>Ga0115003_10002519_pt1 | contig 15098 bp, 13 predicted proteins | sample ArcticOcean_MG_C_7_FD_88736 | JGI IMG/M metagenome (GOLD analysis project Ga0115003, IMG submission 88736) | Marine microbial communities from western Arctic Ocean - ArcticOcean_MG_CB11_88 | ecosystem: Environmental > Aquatic > Marine > Oceanic | place: Arctic Ocean: Canada Basin | collected... | reverse complement strand
TTCCAGTCTTTGCTGATGTTGATGAATCTACGCACCTTATAACTGCTGGAGAAATTGAGAAAAAAATTACGTCAAAAACTAAAGCTATAATTACTGTCTCCTGGGATGGTATATCCTGTGATATGGACTCAATCATGTCGTTAGCTAAAAAACATAATCTTAAAGTTGTGGATGACAGTGCTAGGACTATGTTGTCAACTTATAAGGGCAGACTGGCCGGCACTATAGCTGATATCAGTGTTTTTTCTTTTGAATCTAAGAAGCATCTAAGTGCTGGTGGCGAAGGTGGGATGATAGTTTCTAATGATGAAGTATTTGCTACTAATGCAAGGAAATTTGCAGGAATTGGGTATAAACATATGACAGCAGATGCTGGGCGGACGCATTTGGCTATTGGTACCGTCCAAGATCCTGCCTATAAAAGGTTCGATACGATTGGTGTGAACTATAGAATGAATGAAATAACTGCTGCCATCGGTACGGGACAGTTAGAAAGAATTGAAGAGATTGTTACTAGAAGGCAACAAGTAGGAAAAATGTTCCTTGACGCAACTAGTGGATATGATTGGTTCATTCCTCAAGCTACCCCCTTAGAGTGCACTCATTCGTACTACACCTTTAGTGTTGACTATCGAGGGTTTGAGCTATTTGGAGTAAGCTGGAAACAATTCTATGATCGGTACAAAGAAATGGGAGGGGATGGGTTTTATGGGATCGTGGCTATACCTTATACCGAGCCAGCTCTTGCAGGAAAAACGTTTGGCTCGACTAAATGTGTGCCTGGATTATGCCCTATTTCAGAAGGCCTTCAAGAGCGTGTAATGTGTTTTAAAACTAATTATAGGTCTTTATCAATAGCTCAGAAAAAAGTAGATATTTTAAAGGCACTTCTTGATAAGATAGGGGAGGGTTAATTAAATGAGTAACAATACTAGATTTGGAATGGTCCAAGGTAGACTAACTCAATCACCACCAGGCTGTTTACAGTGGTTTCCACAATCCAATTGGCAGGAAGAGTTTATTACGGCTTCAAAGATCGGTGTTAACTATATTGAGTTAATTGCAGAAGTGCAGCATAATTTAGATAATCCAATCTGGACAGATGTTGGGATTTTAGAGATAAAGCAATTAGTTGAGAGTAGCAATTTAACCTTACACGCTTTGTGTAATGATTTTATTGTTGAAAATTCATTTCTTGATGTAGGGGTGATTAAGCAAAATTTAGATTTGCTTCAGCAAGGCAAAAAAATAGGGATTGAGAAGTATATTATGCCATTTTTTGAAAGTAGCGAAATTACAGCAGATAATATGCAGGAGTATTTGGGGCCAATAAAAAGAGTGGCAAAAGTAGCCTATGATGAAAATATTACAGTGTGCCTTGAAACTATTTTAACAGGAAAGGAGCTAGTCGATCTTTTGAGACTAATAGGGCTTCCTAATGTTAAAGTTGTTTATGACACTGGTAATAGGGTTGCTTTTGGTCATGATTTAGCAGGTGATATTCGTCTTCTAGGTGATGCTATTGCACATGTTCATATAAAAGATAAGAATAATAATAATGAAAATGTTTTACTAGGAACTGGTCTAGTTAATTTTGAAAGTGTTTTTTATGCTTTGAATGATATTAATTATAGTGGACCATATACTTTTGAAACTGCACGTGGAAATAGTCCAATAAACACAGCTAAATATAATATGAATTTGGTTAATTTCTTTAAATCTAATGCGGAAAAAGCTTAATAGAATTTTATTTATTGGTCTTGGTGGTGCGGGTCAGAGGCATCTGAGACTGTTTAGAGAAAATTTACCAAATGTTGAATTGATCGCGTATCGTTCAACCAATAAAACACCCTTGTTAAATTCAGATTTTTCTGTCAATCAGAAAGAATCAATAGAAAATGTTTATCAAGTTAAGATCTATAATAATCTTGAAGATGCATTAGCTTTAAAGCCAGATCTTGTAGTAATTTCCACGCCAAGTTCTATGCACCTTGAATATGTACAATTGTGTGCATCAAAAGGCATTAATGTGTTTGTTGAAAAACCAATATCTAATTCATCAAAAGGACTCCAGGCATTAAAAGATATAGTTGAAAAAAAGAATATTGCTATTCAGGTTGGCTTCCAAAGAAGATTTCACCCTCACCTAAGCAAGATTAAAGAAATCGTCAAGTCTGACAGTCTTGGTCAAATCTTAACTGTCAATTTTACTGTGGCTTCATATATACCAAGATGGCACCCGTATGAAAACTATCTTGATTTGTACGCATGTCGTAAGATATTAGGCGGCGGTGTCTTACTTACAGAAATACATGAAATAGATCTTTCTGTTTGGTATTTTGGCATGCCAAAATCTGTTGTATGTATTGGTGGAACTTATTCAAATGTAGGAATGGATGTAGAGGATACTGTTCACTTAATATTAGATTATGTTGATTTTTCAGTTCAAATTAACTTAACTTTTTGGCAAAAACATCATGAAAGATCTCTTTCGATCTGTGGAGAAGATGGGTATCTATCCTGGGATCAGGATGATGATTTACTATTAGAGGAATATTTTGATAAGACAAATGAAATTTCGAAGCATGTTAATTCTAATCCGGGCAATGATGCCATGTTTGATTTACAAATTAAGTCACTTATAAGAAATATAAGCACAATAGATAGTATGGTTAATATGAATGACTCAATCTCTTCAATGAAAATTATAGAAGCTGCGAAAGAGTCATTGCAAAAGAATGCAGTAATAAAGTTAGATATAGATTAATTACACATCACTATAAAATATTATGAATAAATATAATTTAACAAAAAAAGCTGCACTTATAACAGGAGCCTCGGGTTTGCTTGGTGTCGAACATGCAATAGCTTTATTAGATCTAGGGGCTTCAGTTGTTATTACCGATGTAAATGAAAAAAGCTTAGTAACGAAGTTCAATTCACTATTTAATGCAGATAATAAAGACCGTCTTTTTTATAAAGTTATGGATGTTACAAGTGAAGATAATATTCAAGATGTTGCCAATGATTTAAAAAAAGATGGATTGAATATTGATATTTTAGTAAATAACGCCGCTATTGATCCTAAAGTTCAAGCAGATAGTGTAGTTGAAACTTCAAGATTGGAAAATTTTTTATTAGAAGATTGGGATTTTCAACTAAAGGTTGGCCTTACTGGCGCTATGCTATGTTCGCAGGTTTTTGGACAAGAGATGGCAAAGAGAGGTGAGGGTATTATATTGAATATTGCATCTGATTTATCAGTTTTTGCACCCGATCAAAGACTCTACAAAAAAGATGGCCTACAGCCAGATCAGCAACCAGTAAAGCCAGTTACTTATTCCGTTATTAAGCATGGGTTGATTGGGCTTACTAAATATTTGGCAACCTATTGGGCAGAGCAAGGCGTAAGGTGTAATGCATTATCTCCAGGTGGTGTCTACAACGGTCAGAGCGACGAGTTTGTGCAAAAGCTTACAGAGCTTATACCTTTAAAGAGAATGGCATCCAAGGATGAATACCGTGGTGCAGTTCAGTTTCTATGTTCAGATGCTTCCGCCTACATGAATGGACAAAACATGGTAATGGATGGTGGGCGCTCGGTACTTTAATCGAGATTTTATGTTGAGTAAAGTTAGCTTATTAAATAAATTTTTAAACATTCTACCAAATATTGAGTGTGACTTAGATGTTTACTTTGAGCATTTTTCTATGGATGGATTGAAGGAGATGCATCAATATTCTAAAGATAAAAGTCTATAATGAATTCTTTGAGTTTGATCGATTTATAACTATCGATGAAACCAAAGCTTATATTGAAAATCTTCTAAATAGAATGTCTAGCGAATCAAAAGAATAAAATTCTATGTATTAGTTTGTACCGAGGTTGCTCGGTTTTATAGAAAATTTAAAAATTATATGAAAAAAAATACAATGAAAGAAATAGAATTTTATTCTAAGCTAGAGAATGTTATTCCTGGTATCGATGGCTCGGATAAAAAAAGAATATACTTAACTAGAATTTCCATGGATGGACTTAATGATTTTCATGAGTATTCAACTTCTAATACTAAATTTTATAAATATTTAGAGTATGAACCGTTTGGTGATCTTAATGACTCCCGTGATTATTTAAATAGGTTGTTGTCATTAGAGAAAAATATAGAGAGCAGAACTTGTATTTCTTGGTTTATAAGGTTAAGAAGTAATGACAAGGTTGTAGGGACTGCTCGTTTGGTAAATATTGATTATCATAGAAGCTCTGTTTCTTGGGGGTATGGCATTTCTTCAGTATTATGGGGGCAAGGGTTTGTGTTTGAAATTCAACAAATCCTTGCTAAATATATATTTGACACGATGTTGTTTAATAGGCTTTGTGGTGTTGCAAGGGCTGACAATCTACCGACAATTTCAACTTTAAAGGCTTTTGGCTTTAAAGAAGAGGGTTTTGGAAGAGAAGCTATGCGAGACTTTAATGGGATTTATTATGATTCTTGGAACTATAGTATGCTTCACAGCGAGTATGTTCTTTCTAAAAATATAGAGACATTACAAGTGGAAAGATATAAAGATAAATTCTTTTCTTCCAGAACTGAAGTTGATTTAATAATAAAAGAATTAACGCAAGAGAATTTTACAGTTAATGATGCGTTACTTCTTAAGGATATTCCAGGATGGGATTCTCTTATGCAAATGCAGTTAATTAGCGCTTTAGAGGAGAGTTATAGTGTGCAGTTAACAATGGAGGATATATTATTTATGAGTACTATTGAATCAGTTAAAAGTATTGTTGTTAAATTGACTGTTAATAGTTAAATCTGCTAATGAAAAAAAGCAATCACAATTTAGGGCTGTTGTTTGAAAATATTGTTGATAAGTATGGAAAATTAAATGCTATTGTTTTTAATAAAGAATATGTTGTTACTTACGATGAATTAGATGGGTTATCTAATCAAATTGCGAATGCACTACATAAAAATAAATTAAGTAATGGTGATGTAATTTTGATTTCTGGCGACAAATCGTTAGACATGTTTGCAACAATTATAGCTGCGTTGAAGTCAGGTATTACTTATTGTGTTTACGATCCTTTAGGGCCACTTGATAGATTGAAACGTATAACAAATGTTTGCAACCCACAACTGATTATAAATTCTTCCAAAGATGAGTTTATATTGAATAGTGGTTTGGTAGATTTTGTAGTGTTCAATTATAAAGAGATTAAAAAACAAGCTTTACTGTTATCACCAAACAGAAATGCAAAAGTTTCTAATACTCTGGGTAATCAATTGGCTTATATAATGTTTACTTCTGGGTCAACGGGTATACCCAAGGGTGCTATGATATCACATGATAATGTAGCTACACTATTAGATTGGTCGTTAGACAGCTTTACCTTTGGCCCTGGAGAGTTGTTAGCAAATGTTAGCCCAAGTTATTTCGATAATTTTGTTTTTGATTTTTATTCTTCGCTTTTTTCTGGGGCGTCTATTGTTCCTTTTAATAGTCAAGATATCGCTGATCCGTATACACTCTTGCAGTCAATTGACGACCTTGGTTGTACATCATGGTTTTCGGTGCCGACAATGCTTATTTATTTGCAGAATATGAGATTATTGACACAGAATAGTCTAAAAAAAATTCGTAGAATAATTTTCGGCGGAGAGGGGTATCCTAAATCTAAGTTAGTAGATGTGTTTAACATATTTAATGAAAGAATAGATTTTTATAACGTGTATGGACCAACAGAGTGCACCTGTATTTGCTCTTGTTACAAGGTTTCACAAGATGATTTTGAAATTTTAGATGGTTTTTTGCCTCTTGGAAGATTGATACCAAACTTTAAATACTATATTTTGAATGATAATTTACAGCCTTCAAGCATAGGGAGCAATGGTGAGCTATGTCTTTATGGTCCAGCTATTGGGCAAGGATATTGTAATGATTTAAATAGAACAGAGGCTGTATTTGTTAAAGATCCATTTTGCTCAAGATACAGTCGAATAATTTATCGTACTGGTGATATCGTTCATTATAACACTGAGGATGATAAGTTGTATATTCTAGGACGCTCAGATAATCAAGTAAAACATATGGGCTATCGTATTGAGTTAGAAGAAATTGAAATATGTGTTACTCAGTTGAAATATGTAAAACAGGCTTGCTGTGTTTACAATGTCATTAATAATTTGAGCGTACTAACTCTGTTTGTATCAACAAACCAAAAAGAAATTAAAGTAATAAGGGATGATATCAAGAACCTTCTTCCTAAATATATGATACCTTCCAAGGTACATATTATTGATAAATTACCTTTGAATTCCAATGGAAAAGTAGACCGTAAGGAGCTAGCTTTAAGAGCGAATAATTTGTGAAATTATTTGGTAGAAAGACACTCTTTCATCGCCTAAACCATGTGATATTTTGATATTTGACGCTTGGGGGAAAATTCCAGGTAGTCACCCACATGAAAATTATCAGGCGGATATTTATGAGGATGTCAAGAATAGATTTTCAAAATACAAAAATGTAAGGCTTTCCCGTGGTCTAGTTCCAGCAGTATTCGATACTGTAAAGATTGAGAAAATTGCTTATCTCGGGATAGATATGAACGGAAGTATTGCTGAACGTGCGACACTTGAGCGTTTCTATGAGAAGGTCGTTCCGGGAGGAGTGATTTACTTTGACGATTATGGATGAGGATATCCTGAACTGAGGAAAACTGTGGATGAATTTTTTAAAGACAAACCCAAAACTCTGCTTCACTTTCCAAGCGGCAATTCAATAGTCGTTAAGCTTTGAATCAAACAATATCATCCGAGCCCTTACGGGGAATCTGGGTCTTTTACAGCATACAGAGACATAAGAAATGAATAACCAAACGAAAATAGTTGATGAGAATTTAGAATGGAGTTTAGGAGTCGAGGCGTATTTCGAAATAGTAACGAAAATAAGTCAAATTGAAAACCAAGCGAAGCTCTTGGCAAAGTGGATACAGGAGTTGATGAGCGTAAATCATTCGGAGAGATTTTTAGAAACAATCTATATCCCTTTTCTCGGGACCATTATGGAATTCCATGAGTTAACGCCACTCAGAAAATCAAGTAGTCTGGTGTTTAGCAACTTTAGTGAGCTTCACTATTTTATGTATTACGATGCCCAAAGTAGACCAAATTTGTTTACTTTTGATTGGCAGTGGCAAGAAGGGGAATATGACTTCGTAGCAGCTCAACCAATAAATATTTATGAAAGATTTATTTATAAAGTTTGTGGAATATCGTACCTAGAGTTAAAGATGACAGAAGAAAAAAAGAGCATCGACATAAAACCGGATTTCGAATTGAGATTAAAACTTAAAAGCATGTTGAAAAAACATTGCGACGTCTTTCCATATCCAGATATTATAGATTTTCTACCTATATCATTGCTTGAATCTCTAAACTATCGAACGAAATTTCCAAAATATCCGTATGCAGCGACTCATTGGCTTGGCCAAATTCATAATGAAAATTATTTGTTTTATCTCGCTTATCTGAAAGAGAGAGGAGCAAAGATAATAGGGCAGCCACATGGGGGATTTTTTTCTCAGGCAAAGTCTCAACTTGGAAATCAAATGGCCGAAATGATTTTATCGGACATATACCATTCTCCAATGTGGGGACGCAACCTCAATGCATTTCCAAACTTACGCGCCTCAAGAAATCTATTCATCAATTTGAAACATATAACTGTCAAACAGCCGAAAAAAAAACTACTTGTTATCACTAGTGTTTTTGCCGATGACAAAAGGAATTCGATAAATAATTTATTTTATACCAATAACATGTCGACTGGTGAATGGTACCATAGACAACTAAAAGACTTAAAAAATCACTTCTCACACTACTTGGATTTTAAAACACACCCAATGCAGGTAGACTTTTCGGTAAAGGCTGATTATCTGAAGCAATTATATCCTGATTGTAAATTCATTTCAGATAGTTCTGTACAGGAGCTATCTCATAAGTATGCAGGAGTAATTCACCATGATGCGTGGTCGACCTCGATTATTGAATTGGCTGGGACTAATATTCCCCAGTATGTTTACTTGGGTCCGGAATTGTCGATCAATAAGGGATACGAAGCATATCTTTGGAATTCGCGAATAAGTAGTACTAGAGAGGACTACTCCAAAGGTGCTTGGATTCAAGTGGATAATTCGAGCATTAAGTCTGCGTACGGCGCCAGCTATTTCTATCCAATTCACTACGCTAAATTAATAAGGCAGCTAATGGTGAAAAAACAGCGTGATTAGAATAAATCCTATTATATGAAAATATTTGTGACCGGTGGGACTGGATTCTTAGGGATTCACATTGTTGAGGATCTATTTGCGTAAGTTGGCTAATATCAAGCCATAACGGCAGGCACTATATGAAGCATTAAGGCAACTGCTAAAAAACTGCTGCAACAGTCCAGAACTTCCAGCTCATTCCGTATTGAAGTTTGCAAGGGACTTTGATGAAAATGGGTTTCATAAGACAGCAAGCCTCTTCTCCAGTATTTATAGCTCAAAAAACCTGAAACTTCTTATTAGGTTTTTATACCAAGGTTATAATAACTTTCGATTTAGAAAAAATTATTTTAAGATGCAGAAGTTGCAAAATACGGTCTACAAGGCATGTTTTGACGGTATTAAAGACTTTCCTGCAGTAAGGTTAAGGAATAAATATGATTTCAAATAATGCCACCAGACAAATTAAACATAATTTAATTGTGCATGACAAAATAGCCAAGAAATATGAGCGTGTTCATGGCGAAATCTACAATGAAGTTGAACAAAACCGATTACACGAGGCGTTACAGTCTGCTTTGTCACAAGTCAAGACAACAGACCATCCAAAGTTAGCACTTGATTTTGGCTGTGGGGCAGGAAATGGAACTGAGCATCTTACCCAATTGGGATGCGATGTTTTGGCGTGTGATATTTCACAAGGTTTTCTCGATTTGATCCAACAGGGACAGTACCCAACAATCGTTAAAACACTCAAACTCAATGGTATTGATCTTTCGAATATTGCAGATGATTCTTGCGATATTGTGATGGCATACTCTGTACTGCATCATATCCCAAATTATATTGATATCCTTGTTGAGTTTGTACGAGTTTTAAAACCAGGCGGAATTTTATTTATAGACCATGAGTCCTCTTCTAACGTTTGGACGTCTGACTCAGTACGTTCTGCTTTTCTTCAAGAAATGGCAAAGGCCGTTGGTTCACGGTATCTTAAATATTTTAAACTTAAGAACTATCTGATGTGGTTTATTTGGAAATTCATCAATCCTCGCTATCAACCGGAAGGTGATATTCATGTTTACCCGGATGATCACATTGAGTGGAATAAGGTTGCAACTGCGCTGGTCGCGAGTGGAGTAGATATCGTATCCGAAAGCGACTATCTTCTCTTTAAAAGAGGATACGACCAGGTCGTTTATGAGAAATTCAAGGATAAGACATCAGATACGCACTTTTTGATCGCGTGTAAGCATCAAAAAAAAAGGAATTGATTTGAAACTGATTGGGCGATGGCAAATCCACGCTACTGCTGAAGACATGTTGCCTGAAGGGTTTCCGGTTCATGCTCTAAGGCCCGCTAAGGTTGACCAATGACGCAGCAGCGCATTCTCATTCTTTTGCCGGACCTGAGTGGTGGCGGAGCTGAGCGCCTGCATATAAAGTTAGCAAACTATTGGCATGAGCAGGGAGTTTCTGTTGATTTTGTTTTGATGAGCCGTCGGGGTGATTTGATCAGCTTAGTGGCTGAAGGAGTTGGTATTGTCGACCTAGGTGTGACTCGCATTAGGCAAGTGGTTCTGCCGCTTGCCCAGTACTTGCGAAACACGCGTCCTGATATTTTTCTTGTGGCCATGTGGCCTTTAACCTCAATGGCCGTATTTGCTTGGTCCATAGCAGGTAAGCCCGGACGTCTTTATCTAAGTGACCATGCTCAATTGAGTGTCTCTTGTGCCGCCGAGACGAATACGCACCCATGGTTACTTGCTGGCACAATTAGAAGCACATACCCATGGGCTCACGGGATTATTGCTGTATCCGAAGGAGTAAAGCAAGATATGTGTCGGTTGGGTGGGTTCTCAGAGGCCCAGGTACGTGTTATTTACAACCCTGCTGCAACTGGCGCCCCTGTTCACCCGATATCGATACCAGATTCTGAAAAGCTTTGGGGTGAGGGTTTCAACTTCCACATTCTTTCCGTGGGAACTTTAAAGGCACAAAAAGACCATGCAACTCTGATAAGAGCGTTTGCTCTGTTACCAGAGTCCCTGAGTGCAAAGTTAATAATTTTGGGGGAAGGGCAACTTCGTGGAGAATTAGAGGATTTGATTCGGGAACTTGGATTGCAGGATAAAGTCCATCTGCCGGGTTTTATGATTGATCCCTCCCCATGGTTTCGCAGTGCAGATTTATTTGTTCTTTCGTCTGGTTACGAGGGGTTTGGTAACGTTATTGTCGAGGCGCTTGAGTGTGGAGTTCCTGTAGTTAGTACAGACTGCCCTAGTGGGCCTGCAGAAATTCTAGACCATGGCAGAATCGGAAAATTGGTTCCTATACGTGACGAAGAGTCTCTTTCAAGAGCTATGACTGCAAGTTACTTTGAAGAACATGATCGTAGGGTGCTAATGGATAGGGCAAAGGATTTTTCCATCGAACGAATCAGCGTTCAATATCTCGATTATTTTTTGGAGTGAGTAAGCATATGTCTGTAATTTTGATTAATCCGATAAATTCCAAAACGCTACATATTGTGGATTCTGCTTTAGTAGATGATTATGGAAATAGCTTCCCTATAGTAAATGGAGTGCCAAGAATTACGCTAGCTGAAAACTACGCTGACAATTTTGGTATGCAATGGAACAAATTTGACAAGACGCAGCTGGATCGCGAAAGTATCGGGTACAACATTAGTTGCAAACGTTTTTTTGCTGAAACCCATTGGGATTTGAAAAACCTCTCTGGGCAGAACATACTCGAGGTCGGATCCGGCGCCGGACGATTTAGCAAGGTCATACTAGAGCATACTGAAGCAGCACTTTACAGCATTGACTATTCAGATGCTGTTACGGCTAATTATAAGAACAATAGTCAAATTGCTCCAGACCGCTTTCATCTTTTTCAGGCAAGTATATATGAGTTGCCATTCCCTGATGAAAGCTTTGACAAAGTTATATGTTTGGGTGTTCTGCAGCACACGCCAGATTTTGATGCCTCCATAAAGGCGCTTATCAACAAGGCAAAGATAGGTGGCGAGATAGTGGTTGATTTTTATCCCATCAATGGATGGTGGACTAAGATGCATGCCAAATATATATTTCGCCCTATTACAAAGCGCTTGAGTCATGAATTTATAATGCGGGTGATTGAAAAAAATATTGATTGGTTAATGCATACTGATCGGGTACTGCACAGCTTAGGACTCGGAATACTTTCACGTTTTTTGCCTATAGTAGATATTCAAGGAACAATACCTAAATATCTGTCAAAATCCGAACAACGTGAGTGGGTGGTTTTGGATACCTTTGATATGTTTTCTCCAGAATATGACAATCCGCAGCGTATAAATGATGTTTCTGCCATGTTTGAGCGCTATGGTGCGGAAGTGACTTTTGCTGGCTTTGAGCATTTTGAGGGATCTTCGGCTGCTGTGGTTCGAGGCATTAAGCGCACATGAGCGTTCTCTATATTTCTTACGACGGTATGCTTGAACCCCTGGGTAAGTCTCAAGTACTGGCCTATCTAAAACACCTGGTGGCTGATAGGCCTATTCACCTCATCAGTTTTGAAAAGGCTGGCGATTGGGCCAATGTGGCGGAGCGCGAGCGCATTGCGCGTGACATTTCGGGTGCGGGCATCGTGTGGCATCCGTTGCACTACCATAAAGTACCTAGCGTTCTGGCAACAGCCTTTGATATTATGCAATGCATCATCGTAGGTATCTGGTTATGCGTGCGTTATAAAATAAAAATCATCCATGCACGAAGTTATGTCTCTTCTATTATCGCCTTGACGTTAAAAAAATTATTCAATGTTAAATATATTTTCGATATGCGTGGCTTTTGGGCGGATGAACGTATTGATGGTGGTCTGTGGCCTAAAGATGGGTCTATGTACCGAGTTGCAAAATGGTTTGAAAAACGTTTTCTTCTGAACGCAGATCGCGTAGTATCGTTAACCAATGCTGCAATAGATGAAATGAAAAGCTTTGGGTATCTTCAGGGTTCAATGCCTATATTTGAAACGATAACAACCTGTACTGACCTCGATGTTTTTAATTACTCTAACGCTACATCGAAACGAGAAAATGAATCTCAACCATTCATACTGGGTTATGTGGGCTCGGTGGGAGTTTGGTATCTCTTTGATGAAACGCTAAGTTGTTTCAAAGAGTTGCAGAGACAAGTTCCTGAAGCCCGTTTGCATATTCTTAATCGCGGCGACCATGACTACATAACAAAACGTATCTCTGAATCGGGTATTTCTGCTGACTCGGTATTGCTCGAAGTTGCCGATCATGCTGGTGTGGCCAAGGCGATGCAAAACATGGATGCGGGTATATTTATTATTAAACCTGCATATTCAAAGATAGCATCTGCACCAACAAAGCTTGGTGAGTTTCTTGGTTGCGGTGTTCCTTGCCTTGGGAATGCTAACGTTGGTGATATAGCTGACATTATTGTAGGTGAAAAGGTAGGAGTTGTATTAAGTTCTTTTGATGCTGACTCAATACGTGTAGCTGTTGAAGAGTTAGTTTGTCTTACAAAACAAGAAGGCATACAGGCTCACTGTAGAGATGTTGCTCTTAGGTACTTTTCGCTCAAAGAAGGTGTGCGAAGTTTTGACCGAATATACAGGGAGTTAGTGGTTTAGAAATATTTTCCAATATGAAACAGGATTTTTAACATGTTAAAATTATCTTTAGTGGTTGATTTTAAAAAATCTCTCTATCAAAATTATTAAGGCTCAATAGTATGGTTAACAATAAAATCACTAAATCTACTAACAATATGGATGCTGAAACAGTTGCTAGTTTTGGTGATGAATGGTCACGATACGATCAGTCGAGCATGTCTTATTCTGAAGCTAGTGAAATCTTCATGGAATATTTCTCTATTTTTCCATGGGATATGCTGCCGTCAAATCCTGTTGGTTTTGATATGGGCTGTGGTAGTGGACGTTGGGCGAAGTTTGTTGCGCCGAAAGTAGGGCGATTGAACTGTATTGATCCTTCAAGTGCACTTGATATTGCTCGTCGAAATTTAATTGATTTTAAAAACGTAGAATATATTAAAGCCTCTGTCAGTGAATCTGGTATACCCATTAATAGCCAAGATTTTGGCTACTCTCTTGGGGTGCTTCATCACGTACCTGATACGGAATCAGCTATAAACTCATGCGTATCAATACTAAAGCCAGGCGCTCCTTTGCTTGTTTATCTTTATTATGCATTTGATAATAGGGGTTGGGTTTATCGTTTGTTATGGAGAGCCTCTGATCTGGTTAGACGAATTATATGTAAGTTACCATCACGATTTAAACATCTTGTGACTGATGTTATTGCTGCAATTGTTTATTTTCCACTTGCCCGCTTATCGCTACTTCTCGATAAAGTTGGGATTAATGCAGTAAGCATTCCTTTGTTTTTTTATAGAAACCATAGTTTTTATACCATGAGAACTGATTCGCGAGACAGGTTCGGTACACCGTTGGAGCAGAGATTTACGAAACAACAGATTAAATCATATATGGAACATAGTGGATTAATTGATATTAAATTTTCTGATAACGCACCTTACTGGTGTGCCGTTGGAATAAAAAAATGATAAAGGTTATGGGTTTAGCGCTCTATGGTGATAAGGCCGCGAGTACTCGTTATCGACTATTTCAGTACAAGTCTTTATTGGAAGAGAGCGGTATTGAGCTGGAAGTTTTCTCGCTACTTAGTAATGAGTATTTGGTTAAAAAGTTCAATGGCGAACGTGTTTCCCTGATTGATATACTTGTCTCGGTTTTTAATCGAATAAAGATTCTCCTTAAACAAAAAAAGTATGACTGTGCCATTGTGCATTGCGAGATCTTTCCACTCCTTCCAGGTAAGATCGAAAGTCTGATTTTAAATATACCTTTTATTTATGATTTCGATGATGCTTTTTACTTAAAGTATCAATCCAAAAGATTTCAGTTCACATCACCATTTCTTGCTAATAAATTTTTGCCTGTAATAAAACGGGCTTCTTTTGTAACGGCTGGTAACAATACCTTACTAAACTATGCAAACAGCATTAATGAAAATGTCTTTTTGTTACCGACAGTTGTTGATACACTTCGTTATAAAGTTCTGAAAAAAACAGTAACTAATGCTTTAACCGTTGGATGGATAGGTTCACCTTCCACCGCGCCATATTTGAAGGGGATTTCTAAGTCTCTTTCGATTCTTGCTGAAAGTCAGGATATGCGTTTTGTTGTTATTGGTGGTAAAGCACCATTTATCAAAAATGTTGATGTTATAGAATTGCCATGGAATGAGGATACTGAGGTTAATGAAATAAATAACTTTGATATTGGTGTTATGCCACTGCCGGATAACCCTTGGGAGCGAGGGAAATGTGGTTTTAAATTGATTCAATATATGGCTTGTGGTCTACCAGTGATTGCCTCACCTGTTGGTGTTAACTCTGAAATTGTTGAACATGGGGTAAATGGTTTTCTTGCTGAGACTCAAGAAGAGTGGGAAGCTGCTTTGAGTACCCTTATAGCCGATTCTGACTTACGTCAGCAAATGGGTAAAGCTGGAAGAGAAAAGGTTGAACGTGAATATTCTTTACAGGTGACTGGGCCGAAACTAGTGGCTCTTTTAAAATCAATCTCCTAGTTTGAAAGATAATATATTGAATCAACTCGAGACGGAGCTAATAAGCAAATGACATCTTTGAATTATCACTTAAGTTGCTCAGCATGTGGAGAGGTTAAAATGATAAATAAAAAGAATTGGGTCTAATTAAGAGTAAATTATGATTAATGTAATATTTATTATCACAAAGGTGGT
>Ga0115003_10002517_pt1 | contig 15114 bp, 3 predicted proteins | sample ArcticOcean_MG_C_7_FD_88736 | JGI IMG/M metagenome (GOLD analysis project Ga0115003, IMG submission 88736) | Marine microbial communities from western Arctic Ocean - ArcticOcean_MG_CB11_88 | ecosystem: Environmental > Aquatic > Marine > Oceanic | place: Arctic Ocean: Canada Basin | collected... | reverse complement strand
TGTCTAATTCTATTGGTTAGAGATCAGTACTATGGAGTGGCTGAATCGATGTGAGGAAAGCACGTGAGATACGACGATTGTCGTGGGGTGATCTCGGTTAGAGATCGCCCTTCAGACTCCTTTATTGTTTGCGTGGAAGTTTACTTCTTCCAGTTTATTGATGTTACAATACAGGAATGGTGTCTTAACAAAAATCTGTAATTTTGCTCTCCAAAGCTGTCGCCTTATAAGCATCTGAGAATGCTCCTTCAGGCCGCGCTTGTGGTACAAAATCTTTTGTCTTCTTCTCCATAATTGTGTTTGTTCATACTCAATTGAATCTCGTCACAGAATAAAAATTTCATTCTTGAAAACTTGTACAAGCCAAAAACTTGGTAATATGACATTGTGCCATAGTCAAATTTCTTGGGTACATTTATGACATTGGTGCCAATGTCATATGACATTGGTTTTCCTGAGCAAGTTTTCACTGTCATTCTTAATGATATTGTGAAAAAAATTCTTCATATTCCGATAGCGATTTTTGCGCACAGGAATTGCTCATTGGGCACCGTACCTCGAGCTCCGAGCTGTATGGTATACAGCCGTACTCTTAGTATGCGCAAACAGCCCAATTGTCACGTATCATGTTTCCAGATTATCCCAATGTCATATGACATTGAGTGAATGATAATTCTTATACTGCTGTCCCCAGCGTCGGGTGATTGCTCCCAGCTCATGAGACTGGTTCCAACAAATGACATTGTGCATTGTTGGATTGAGCGGCCGCGGCCGGTTTCAGAGTTAAGATGAGAGTTGGTTGAGTCTAACTATTCTAGTTGCCCCCCGTATGGGGGTCTAGCTTCCAGCTCCGCGTTGATCTTGATCCGTACCAATGTCATATGACATTGGTTTTATTCGTTACATGTGTTGGTCCGTATTATGTTCTTGACAATGTCACTTTCGTGGTTGACATGTCATGTTTGTTGCTTATTGTCGTCTCACAACTCACCCCTGCAATATGCACCCCCGATTCTTACAATGAATCGATAGGGTACAGTATTGCTTGAAGTTAGCGATGATAGATATAGAGATAAGGTGCACCCCCGATGTGGGTTAGCTCGCTTTCTATTTATCAATAAGGTAATACGAACCGCGCCTAGTCACTCGGGACTTTTTGGCGGCGTGTCTTGATGTAGTCCTTGATTTCCTTTGACTACTTCGCCAAGACGATCGAGATCGGCCTTGGGTACGGCTTTCGTGAACATATCCGAGTAATTGGATTTCGTGTCCACGCGCCTTGTAGATGTATGGCCTTCTTTTACTTGCTCTTTTCCATAGTGGTAGTCCAACAAGTAGAACTTGTTACCATTGGTTACCATGTCTTGTTGGCTTAAGAGAGTAGCTTGGTCATTATCTCCCAACATTGGCGTCGGGGCCGGGATGTATTCTTGTAGTCCCATCTCCATGAGTAATTGTCGCATCCACATAACCGCTTTGGTTGCATGTGAGAGTGCCATGTACTCGTTGTGGGATGATGAGATACCTACATGGTTATGCTTTTTCGAGTTCCACTCGATAGGTCCGTTCATTAACGTAATGACCCATCCGTATTGTGCCTTCCCATCGGTGGGGTCGGCTTTGTGGCTCGAGTCGTAGTAGCATTGTAGGTAAGGACATCCGTCTTGTCTAAAACGGATTCCTGTTTTCCTCTTATGGTACATGTATTGTAGGATACGGCATGCGCACTCCCAAGCTCTCTTGTTAGGCTTGGACATGAGTCTGCATACTTGTGCCGTTCCGTACATGCACTCGGGAAAACAATTCCGGGCTCCCCATAGACAGGCACCCGCGATATTCTGAAAACCAAGTCCTAGATAGTACTTGTGTTCAGAATCGGATGATGCGTCTTGCCCGAGGTAGAGGAATTCTCCTACGGGCATAGGTGTACCGGGAATTTGGTTCTTCATTTTGTCTTGGTATAGCGCATATGTCTCTTCCAAGAAGTCGGGTTGCGTAAGGTTGATTGATGCCATCTTGTTTGGCAGTTTCTCCATATCGCGTTGAATCCCGAGCATGAACCGTGGGTTGCCGGGAGTTATTTCGAACTCTTGTCGATATTGATCCTCTATGTATTTTAATACTCTGAGGTCAGATCCGGCTAGCTCTATGTCATCCACGTGGCTCACTACGTAACTTACTACCCCTTGGGGTGAAGTCAGTACTGTGAGGCAAGGATCTTGACGAGCTTGATGATATCCCCATTTAAGGGTATTTTTGAAGTGTCTTTCCATCCACTTTTGTCGATGTTCCGCCCAACGGAATGCGCTTTGTGGGCATCCGTAGATCATCTTGAGGAGAACTCCCATGAGTTCTTCACCCGTTTCGGGATGATATCTCCTTAGACCTATTGGGTATCGTAGTGGTATACGCTCGTGCTTTGGGGCCGGCGCCCACAAGTATGCCGTGCAGATGTCGAAGACAACACGGTGTAACTTTTTGTGGGTGATAACCGCTTGTAACAACCGATTGGTTGCAAGTGTCGGTGCCGGAGCAAACGTCGTATGGAAATGTTCTCCAAATCTCATATATTTCTTGTGGCCTTGTACGACTTGTCGTGCTTTGAACTTTTGAAGCGTTCCGTCAGGGAAGTACTTGACGTCGAATATCAGTCGCATGGGTACGGGAGAGTGGGTTATTCCCATTTCTCTTATTTCCGTAAGCGTAAGGTCGTGGAGGATCGCATCGCGTTTATCAAACGCGTCGAGCTCCTTTAGTGTTGCTTCCATCCATTTTTCTCTGTCTTCTCTTGTGAAGATCTTTTGGAAGTCTTGCGGCGCCATGATTTTCCCCGTTAGTGGGTGAATAATTCCGCCGGTAATGGTGTCCGGTTTCTCCGACGATTGAAAGAACCGTCGTATGATGTCTTGTCGGGTTTCGTTGGGAGCCGTTGCCGTTCGATATGCCCTACATTCAATCTCGTGAATCTTGTTCTCGATCATGATTTGCTGTTGTAGGTCGATTTGGTCTGGGAGCTCCGTTACTATACGTCCCATTTTTGTCATCATTGCGTTCATATTTTGCATTTCTTGCATGACGCATTTCATGGCTTTAGCGCTAGCCGAGTTGTCGGCGTGCACTTTATCGCGCTCATCATTTATGAGGGTTAGGCGTTTCCATTCCGCCCCTTGTGGGCGTGGTATTGATGTGCCACCCTTGATGAGTAGTTCCCTCCTTTTACTAGGGGTTTCTTTCACCCCCCATGGGTTAGAGAACTTAGCACCGTAGATAGGGAAGTTAGTAGGGTTGTCTAGATAAGCCCATGGGCTTACGTCTATTCCCTCTTCTCCGTATGTCGGTCCTAGCCAGTGATAGTATGTGAAACGGTCGTCAGCCCGTTGCAGATCTATTAGTTCACAGAGTTCTAAGAAGTTCATTCTTGACTCTTTTGGCGTCGTGATGTAAGCGAGTTGCTCTACGTCACGTAGGTAAGTGGGCATGCTGAGTTCTTTACTCATGTTAGCAACCCCTTCCTGCCCTTTTTGGGCTACCCCTTCTTGGGTAAGATCAATTGTTCGTTGAATCTGATTCAACGGTGTTGACGTTTTGATCTTCGACCTACGACCCGTTGTTTCTCCTATAGAGTTTTTAACGTATTCCGTAGCGTATTGTGTAGTTCCAAACAATACTCCTTCATCATCGCTACTAGTGTCACTTTGTGTCACTATCGTATGTGTAGGTGATGTCACCGGTGGTGATCTTTTGGTGAGGTCGATTGGTGGTGTCTTTGGACTGCGTCCGATTGCACCATCTTCCTTGGCATGTGTCCGGCAGCAGTACTTGTGTACTTTACCGTTTTCCTCTATGTAACATTCACTGTCACAAGTTTTTAGCGCACAGACCGCATCATTGGTCGAGTCTTTAGTGTGCGTGAGGGGTGATTTCTTTCCGATTGGAAATGTAACACCGCGTCCACATTTTAGCCGTAAGGATATTTCGTTGGGAGTATGACCTTTTTCTCCGAGGTCTCCCATTTCGAATTGGGTTGGGTGGGTGGGTTTCAAAGTACCTCGTACTTTGCCCTCCTCTTTTGCTGTGACGTGCATTGAATTCTCTTGTTGTTCCTTCGATTCGTTAGTGTCGGAGTTAGAGATATCCTCGTCAGAGCTAATGTCGTATAGATCATCTATTTCATGTTCCCAGAAATAGCTGTCCAAGTGTACGCATTTTCCCCATAACTTCCTAAGTTTGCCATTACTTAGATTGAAGCCCCGTGGCACGGTTATACCGTGACACTTCATTTTGTTTAGGATTTGGCTTACTTTCTTCTTTTTCGTCCATGTACGCCATGGTGGAAGAAGTTCGCCCTTGTAAAATCCTATTTCTTCTTGTGAATTTTCACGGGGGTCGGGGGTGTCCCCCTTCCTTACGTGATATTTCGATGATGTACCCGCCTTCGTCGTTCTTGTAAGTTTCGAACGATCTTTAACCGGCGTATTAGCCGGCGTTGGAGGCAGCTTTTGGTGTTGGGTACTCATGGAGTCGTCTAGGTCAGCTTGGCTGAGTTGTTCCGGTAGGTTGACCGGATCCCTATGTGCTCCTATTGAATGAAGGTGTACGTCTTTCTCTTCCACGAGATACGTGACCATGTCCTCACGGTCAAACTCTTCATTCGTTCCATCGCTTTCGTATACAACTTTCCAAAACTTGTCGTTTTTCTTGTATGCGGCGATTTTTCCTTTGCATAGACCGTGGCCCTCGTAGAATTTGTATATCGCCATCCCGATCAATGATCTTGGATGGTGGTTGATATTTTCAATGAGTTGACGTTTACGTTTGAGCTCTTTTGATTCCGGTTTTTCTTTCTTTGTTACACCATGAATGGTGTCACCGGTTGGTCTCAATCTACCATCGAATTGATCGTAGATATTACCATGCTCGTCTATGAGAGTGATTGTTGGATCGTGATATTCACTCTGGGTTTCGGTTCGGTCTAGGACCTCCCCAGTGGATGCCGTAGCAGTTTCCACTCCCTTTCCGAGATGTCGGCCTATTTCCACCACAGTTCTAAGCTTGGTATTAAGCTTATGTGGTCTTGGAAAAATGGGATTTCCATTGGCGTCTCGGATTAACTCCGGCTCTTTGAGCCCTAGGAGTTGGTAGAAATTATAGCCGTCGGGCATTGTGATTTCGTGGTAATTTTTGCTTGTGAATGTCCTTCCTAGGCCCTTATCGTAAGGGTCTATGAATATTGGCACATCACCACACAATCCCATAGCGACGCCCCATCGTGATTTTGTACGATCGATCCTTGATCCTTTCACTTTTGGGCTATGAACGATGCATGGGCTTCCAATGGTCACCATATGGTGGATACGATTATCACATTGTCTTCGTGATATCTGTCCACAGGTGATTTCCTCCAATGGGCGTATTGCATCGCCATCGCTGCTATTTATATTTCTGGACAATGGGAATAGATTCCTTAGCATTGTCCCTTGTCTCACCGCATCTTCGATGAAGATGAAAGGCAAATTATTTTCGAGTAGTATGCTCTTGGCAACGACCTCGATTTGCTTGCACGAATTTTCAGCGTGAGCATTTGACCTTTTGTCATCCGGTGAGCTCCACATGATCGTGATTCCAACATCTTTGATCATGTTCATGAACTCTTGGTTCTTGTAGTTCCATTCTCCCGCCGGGTCTAGCCGGAGGGATCGCATAATTGGATAGCCCAATTGAGAGAATAAGGGATTTTTCCTTGCGGTGGTAACCCAATCTCTAATTGTGGCGGTGGACTCTGACCGTGCCCGTATGGGCAAGGTTACAAAGAACCCACTTGCGATATCGCGAAGTACAATGGTATACTTATTACCATGTCTTGACGCGTGAGACCACGTGATGGTATCTCCTACGAAGGAGTAACCTGTCCGTGTCTCTATGAATGGCGCATGTTTGGTCGCAATTTTACGGTGCGAACCACGAATCATGCGGCATATGAAACAGTTAGGATAGTATCCTAAGTGTCCTCTCCGTTTATGTAACTCATATTCGGTGAGATTACGAAGTCTTGATTTGCCCATTCCGCTCTTCATTCCTTTTAGGATAGAGTCGTTTCGAGCATAGTCTAGTTCCTTGAACGCTCCTATGTCGATTGTGTCATAATCTTCGTTTTGTTGTCCGTGATGTTCACTCTCCGGTTCTGCGCGGTGGAATAATCCCGCGTCATGGTAATCGGATGAGTCTTCATTGTTGCTTGTCTCCTCTTCAGCTTCTTCCGAGTAGATTTCGTCGTCGTCGGACTCCGTATTGGTATTGACCATCATGGCATGTATGTTGACGATTCTTTCGTCGTTCTTGCCATCGTAAGCGTAAGTTGTAATTTTGACGCCGTCTTTTACGGATGTTGTTACGGTCACATCTTGGGGCGTGTGACCATATTGCAACGGTTCAACAAGAGCTTGAATTGGGCTCGTGTTTCGCCTTCTTGTGACCACCTCCACCCGATCGGATACTGGTTCCGGTTCAGGATTGGGTGTGGGGGAGCTTTCGAAAGTTGAATATATCGATTGCTTGGTGCCCCCATAGTGGAGATGTTTATGCAACGCGTCTTTGCGCGTTGAATCCTCAAACACTTGCCATGTTTGATCATCCCACTTGTCTAAGCCGGGATGCATGTCAGAATCATGCATCTTGGCTGCCGGTTTGAATTGCTGTTTGAATTTGCAATGACACTTGCTGCTAGTAGAAGGCATGCCATCCATTTGATGCCTTGTTTGATGGTGGATAATTGGTTTACTTTGAACCATATCCTCTCCATCGGTGCCGTAAGCCGTCATCTTGACATTGACGGACATCGGTCTTGTAGGAGGAGCAAACCGTACCCGCGGTACGTGCCTCCCTCCTCTAGCGTTTTCAGCGTGAAAGTCGGCTGAGTTAGGCCTAACTTTAATTCCCGGTTTATGGGGGTTTTGAGCGTTCATTGAACACCGTCTCTCTTGAGAGTCCGTGTTTTGAACTTTAAACATCGAAACGAATTCGTTACATTCGCTTGCGTGTTTCCGTTTCATGTGGTCTTGCTCGTCTTTCCAGACTTTGCACCATGGCTTATGTTTAGCCCTCTTCATGTACGATTGTGCTCTTTCACCCCAGTCTTTGGCCGCACTTTTGGATGTGGCCATGACAAGGTACATCATAAATGCACCCTTTTTAGGATCCCAAAACATTGGTAATGTTTCGGTGATATTGCCAAATGAATCCTCTTTGTGTATCCCACATGTTTTCCCCGATCTTTTGGATGGTAGGGTCATGTTGTAGTTGTCTCGCCCATAGATGGACGAGAGAGATAACAAATTTTCATTGAGTGACTCAAGTGTGTCAACACGGTGGCGAATGTAACCACCATCTTGACTGCCTAGCCCTTCTACGTCTAATGCGTAGAAATGGGCTGTGCCACGGACTCCTCCGCGGACACGTTCGCTTCCTTGGAAGCCCGACACCACTGCCGGAGATTGTACCTTATTTTGCACTAATCCCGTGTATTTGGTTTTGATTAGAGTAGAGGCACATCCTGTGTCGACCATGACAGGTATGATTTGGAAGTTTGCCGTAGCTTTGCTACAGAAATCAATTAGTGGGTGGTTAGATGGTAGTCCTAATTCGCAAGTAAGGCTATGCCTATTTGCGAGATCTACCTCTCCTACCCACGCGCTCGAGATATTTTCCATTATTGGTTTCTTTTTATTCTCGTGCGTTTGGACCTTTGTGGTCATGGGTGATAATCCATGAGCTCGTAATCCGAATTCCGATATGGCGTTGATGCCATCGGGTATGGATTCCACTTGGTGGTCTCTTCCTGTTTCTCTTACGCGCCCTTGCGCCATAAGTTGGTCTTTTTGCTCGTTTAGTTGAAGTCCTTTTATGGCTTCTACGAGACCATCTAGATTGAAAAGCTCATTAGTTCCCGAATGATCAAACTTTTCTTCTTCTTTTCGATGGGTTTTATATTCGATCGGATCTTCGATCGGTGTCATGATTGTACTCCCTTTTTGGTGTTGGCACGGTGATTGGGTCTTCCATGTGTCTCTTTCCCGATGGTAAGCGCGGCTCTTTGGAGCGCAGCTTGAACCACGAGTTGGAAGTTCCTTAACATGGAGTGGCCCGCTCGCGCGCATGCTTTCACTCTTGGATTTGTACTGTTTACTTAGGTGACGGAGCCTACGTCGCTCTTGGCGGCTAGGTCGTCTTTCGTTTTTGCGTTGATGGCATTGTGATGGCTGTTTCACAAATGCTGCCCCTATCAACGGCTCATGACATTGTGGATTGTAACATTGAACCGGTTTACCAAGTGGTCCGATATGATACCATGGGATACATGATTCATTCGATTTAGCATGTTTCGACATTGCTCTATTTTCCCACTCGTCCCAGTCTACCGTTTGTTGAACGGTGACGTATTTGTCCGGGTTTTGTTTTGATGTTGATTTACATCGAGGGTTGATAATTTTGTGAGGGACAACAACATTCCATGTTTTGTCCCCCCTTTTCAACCACTCATCCACGGTTATCACCTTCTCAATGATGACTTGGCGTGACCCATTCGTTCCGCAAGGTTTCCCCCTATGGGTGCTTGGGATGGGCTTAGCACGTGGTCTAGGCACGTGTTGTGCTTTCTTGTATTTGCCGGTGCGGGTTGCCCTAAATCTTGTGTACGGGCGCACGGTATTGGCATTGAAAGTCTCGCCTATGATGGTGTAGTTCTTGTACATGTCGACCGTTGTCTTGGATTCGTCGAGTACTTTTGTTGATTTTTGATCACTTTGGATCGTAACCATCATACATATGTTCGTTTCCCCGGCTTTGTGTTCGTCGAGGCTGTAGGTCATGTTGACCTGTTTTGCGGCAGATTCTTCTTTTTCTGCTGGATATGCCGGAATTGGACAAGTTTCTTGACCCATATTGGTAATATTGGGTTTGTTTTTCAAGATGTGTTCCTTTCCTTTGACAGCAATTTTCCATTTTTCTCCAGCATCTGAATTTGATTTCGTTGAATTCGTAGAGCTTGAATTTGATTTCGCTGGATCCTGAGATGGTCCTGCCGTAACTTTGACGGCTGAATTTTCGACCATAGGCTCAGGCGCTGAACATTTTGAGATTGCAGATTCGAATTTTTCCGAAATTTTCTGCAATTTTTCTTCTGGCACTGAGGCTTGTTTTCTGTCCGGAGATTTTCCTTGAACAGCTTGACCAGATTTTTCACCCCCTAGGGGGTGCGTTCCAGAATCGCTTGTCTGGAACATTTTGTTTTTCGCGATATGCTGGTTCAGTCTGAATCCCGATTTTCGGGATTTTTGAATTTCTCGTCTTTGAGATTTTTCATTTCGACTGGATCTGTTATGCATAGCTCCGGGTTCATTCGAATTTTTCGAAGTTCGATACCCGGGCTTGAAGCGAGCTTCTCCTGAGCCGCGAGCGTTCAGTGGGGTGTTAACAATAACACCCTGTGCTCGGCTCCTTTGCTCGTCGCGTCGCTCGGCTGGGCAGAATGCGCCGCCGCGCCCGGATGGGACGCGCGCGCTTTGTCTGCTGCCTGGTGCTGCTGCGTCCGCGCGCAGGTGTGTTTCCTGCGTGCGCCGCATGCGCCCGTTTGCGAGTATGTGCGCAGCTGTCACGCCGCAGATGTTGATCTGAGCGTTCTTGTCTGCGTCTGTCGCAGCAGTCGGTCTTGCCGCTGCTGCAGCCTCGTTTGGAACTGCGTCCAGGGACTCTGCGCAGAATAGGTTCGTTTCTGCCTCCCTGTGTGTTTGCTGTTCCGCGCGCGCGCTGTCTGCACGCCGCTTTGTGTTTTTGTCTGCAGGTGTCACAATATAACTTTTGCCTTGCTCTGGTATTTTATTACCAGTGACAATGTTACATTGTCCGTCGCTGTTGCGCTGTTCGTCTGCCAGGTGGCAGTCGACTTGCGTTTCAACAGCTTCGGAGCCGGCGATTGGGGTAACACCCCCCATTTTTCGCCCTGACTGCGCTGCCTTTTTGAGGCAGCTGTTTTGGATTTTATGTGCTCTATCTTCGGGTGCTTGCCCGTGGAGCGACATTCTGTGTGCTGGGGCTTTTGCCATGGCATTGTCATGGCGCCCTTGCACTTTTCCTGCAGAAGGAATGGCATTGTGACCGTGGTCACTTGCCATAATGGCATTGTGATCACTGTCACAAGCCATTTCCGTTTTATTTACAATGCCATTGTCACTGACAATGCCACCGTCGGACTTATCATTACAATCATTCCCATGATTGTTATTCCTAATGATTTCGTGCCCGTTTGCAGACCCCGGAGTGGGACTGCGCCCATAGTCACTTTGTTGTGACAGGGGCGAGTGTAGGAGAGGTGTGTCTCTCCTCTCAGGCGTCCGCGATGTTGTGCATCCGCGCGCCCACGCCGCTCGCTCTGTGAGTCTGGAGCTGGCGTTGAGAAGTTGTTCGTGTTGTGCATGTAGTTGTTGAATGTTTTGATGACCCATGCGTCCTCGTTCAGGCTGTGCCTGACCGTGCTGTGCCGCCTGTTTGCAGTCCCTTGCTGCGTGGCGAATCTTGGACCTCGACTTCTCGGAGTTGCGGATGTTGCTGCAGGATTGCCTCCCGCCCGCTTGCTCCTCGTACTTTGCATCCTTGTGCTTCTTGTTAAGCTTGGATTGTCTTGTGTTGTATTCCCGTACCATGTAAGCATTAGAGGGCTCGGATAGCCCCATAAATTTCTTAGCATAGTCCATTTGAATCCCTGCATTGGGGGATTTTCGGGTACCAACTGCCTCCCAAGTGTCTTGGGATTTTTCCGTGAGTACGTTCTTGAAAGCGTTTTGCATCATAATCTGGAGACTGCCAGTGGTGATACCGCTTTGTTGCCCTGCTTGTTCTTCATGTACATGCATGGCCTTGCTCTGCTCCCGCAGCTTTCCACCGTTATATCTAGGTGGGTATTTCTTTCCCTGTGCCTCCTTCTGATACCAGGGCTTTTGCCTGGTATCAGGGCCTGTATGTCTGGTCTTGCCAGCATTTTGACCATAAGGTTTGTTTTTGTTATCATATCTTTTCGGGTTAGAATCGCGTGCGCGTGTACCCCTACCCCGTCCTTTGTCATAAGGTGGGCGTGTATTGGGGGTCCCCCGGCCGCGCTGGTTGCCGGGACGTTTATAACTGTCCTGTTTCTGGGTATTATTACGGTTTTTAAAAGATGTATTCTTTGTTTTGTTTCCGTATGTATTGTTGATGTCAAACATTCGTGTATCTGTTTGGTACACATTCATGGGTGTTTTCTCTTGGTGATCCATGATTGACATCTTGATCTTGGCTCCCACGTGTTCGACGTTCGCAGTGAACAGAAGTACGTGTTGGAGGCAATCATCGGGGTCAGTGTCAGGATGGGGCTCCATCCACTGGGTCATGTAGGCAGCAAAGATAGGTGAGCGCTGAATCAGCACGCTCACTATTTTTGATATGACCACCCACGGAACTTTTAGGTCGACCGTGACAGCTTTGTCAAGGATAGTACGCATGGCTTTCACAGCCTGTGCGATCGGTCGTGTCCCGAACAATGTGTAGGCATTTACACACTGTTGTTTTAATAGCAGGAGGTCGGAGTATCCGACACTCTCGTGATAAAAGATGATGCTTGTTATGATTGAACAAGCGTCATTTTCTTTACCATCAGTTATCACTTTGTTTAGCCCATGCGCACCGTTTGAACGGATACCATGATATGACTTAACTTTTGCTATTTGCTGATGAGACATCAGCAGATAGAGGTCCTTGTTTGCCGCATTGAAACGGGCATTAAAGGATTTGTAGGGGGAGTCTATGAGATATTGTGGGTCAGCTAGATTAGGTGGACTCCACCTTTTCTGTGACACCATCTCACCCCCGCCTCTATCACGTATTTTGTTGTTTTTGCCCAGTATCTCATTGAGAATGGGTAACAGTGCAACGTTTGTCACGGGGAATGCCGTGATGTGTTGCTCCAAACTGACTTTGAACAGTTTGGCATTCCGTATATTGGGGTCATTTCCTACCCCAGGCGGTATAACAAACTTTACGTGTGTTTTGTGCTGGCTCACTTCCTCTTTTGAAGTACATCTCAGACCAAAATTGGACTGAATAAATGCCTTGAGGCGCCTGCGCAATGTGCTTTTGTATTTTGTGATGCTCTCTAACATCTTTTGCACTGCATCCAACTCATCTTGCGTCGTCATAACAATGACGTTGTCGTTCGCATCAACCTCAGGTTGTGATGGTTCAGGATTGCTGCTTGAAGGTCGTGGTAACGGGGCAGGTGTGTTATCACCGCTGATGACAATGCCATCAGTGATGCCTGTATCCGTACTAGCTTCAAACATTAGTCTCGATTCTTTGAGACCTAGTTTTTGTTCTCGTGCTAGACAGAGATCTTCTTCTTTGAAGATTTGATCTAGCTCTTGAATCTGTGCGCGCAGAGTGTTGCTGCATGCTAGCAGTTCAACATCAATGCCACCGGGCGTGTGCCTTCCGCCTTGCAATGCAAGCAGAGTGCCGCCCAGTCCGTACGCAATCGGGTGTTTGCCGTTATCAGTTTTCTGTGCTGATAGTGACCCGACACCCCCCGCGATAAGTGAGTCTGAAAATGGGGAGTGTGTGGGGGGTGTTTTTACAATGTCATTTGTATTCCCCCCTGTAATCATGCCTTCTAGCATGACAATACGTGCAGTCAATTGCTGCTCCAGTTTTGATGGTGTGTCGGGTGCCCCTGGCTCGGGCTGTGGTCCCTGTCCATCCTGGTTTCCGTCTCCGTTGTTCATACCACGTGTAAAACGACGATTCATATTATAATGATCAGCGCCAATACGGGGTTATGGTTTTACAACGGTAAGCTTTCGTGTTGTATTGGTATCACTTAAACCTATCTTAATATAGGCGTATCTGGGATAAGATACTAAGTATTGTACTCAACACGGCTTATTGACACTGTGTTTATTCTGGCTAGAGTACTTAGGTAATACGCGCAAATATGATTTTGCTGGTACCTAGGTCTCGCTTAAAACAGTACGTGTTCGACTCGTGTCACGGCGTGGGCGCGCGAAGATGGCGTGCCTTACGTGTCGATGAAACGTTGGGTCTGTGTGTTGTCCCACGTGTACTCAATAAAAGATATTTCAATCTCTTATATTATTGTCACACGCGATCCTCCAATCACACTCGTTTCACTTGGAGCTACCGTATCAATAGGTGCTTGCTCCTTGCTCCAGTTTGCGGCGCGGCTTCTTGGCCGTGCTCGCCGGGCGTTCTTCTTGGTGTTGGCAGCGCTCGCACTGCTCAACAATCTGGACGGCGTCCTCCGTGATGCACGCGGGACAGAAGTTCCCTCCGTGCACGTCGCGTGGGAGTGCGCCTTCGTGGCTTGCCTTGACGGGCGAGTTGTCCAGTTCTTTTTCGATGTAGTCGATGGTGGCAGAGCTTGATCTGCTTGCGCGCTCCTTTTGTTGTAGGGCCAGTGGCTGTTTGCCACGGGCTGGCGCGTTCTCGGTGTGTAGAGCTTGTAGTTGGTGAATTTGATGATCGTGTTCTTCGCGATCGTGCTCTACTTGATCGAGTTCTTGTTGTTCGGGTACCGGGAGGAGCTCGTAGTTGAGCCGCTTGTGCGATCCGTCGGATTGCTCGACGTAGTACTCCCGTGTGATGCACTCTTTTCGTTCTATTTCTTTGCGATCTTCTTCTTTGCGCCGCGCTTCTTTGCGGCTTGAGTTGATCTTGTTGACGAAGTGCTTCGCCGTGGCGCCGATGCTTAAGCTCGGGTAGTTGAGGTAGAGTCTTTTGCCCTCCTCGTAGTACCACTCGTCGTCGCTTATAGCCGTGATCTGGGACCACTCGTCGTGGGCCGTATGCACCGTTGCTTCGTGCTCGTCGTTGTTGTGCTCGTAGATCAATGGTGCGATCTCGTGAGCTTGACAGTCGAAGCCGAGGTTGTAGTCGGCGGTGTACACGATGACGCCTTCTTGGCTTAGTCCGCCTTGGCACCTCCACACGCTCGCGGCCGTCTTGTTACCGACGATGTAGCCGAATTGTCCGAGCGTGGTGAGGAGGAGTCTTGACTTGGTGTACTCGATGATTCCCTCCGTGTGGTCCGATTCGTTCCACTCCGACGGAGGGTAGTTTTCGCCGTCTTTCAGTTGACGGCGTGGCGCGTTGTCGAGGGCGAATTGTTGGACGCGATTCTTTGCGTGCTCGATGAGCTCGTAGGTCCAATGTTGGATGACGGTTCGGATTCTTGGCCGATGGCCTAGTAGTCCGGGTATCCCGCCGTGCTCGTCCGGGTTCAAGCTGGTTGTCGCCGGATCCGTGTCGTAAATCTTGGTTAGCGTTCGGAGTTTCACTTCTCCTTCGTACTCACTCGGATTGCAAATCCTGAGTGATCCGATGTCTGCTACCTTGTATTTTGCGCCGATGACTTGGATGGTGGTGAAGATTCTGTGGGGAATGAGCCCACGTGCGTCTTCAATTCCTTGTCCAGTCTTGCTCAGACTCGTCCGCCTCGCGGAGATGTAGTCTGGCGGTTGTGCGCTCAGTCCGTTCGTGGTGGCGGAGTATTCCTCTCCGTCAAGGGTGTCCACTGGGATGAGCGCGTAGTGTGTTAACACTATTAGAGTTGCAAACTCTATGGCGGGTGCGTTATGCACTATTCTTTGATTCACAGGGTCGTCTGGTGTATATTCCAGGCCCTCAACAGTCGTTATAGGAGAACGCCCACGTTTTAAGGTGGAGCGCGACCGTATAATGATCGGTGTGTGTTTATCAAGTGTGCCCTGTACCTCAGGTCCCCCGTGTTAATATATTTCTATATCAATACGTGTCCTGACGGCTGGGCCAGTTGAATGTATAACAGTGTTATACACCCCCGCTCGTTGCTTCTGCTCCGATGTCGTAGCCGATGATGTGGTAGCGCTCGAGGTCGTAGTAGCGCAGTGCGAGGTTGTTCAGTACGCAGAGTGTCCGTGTGAATAGGAGTGCTGTAGTAACGCGGCAGTGTGTGCCCCGGGTTGCGGTGGCGCTGCCAAGCTCGTAATAGATCTATGCACGCCGCGGTCCTGACCGCGGACTTGATTTGAGAGAGGT
>Ga0115003_10002506_pt1 | contig 15156 bp, 21 predicted proteins | sample ArcticOcean_MG_C_7_FD_88736 | JGI IMG/M metagenome (GOLD analysis project Ga0115003, IMG submission 88736) | Marine microbial communities from western Arctic Ocean - ArcticOcean_MG_CB11_88 | ecosystem: Environmental > Aquatic > Marine > Oceanic | place: Arctic Ocean: Canada Basin | collected... | reverse complement strand
TAAGTTAAATCTAAGTCGTCATTTAGAAACTCCGTCATGTACACAAGAAGGGTTGGCTACATCTTTGGCAATGGGAAAAAGATTAGTTGAAGATGAAATAGATTTTGATCAAGTATTGTGTTCACCATTGCCAAGAGCAATGATGACAGCATATTTTGTAAGTAAAAAAATGTATGAAGATACAGGAAGTACAGATATAACAGTTATACCATATATAACAGAAAAAACATCTGTTGTTAATAATTTTACTTCAAATACAACAGTGACTGCAAATACAGTATCTTTTAAAGAGTGTAAAAATTGGGCAGTAGCACTAAGTTCATTAAAAACAAATCCACTGGTAACAATTGACATTAATGCAGAAGTTCTAAAACATGCATATAATGGAAGAGGTAAAGAAAATTTTTTAATAAAAGGTGATATTAAAAAAGATTATTCTAAATTTTTAAAAGATGTATTATTACCAATGGAAGATTCAACAGTATTAATCGTTTCTCATAGACACTATATAACAAGTTTATTAAAACCATTTGAATTAGAGGTAGGTCATATGAAAAACAATGGATTTGCTAAGATTGATTATTATGTTTATAATAATATAATTGTGGCAGCAAATGTCAAGTATGACAATATATCAAATGTCACAATAAAAGAAGAGAATCTTCATTATGCAGACAAATATTTAAAAAAATTAAAAATTTATGATTGTAAACATTATTACAGTAATAGCAGTGGAATAGAAAATAATAAAAGTTTTCAGATAAAACCATTATTAAAAATGTCAAAACTTTATAAAAATATTGATTAATCGACCGTTTCTACCGATGATTCATCTTCTTTAAATATGGCACTTAGTTGAAATGCAGTAATAGATTCATCTAATTCTGCACCATTGATGATTAAATTTTTTAAGAATTGTTTCTTAAAGAACCATCCATCGCAATTTTTGTTCCACCATCCCGTGTTTCCACAACCATCGTGATTATATTTTTTACAAAAGTCCTTGTGGTTATATGATGGGATAAGTGCAACCCCCTTTCCATATTGAATAATCTTCATTTTGTGAAATATTCCGTCAGATTCAATCGTTTCAGATTCAATCGTTTCAGACTCAATCGTTTCAGACTCAATCGTTTCAGATTCAATCGGCACATCAACTGGTAAATGCTTGTTAATATTTTCCATAATCAATGAGTATGTTAATTCAACTGGTGGTTTATCAATCGTTTCAGATTCAATCGTTTCAGATTCAATCGTTTTAGATTCAATCGGCACATCAACTGGTAAATGCTTGTTAATATTTTCCATAATCAATGAGTATGTTAATTCAACTGGTGGTTTATCAATCGTGTCAGATTCAATCGTATTAGATTCAATCGGCGCACCAACAGGTACATAATGTGTTAATACAACTGGTGGTTGTTCAACCAGTACTTGATCAATGGGTAATAGTTTCATTGCATCTAAATCAATTTTTGCAATAATTGTACTTTTATTATTTTTAATAAACTGTTGTTTAGAGTCTTCAATTTGTTGGGATGTCGATAAAAATTTGTAATCTGATGAGTTTTTATTAGACATAAATGTTAAAATTTTATCATTTAAGTCTTGAAGTGTGATATATACGTAATTCATTTTATATTTATAATTGTTGATATAAGGTTAATAATAATTCATTTTTTATTATAATAAAGTATTATAAATGAATATATCCAGTGATTTTTATAAAGATTTACAATTAAATAATAATGCAACAGATAATGAAATAAAACAACAGTATAAAAAATTAGCAAAAAAATATCATCCAGACAGAAATAATGGTAAAGAGGAGCAATTCAAAAAAATACAGAATGCATATGAAATATTATCAGATAAACAAAAAAAACATGAATACGATAATAGAAATAATAGGCGACCTGTAAATATATTTTCATCAATGTTTAGAAATTTTAATGTTAAATTAGATAAAACTGTTAAAATAAATTCAGATATAAATATAACCATTAAATTCAAATTAAGCGAAATATTTAATGGTGGTAAAAGACAGGTAACATACAATAGAAAGATACAATGTACAAAATGTAATGGAATTGGATGTGAAAAAATGGAACATTTAGAAGAATGTGTTCAGTGTCGTGGTAATGGAATTATTAAAAGTGTTATTAATTTGGGAACAGGTTTTTCAGAATCTATACAGACATGTCGTAGATGTAGTGGGTCAGGAAATTATATTGATACCAATAATAGATGCAAACAATGTAGTGGTAATAAAATGTGTAATAAACGAGAGAAAATAATAATACAAATTCCCAAAGGTGTAAAAAATAATATTAAAATTGCATTCCCAAATTTAGGTAATGGAAATATGAATTTAGTTGTATTATTTACAGAGTTAGAAGATTTGACATATGAAAGGAATGGTAATCATTTAATATTTATTAGAAAAATCAATATATATAAAATGATAAATTATATAGAATTTGTTAATCATCCGGTATTAGGTGATATACTATTGGAATACGATAAAGCAATAAATTTAAATAAGATATATTATGTTAGTAATGATGGTTTTCCAATTAACTCAGAAAAAAAGGGGAATTTATATATTAAATTTATATTTGATTATATAGAACAAGTTGATTTAAAATTAATTAAAAAAGATGAATTTAATATTGAAGATAATACAGATTATAAAAAATATAATATTAAATAATTATATAGATGGAAAATAAAACTAATGCATTATTAGATGAGTATAGAATAATTTCAACCAAATATTCATTGGGATTAATTGAAGAAAATGACTGTTATAAATTATTAAAACAAACTTTAATAGGGTTAAAGAAGGAAATAAATGAAAATATTAAACAAATTATTAATAAACCAATAAAGACATCAGAAAGAAAAATAGTATTTTCAGAAAAATTATTAGAAATTTTTTATATTATTTATAAAGATAGAAATCAACCAGAACGCGAAGTCCCGGGATTAAGTGATTTAGATAAAGAAATTCAAGATAAAATCAATATATTGCTCAAAAAATTAATCGATTGAGTCACATGAATCATCTGATTCGTAATTGAAGTTGGTGTTACTTTCGGTATCAGATATGTCATCTTCACTCATACTTCCATATTTTTCAAATTCTTTTTCATCATCATATTCTTTTTGTTTAATGTGATAATAATAATCTTCATAACATCTTACATCTGCTATATTTTCCAATAATTCTTGAAGATAATCTATATTTTGATCAAAGTACTCATTTCTGAGATGGTCTGCTGTTAAATACTCGAATTGATCTTCTCTAAGTTTGATATATCTCATCCACATTTGCGAACAAAACATTTTATCAATATCTATTTTGTACCATTGCTCTTTCCATTCATATTTTGGACCAGATAAAGATACTACATGAACTTTAAAAATCTTATTATTATATTCATTATTATCTTCTGTATCAGAATCATAATTAGTTCCAAAAGGAGGAAATTCGCAACCTGGTGTATATGTGCTAAGTTTTTCTATTTTTTGACTTGGTTCTGTTTTATTGCTTCCTTGGAGTTTTTTAAATTGTGTTTCTAAATATTCTTCTTGGGTATATTGTTGTCTAATCACCGTTTCATCTGAAACAATTGGTGTACTTATGTTAATTATCTGAACTGTTTTAAATAAAACTTTTGATTTTGATTCTGAAATAGTACGAGCTCCATATAGTTTAATATCAGCAGATGTAATTTCTGCTGTTTTTTTTTCTGTATTTTGATGTGTTATCATTTTATTATAATCTAATAGTATTAATCATATTTTAAATCATTTTTTATTGAAAATCATTTGCCATGTGACACAGTATTATACATCAACTAGTAAAAATAATCTCACTACCATGTCTCGAATTAATATCCTGATCATTATAGTTGTTATGTGATACATTTTTATCCAATCCTATGAATGTTAATTTACCAGAATAATCGGTAGAAACTCCATATATATATTTATGTTTAGCAATTAAATTATTATATGATATATCTGTTTTATTACCCGTAACAATTACATCAGCATCTGGATCCCATCCACCAGTACTTAAACCGCACCCATCATTGTGATGAATATAAATATCATTCAATAAAGAGCCTTCTTTTAATTTAGTATTTCCAATAAGAATTCCTGCTGCACAATGAAATATTTCAAGATCATTTACAAGTAAAATACTTTTGTTAAAAATATGAACCCCAGTGTTTTTATTATTACATATTACCGAATTTCGAATATTCAATTTTATTTTGTGACTTGAAATACCAGAACCATTGCATTTCTCTATCTTACATGAACAAATATTAATAAATATGTCACTCTTTCCAGATATCCCATCAAAATAATCATTATGATTATTACTTTTCCTTATGTTGTTAATTGACAAACTATCTATAATCATTTTTAAATTTAAGAATACTTGATACACTTTTTCATTAATATCAAATTTTAATCCATGTGTTATTATGGTTCTATTCATACCCATTCCTCTAATTACGATTGGCTCTCTAATTGTATCTATTGAATTATCAAAATATCCTTCGTCCAACCATATTTCAGGTGGAATTAGTGGAATTAGTGGAATTATATGATTGTTTACACAATATTTATATTTATTTTTATATAACAAAAATTTTTTTTTTAGATAAAAATTATACATTATAGTTTCAATATAATCATATGCACTCGGTAATGTTGGAAATTTCTCTGATGGAACCCTAATATATTTAGATTTATGTTTGCAGTCAGGTATTAATTTTTTAAATCTTTGTGAGATTGATTTCAATTCATTAATACGAAATAATCGTGGATCTAAATATGGAATAATTTCATATATCCATAAAAAATCATTGTGTATAATTTTGTCAAGTTCTGTTTCATCTGAAACAATTGGTGTACTTATGTTAATTATCTGAACTGTTTTAAATAAAACTTTTGATTTTGATTCTGAAATAGTACGAACTCCATATAGTTTAATATCAGCAGATGTAATTTCTGCTGTTTTTTTTTCTGTATTTTGATGTGTCATCATTTTATTATAATCTAATAGTATTAATCATATTTTTAATCATTTTTTATTGAAAATCATTTGCATATTCGAAATATGAGTAGGTCAAAGCAATGCTTAGTCCATTAGTCACTATTATACCAAAGTAAGAAAAGTATAATTTATTTTTGTAAGCAATACATTTATTACGAATATTATCAGTACGGTTAGTCCAATATGTTTCACGGTCATTGTACTTTTTTTCACTTTTTTCAAGTTCGGTAAAATATTTATTCTCTTCTTCTTCATGATATTCTTTGTCTTCAATTGCTCTATCAACATCTAATTTTAGTTTTTTGTTTTGTTTTTTATATTCATTCATTTGTTTAACAGAAATTGAATTATCTGTTAAAATTTGAAACATAACTGCAATTTTCTTATTTTCAGACATAAGAGGATATTCTGATAAAAATTGTCTAATATCAAATTCGTCAATACATACATCTAATAAAGATTGAATAGCAATTTCTTTTTCAAATTGTTTTACTTTATTTTTTTCATTGATTTCAAGGTCTTTTGCTAATGCAAAAATCCCATCGGTTGTAGCAACAACCTGTTGTTGTTTTAGTTCGTCTTTTGTAAATTTTGTGCAACTCATTATATAATCATATAAATTTTGAATTACAATTAAGAATATCAATTTTTATACATACATTATTTAATTCTAACTATATAATATAATGAGTAATTCGTGTTATTGTAATGGTATTCCCGGGACCAGATTTGTGAATTTTACAAAAGAGCAAAGGATTAAACTATTAAAATATGCATATGGAACATTGCCTGGAATGAACCCTTCAAGATATTCATCAAAGGGTGTTTGGGTAACCCCAAGCAAATTAATATCCGTACCAGGAGATGGTTTTAGAGCTCCAATTCAACCATCTCCTCTACATTATAGTGGAACAGATGGATGGGGGGCTACATTAGCCCAGCCAACAATGGATAATTTATCAGGGTTTGGATGTAATGTTGGAACAAATGGGTTTTCGGCAAAACATGGATATTGTTTGAAAACAACATGTAATAATTCATGTAATGTTAAATGTTCTGGACAAACTCATAATTGTTGTAAGGCACCCATATTTCCTGCACATTTTCCAGAATTGCCAGGAGTAATTACAAGTGCATATCAATACAAACAAGAGATTCGTAAAAAATATGGAAAAAATGCAACATATTGTGATGGGTGTGTAACTAATTCTCAAAATGATCCACATTTTATTAATTCAGATGAGGGATTTTTCTTTAAAAATTGATTATAAAATACGAATAAAATTATTTATATTTTATAAAATGGAAGATATTTTAAAAAAAGAAAAAAAGGTTTCTGAATCAGATGCCAAAATAGAATGTTCAATTTGTCTAGAAAAGCCACAAAATCCAGTCTTTTGTGCAAATGGATTATATAAACACCCAGTATGCCGAGAGTGTATAGAAAAATGGGCACAAACGGTTAGTTCTGTTAATTTCACATGCCCTTTATGTAGAACATTATATGACTATTCAGTCAAAAGTTTGTTTTACACATATTCCCAGATGTACGCAAATATAGATTTGTTTCCTATAATGATTAATATTAATAATAGCAATGAAAATGAAGCAATAGATTGGTTAAATGAAATTTTCCCTAATTCTATACAGGAAACAGATGATTTTTATCAAATGGTACAGAATATGAATTTTGAAGATTATTGCGATGATATGATACCACTGAGTCCAATTTCGGAAACCAGAATAACATAGTGATTTTTTGGTGAATTATAAAAAATGCCACTTATAATAATCTATGTAATAAACAATTAATAATTACACAAACTATTTATATAATTAATATGAGTGCAAATAATAATAATTTATCAACTAATTGTGGTGATATGGGTAAGGCTAGTCTACTCGGATTGTCTACGGTCATGAAAATGTTAGTGAGAGCTGGTGTCTTTGTAGATAATTTTTGGAGAAATCCATCATTGTATGGCGACAAACAAACACTGAGAACATATTTGAAGAAAAAAAAAGATCAAAAGGGGAATCAATTGTTGAAAAAATATGAACATCGATTGGTGACTTCAATCGTTTCTAAATCCGTTTGGACAAAAGGGTATGACTGGTTGATGGAAAATGGGCTTGGACCAGAGATGGTTTCTTTAATTAATGGGGGTAAGCAGTTGGTCTACACCATTACCACCCCCGATAATGAATACTATGTGGCTGACCTGTTTGGACAGAAGTTTAATAATAGGCCGCCAGTACCCACGGTAATTGCACACCTTCGGGATTTTTTGAAAAGGCTTTTTGGAAAGATAGTTGTACCGGATCACGAGGAAGAGTCACGCAATTTTAGAAAACCGATGAACTATTCCGAATCCATTGCATTTGCTCAAAAAGTAGGTGATGGTTTCAACTACACTGTGGCGGACAAACCACTTGATTTGTTTAATGCCATGTGCAGTGTTTTCGGACTTGCATTCGGTGGCAAAATAAATCATGCACTGTTTGCTCGTCTTGGATTTTTTCCACATAGTGATAAAGCAACTGAGTGCAATGATAACAGATACGAAACACAAAGGAGATTGTCTAAACTCGCATCAGGAAATTTTGCAGGTGCTCTTTGGGCTGATGCAAACTCATCAGGCAATAGTTTGGAGTGTCTTAAAAAATTCTTTAATGCAGCAAGAGAAAGAAAACGACGAGGAGATGTTGAGATGATGTGTTCAACATCTGCATTCGCATTTCGTAAACAGTTTTTCCCCCATACCCACGATCCAACAAAAAAATTGTCGGGATTAATGGGTCAGAGTGTCCCCCTGCCAGAGAGTTGGTTTCCTGCTGTTGATCCAGCAAGCTGTCAAGAAGTGAAAGATGAAGCCGAAGATGAAGATGAAGAGATGGAGGGGCTGTCAGAGAATTTTTGTCCACCTGGACTGAAACGGTGTAGTTCAAATGATTCTAGTGTATTATTTGCACCAGAACGTAAGGATGACACAAGTCTAAACCTGGATTCAAATGGACACCGTTTTATATACGCGGTAAAGAAAAAATGTAGAACTGATACAGAATTCAGTGGAGAGATGTTCAGCATATCGACCCTTCATATGAGTCACGAATATGCTGAAAGAGCAAATAGACCGTGTGACCATGCAGATCGGGTGAAAATGATGGAGCTAAATCCATTTTCCTGGCTTGCACTGTGGATCCTCTTTGATGGGGAGTTTACGGTGCTTCTTGGAGATGGTTCAGATAAGGTGACCTTAGGTCAATTGTTCGATGGTCCGCATGGGTTCGGTACCCTCCGAATAGGAGGACTGTTTCAGGCAGTTAAAATGGCAGAACATCTTGCGAGATTAGAAGAAGAAGAAGAAGAAGAAGGGCCGCCCAAAAAGAAATGCAAATTTCATGATACGGTGGATAGAAGTATAGTGAATATGGACTACGAATGGACCAACTCACAAAAGAAACGCAGAAAAAATGAGTAAGTTTTCTGGCGATTATAAAATATTAATAGTTTCAAGTTTGGTCAAAAGAGCATCCGTATAAACAGTTGAAATAGCCACAATGAAGCTATAATAAAATATCCTATTACTATTTTGTCGTACATATCATACAATTCCCATCTTCTTTCTTTTTTTTTTAAAATGGTAATTATATAAAATACATAATTTATATAAAATATAAAATACATAATTAATACAGGAAACTGACACATCATTTCCATTTGTTTCATTTTTGTACACATATATTGAATTCTTATCATTAAAAAACTAAAAATAGTTAAAATAATTATATTAATATTACCTATTCTTTTTTCCTGTTTATAATAAAATTTTAATATAATTAACATTAAACAAATAGAAGGAGCAAATATATGTATTAAAAGTGTTAATTTGCTATAAATAGAATATTTCATTATTCTTTTTAATAAATTTTTATTTGAAATTGTATACGACATTATATGATATATATCATGTCAATACAATATTTTTTAAGTTTTACTATCCCAAATATTAAGACTTATCAATGCGATGAGCACATTGAAATACATTCCGGAGAAAAATTCAAAAATTTATAAAAAGAAAAAGAGTATATTGAAGAACATATGTTAATGAGTCCCATATAAACCAGAATAATGCATTAAGTTATAAAAAATGCCACTTATAATAATAAATATTAATAAATAATTAATACATGAATACACAAAAAAAAAATTGTAATTCAACTAATTCATCACCGGTGAATAAGTTATTAGATGGCAAAAGTGGTAGACGTGTTGCAGGACAACTACGTAATAGACCACGACCAAAAAAAATAGATAAAAAGAGTACTGATTTAGAAAAGAAACATATGACTTTTATTAATCATACCTTAAGCGAATTTCACAATGTATCACGTAAAGATATTATTGATTCACTCAAAAATAATAAGGAAGATTACGGATGTACACTATTCGAATTATTAGATTGTGTTAATAAGAAGAAGAGAGTCTTCTCCACACCGAGTCCATACAGAGTCCATTCTAATCAACGTCCTAAAAAGAGGAAACAATTTAAAATGATATGCACACGCCAAGGTTACGGAGAGAACCCTAAGGCGCAGCGCAAATGTAATATGACAAGATGAATTATTATTTATTTAACATATGAATACGACAAGTTATAAAAAAACATTATGTCTAATGACAATAAGTATTAGTGTACCCAAAAAAATTTGAAAAGTTATTTATTTTATATATTTATAATTATATAAAATGAATAAGCATGTCAATACAATAATTTTAAGTTTTACTACCCCAAATATTAAGGCTTATCAATATGATGATCACATTGAAACAGAATCCGGAGAAAAATTCAAAAAATTAAAAGAATTAATTAAAATATATACAAAAAGAGAAAAAAATATATTGGAAAACATATAAATTTTATTATTTTTTCCTTAAAAGAATTTAGCAATGTATTACATAAAGATATAATTGAAGCACTCAAAAAAAATGAAGATGATTACGGATGTACACTATCCGATTTATTAGAAATTAATCTTTCTTTTTAGGGAGTGCATCTTTTGGTATATTATTTTTAATACACTCTTTAATAAAATTTATAGATGGATTACAATCATACGATGTTCCAACATATACTCCAACACCAATACCCATTAAAAATTGCCACATTATATATATATTTATAATATAAATTTAAATCGATAAACACATATTAACACATTGATTATAAAAAAAAACGAACACTATAAATAACCTGAATAGCTATTTATATCTGATTCTTTACAATGACAAAAAAAAAAAAAAATAGAAAAAGCAAAAAAAGCAAAAAAAAGATATGTTGCAATAAAAAAAAGATATGTTGCAATATCTGTCTTAATGGGACATTTTATCGTGGTGCGTCTGGGCTTTACTACCATATGAAAACAAAGCATGGTATCAAGCCAAAAACAAGGAACAGAGTTCTACCCAATGAAAAGGGATTTGGTGAAGATGGGGCGCCAAGACGTCAAGGACCTGGTGCTCCTAAGAAAGCAAAAAAGAAGAATACTACAAATACAAATTCGACTACCAGTGCACAGAGGTGTTTGGATATGACTCTGTCATATGTGCCATCTATTTCCCCTGATTTCTGGTCGGAAGAAAATGAATACCGTCGAGTGTCAGAGGTTCTGATAGAGACGGGTCAAAGACTCTTGTCGCAATTGTATTACGATTAAAGAACTGTCGCAATTGTATTACGATTAAAGAACTGTCACAACAGACAATTATAAAAAATGATGCCAAAAAATACCTTAATATTTATATATTATTATTTATTAATATGGACAAAAAAAATGATATTAAGAACGATACAAGTGAGAAAATCTCTTGCAAAAATAGATGTGGTAAAAGGAAGAGACCAGAAGATGAACGCAAATCTTCTAGTGAAGATTCGGAAGAATCGATCAGGAAGAAGACAACTCCCGGGGTAAGCGAGGTTCAGGTTCCGGTTGCTGGACTCCCAGTACCAATGCTATTAAGACAGATTTGTGATAAAAAATGGCGAGATGGTGGGGATATAATGGATGAAACACCACAAGATAAACGAGTTCCACTTGTGGTATCAATAAAATATAAGTATAAAGTTGATGGACCAGATAGGAACTTGTACTACGTACTGTTTCCCAGAAAGGATGCGCAAGGAAACTGGGTACGTGCTACTGGTTATCCACCAGATTGTCGTGATTGGGAACACCAACTCCTCACAGTGGAAGAGTGGTGCGAAGTGAGTTCTGTGTTCGACGAAAGCTAGGAGTGTTAGATGTAGACCAATCTACATCCCGAGTAGAAAATAGATTATAAAATGAAATTATGTAAATTATATAAACTTTATTTTATATGCATATAATATAAAACAATGTTTCAAAAATTTTTATTTAAACAGATGGGTGGTAAGGCATCAGCAGACCCGTTAAGAGTATTTCTTATTTTTTTAGTTGCATTTTTATCAAAATCAGTGATCGTTATGATAACATATAATAAAGTAGGGCCAAAAATAACTGCAAATGTAGGAGGGAGTGATTTTACTCCATTAAAATTCACAGATGCAATGATATTAACTGTTTTAGTAAATAGTTTATTATCCTAAACTGCCATTACAATTTTTACACCTTAGTGCAAATCTAATTCCAATTATTCGAATATACTGTTACGATAATAGTAATCATTAATAATATTTATTATAAAATAAACTTTATATATCTATATAATATAATGAATAGTGAAGATATATTAAAACCCAAATCATTGATATATTCATCAGTTAATACCCCTAATAAACCAATAACAATAGATAATCCAAAATTCAATGATACTGGAAATGATATTAAAACAATATGGGCAGATGAGGATCAAGTTAATTATGAAAATAAACAAGATAAAAAGTTAAAAAGAGTATATAATTTATCAGTTGTTGATATTGCTAAAAAAATAGCAGAAACATACTTGGCGATATTAGACGATTTAACATCATTTTCAACATTGAAGGATAAAACATACAATGATTTAATAACAATTTTTATTAAAAATGAAAGACTTGTGTATATTGGAATATCGTTAATATTAGTTGCATTTATTGTATTTTTAATAACAGCTACATCTGAAAAAAGTATTACTGGTATAAGTTCACATCCAATAAAAATAAAATTAATATAACAATTATTATTATATGTCTGATTTTAATTTCAATATTTTATTAAATAAACGATATTTTATATTGTACTTATTTTTAATATTTATTGTGTATAATTTATTCAAGTATAAATTTGGATTTGATTCTTTGACAAATATTTCATTTGTGTTAATTTTGATAAGTTATGTATTATATACGCATCGGGATATATTAGTATCTAGATTTTACAAAAATTTTTTAATTAACGATGGAAAAAAATTTATACATAACTTAATTGGTGATAATAATATTTCTGATGATTTGGCAACATTATTATATAAAGCAAAAATTTTGTATCCATTTGATAGAAAAAATTATATAGATAGTTTAAAATATGCAAATCATATTACACAATTAAAAATTAAAATAAATAAATGTTCATCTGATAAACAATTAAAAAGTAATTTAGAAGACGAGTGCCAAAAATTATTAAATACTTTTAGTTCTATTAATTATAGTTTACCAGAATTTGATAAAAATTATAAAAAATTTATTAAAGAACTACAAAATATTATGTATAATTATTGTAACACTGAAAAGATACTTCCAAATGATAATAAATATGAAGGAATTGAACAGACATTCAATTATTACCTTGTGTAAACAATCCTTGTGTAAACAATCCTTGTGTAAACAATCCTTGTGGCATTTTTAGGTTGAACGTTAGTTCAATATCAATCATAATTTGGAACATAGTAATTCATATATAATATATTATATATCAATTTATTTATTTATTTTTTCTTTGGCACAGCCTTCTTTTTCTTTGGAACAGCCTTCTTTTTCTTTGGAACAGCCTTCTTTTTCTTTGGAACAGCCTTCTTTTTCTTTGGAACAGTCTTCTTTTTCGTTGGAACAGCCTTCTTTTTCTTTGGAACAGCCTTCTTTTTCTTTGGAACAGCCTTCTTTTTCTTTGGCATAGCCTTCTTTTTCTTTGACGCAGCCTTCTTTTTCTTTGACGCAGCCTTCTTTTTCTTCTTTTTTGTTTTACCAAAAAGTTTATTTAAAAATCCTCCGCCAATAGCTCCTTGTTCAGTTCCCATTGGGTCAAATCCATCTGGTATTGTAGTTGGTTGTGCAGCAGAAGGTGGCATAACACCCTTGACAATAGTTTGTGGTGAAATATAAGGAGTTTTTGTGAATGCATGGAAATCTGCTAAATCTGTCCAACTAAATTGCACTGGTTGTAATGAACGAGACCGTTGGCTCATAGACCAATCAGACCCGCCACCTGAAAGGATTTCAACTGCATGCCCTGCCTGTGATTTACGAACAGCACTAAAATCACTAGTACTTTTAATAAATTGTCCAGTATCAGCCTTGCTTGGACCACTACATGATGCATTACACACAGATGTTCTTCCAGCACCTCCTTTTATTCCACACGCGGATGAATTCGGATTAAAGTATCTTGCGGGATTTCCTCCTTTTCTCATTTTTTTTGATTTTCTTGAACCACCTTTTTTTGAACCAGAAAAATCTGTTGATGGGTTGCACATTCCCATTCCAGATTGGAATGGTGCAAATTTATATTGTTGGAAACTTGTTGGGTCACTCATATATATTAGTACTGTTAGAAAATAATATAATTAAAGATTGGTATTTATTTTTGTTGGTAAGTTATGACCGAATAAAATCATGTAAGATGCAGCTAATAACCCACATAAAACAGAACGAGGCATTGCCTTAGTGTCAGATTGTTTTAATATGTATTTCATCACTACAAATAAAATCACAGCAATAATACCTCCATGTAAAACCATAATTAAAGGACCTTCTTTCATTGTTTATAATATATTAAAATATTTTAATTAAATATATTTTTAATCAAATCTAACAATAATTTTAACATCATGTTTACGAACTTGTTTTGTTGCAGAAATTGATAATTGTGTTCTTTTTTTATTTTTTTTTTGAATGTAGTGTTTCTTAATCGAATTATTCATATCATCTTCAATTTCTTCCAAACTACTATTAACATATTTTAAAATATTATTTTCAATAGCCCATCTAAAAAAATTTAATTGACCAATTGTAGTTTCAATTTCATCAGAAGTATCTGGTATTTTAAAAAATATTCTTTCTCTGCGACAAAATGGGTCAAATTGCTTTTTAGAATATGCTTTTAATTGTGCTTTATATTCTAAATAAACAATGAAATTTTTAAAATGTTGTTTTTGTTTGCATTTCGTATTTTTAACATTGTAAATAATATTATTTTTTTTTGAAAAATTAGTAACAAACCAGTCCAATAACATTAGAGATATTTTTGATTTTTTATTATATATTTTTAAAAATTTATTCATATTTTTTTTTTTATTAAAAAACTTATTTAATGATTTTAATAAAATAGTATCTTTATTTAATTATTTATTCATTGTGATATAATTAATATTTATGTTATATCTTTATATCATGTATTTACACAAATATAAAATCAAACGCAATAATTTATAAAAAATATATTATAATATAATATAATGAGTTGTAATTATAATCAACCATGTAATGTTTATACAAAAATGGGCCCAATTGGTCCATCTGGTCCAACAGGTCCACAAGGTAATACAGGCCCAACAGGCCTAGAAGGGCCAACAGGTCCACTAGGTCCAACAGGCCCAGAAGGCCCACAAGGTAATACTGGTCCAACAGGTCCAATAGGCCTAGAAGGCCCAACAGGTCCACTAGGACCAACAGGCCCATCAGGTTCACATGGTAATACTGGACCAACAGGCCCATCAGGTTCACAAGGCCAAACAGGCCCAGAAGGCCCACAAGGCCCAACAGGCCCATCAGGTTCACAAGGCCAAACAGGCCTAGAAGGCCCAACAGGTCCACTAGGACCAACAGGCCCAACAGGCCCATCAGGTT
>Ga0115003_10002502_pt1 | contig 15173 bp, 9 predicted proteins | sample ArcticOcean_MG_C_7_FD_88736 | JGI IMG/M metagenome (GOLD analysis project Ga0115003, IMG submission 88736) | Marine microbial communities from western Arctic Ocean - ArcticOcean_MG_CB11_88 | ecosystem: Environmental > Aquatic > Marine > Oceanic | place: Arctic Ocean: Canada Basin | collected... | reverse complement strand
GGACACTGGAACGAATACTGATTCGCCGTCAGTCGCAACCCCGTACATGATGCCGCCCATGTCTCCACCCTTTGCGATCTGGGCTTCCCAAACCGTTTCACCTCGCGCATCTGGATCAAGCGCATAGACCTCGCCCGACTTCTGCCCGACGACGAGCACGTCCTTGGACATCACTGCCGACGAACCAGAGTCAGTGCCGCGATGAATCGACACGGACGTTCCCATGGAAAACAGGTTGCGACAGTCCGTCCAACCGTTTTCCTCGCAGATGGCTCCGCGCTCTTTCGGCGTTGGCAAGAGTTGGCGCTCCCAGACGCGCGCTCCGGTTGCAGCATCGAACGCAATCACCGAGTACGCGCCCGGGGGATTGTCATCGGTGTAGGATTCTGCGGTGGTCGCATAGACACGTCCGCGTTGTTCGTCAAAGGCCAGTGGTGTGTAGATCGAAGCCCCCGCCGGGCCGAACTCTGACGGTATCCCGTCTTTGTTCGTCTCAAGCGGTTCCGGCGCGTTTGCGATCGCGTACTGCTTCCAGATGCGCTCGCCGGTCTGCGCGTCGAGTGCCGTAACGGAGCCGCGAGACGTGCAGCATGTATGGGATGAATTGTGGGTGAGCGGGTCTTCGATCGAAGACATGGGCACGAAGACCCTTCCGCCAGCCACCGTCGGTGCCGCAGTGCCGCGCGATAGTGGATGTTCTTCCACTTGGGTTTTCCAGCGCACCGCACCTGTTGCAGCCGACAGCGCCGTCGCAAACCCAAGATCATCTGAATAGTAGATTCGACTCTCTCCATTTACGGAGGCCGACTGTGCCAGCGTCAGGGTCCTGACGATGCGTCCCTGATCGTGAGTCCACACGGTACAGCGGCGTTCGGCGTCGATTGCCGCGATCGTCCCCGAACCACTCGAAATGAAGATTCGTCCGTCGGCGATGACCGGAGAACCCGAAGCGCCACCTGGAATTGCAAATGTCCATGCGAGTTCGAGACGCGCAACGTCGTCGGCAAAGATGCCGGGTTGGGGCTGAAAGCGTGTGTTCGCGTGATCACGACTCGTGCCAGGCCAATCGGTTGGAGCGATGGCCACGTCGCGCATGGATTCGGCGCATGTCGCCGGGAGCGACTGTGATTCACGGTTGGGGAGTGCGCTCAGGAGATCCGCCAGTGCGGCAATGTCTTCTTTCGACAGGCCCGCCGCCATCGGCTTCATCGTTCCGAGCGTCAGCGTCCGGATGATGATGTTCGGGGGAACGAACGCGAACATGGAGCGCGGGGGAATTCTTCCAGTGGGTTTGTCGTGGCACGACGCGCAGCGCGCTGCGTAAATCGTCTCGAGGCGTTGATTCACGCCCAGCTCCGCGACGGGCTCGACCGCAGGGGCGACCCGTGCGACGACCAGTACGCCGACAACCACAACCATGTGCTTAACGTGCCACACGCGCCAAAATTTCAAATCATTTCCCCTGGTTGGCTGTCGCAAAACGGTAACAGCCCATCGCTTGTCATACACGATTTCGGAATCGACACCGCGGCGCTGCTCTCCAAGTAAAGGTTATCGCGTACCCTTTCACATGAGCAGTGAAACCATTCACGAACGGGCCGAGCGCCATGGGAACATCAACGTTCCGTGCCGGCGCCTTGACGGCTGTTGATTCTTTGCTGCTTCTCGGGCGAGGATCCGGCTTCGAGGCGTAGGTCGATGAATTCAAGGACCTCGATGAATCGAGGATTCTTCGAGCCATGGCAAACGATTAGCTGGGCAGCACCGGCTGCTCGAATTCGGGCATCCACGAGTGACGCGCCCTGCGGTCGTCAGTACGCGCCGGCATGTCGTCATTTGCATTGGCATTCATCTTGCTTTGGCTCTTTTCGCAGCGACTCGAATCGCTCGACTTCTCGCAAGAATCGGAGAGCAACGCGGTGACGAATTACACCTACGAAAGACTATCGGCACAGGACGCAAGCTTTCTTTGGGCCGAAACCCCCAATCAGCCGATGCACGTCGGCGCGCTTGCCATCTTCGAGTCGAGTGCGCTGCAGCGGGAGGACGGCAGTATCGAGGTCGAGCGTTATCGCGCGCAAGTCGAATCTGTTCTCCACTGGATCCCGCGTTACCGCCAAAAAATCGATTGGACGCCGTTCGAAGCGTGGCCAGTTTGGGTCGACGACCGACAGTTCGACCTCGGCCACCATGTCCGACACATCGCACTGCCGAAGCCGGGAACGACAGAACAGTTGAAGGAGCTCGCGGCACGCATCAACGCCCGGAGATTGGACCGTCGCCACGCACTCTGGGAAGTTTGGGTGATCGAAGGAATCGCGGACGGCGAGCAGTTCGGAATCTTGAACAAAATTCACCACTGCATGATCGATGGCGCCGCCGGAGCCGACCTTTCGCAGATCCTCATGTCGCCTTCACCACGCTTCGAATTGTCTGCGCCGATGCCCTACATGCCACGGCCGTCGCCCAGCAAGAGTGAACTATTCGCCGACTCCCTGGGCCTGGGGCTCGGTCGTTCGCTCGGTCTCTTGAAGAAAGTACTTGCGAGCGGTCGTGACAAGGACGAACCAAGCGCGCAGAGTCCGACGCTCAAGCAGCGCCTGGGCTCGATGGCGCAAATGGCCGATTTTGCGCTCGCAGGTGTTTCGCAAACTCCGATCAATGGCGAACTGGGCCCCCATCGAAGGCTCGAGTGGCTGACGATGCCCCTCGCGGACGTGAAAGAACTCCGCGGTGCGTTGGGGTGCACAATCAACGACGTGGTTCTCGCGACCGTAACCGAGGCGGTTCGACGATATCTATTTCGCCGGCGAGTCGATCACCGAAAGATCGAATTTCGCATCTCGGCACCGGTGAGTACCCGGCGTCCCGAGCACGATCGACGGCAGGGCAACCACGTGTCGAGTTGGGTGGTCCCGCTTCCGCTGAATCTTGACGATCCCATCGCGCAAATCGACAAAATTCGAGAGACGACTGCGAAACTCAAAGAGACGGGTGCCGCGCTCGCCATCGACACGATCATGGAAGTCGCCGAATGGATTCCCGGGCCTGTACTCGCCCGGGCGCTGGCGGCAGCCGGAAGCTCAGGCCCCGTGAACATGATTGTGACGAATGTGCCTGGCCCACAATTTCCGCTGTATCTCGCCGGTGCGAAGATGCTTGCGATGTACCCCATCGTCCCGCTTATTCCTGGGGGCGGCCTGGGAGTGGCACTGTTTAGTTATGAAGGAAAGCTTTGCTGGGGATTCAACGGCGACTACGAACTCGTGCCCGACTTAGCGTCCTTCGTGGACGATGTGCGCGTCGCGTTCGAAGGGCTGCGTCAGGCTGCAGTGTCGCGCTACATAGACAATCGCACGGCGCCCGCGGAGCCGCCGCCTGCGGTACTCGAGGAAGTGAAGCGCGGTTCGGGACATCGGGACGAGGGCGAACCCAGCGCGTCGATCTCGCAGTTGGACTCGGTAGGGAGCTAGAGATCTCAATTCATAGCGATCGGGCCTTACCTCGCTAAGGCTCGCAACTCGGGTTCCATCAAACTGGAGATCGCGAACTAAAGATCACTGCGCCGCAACTTCCAGACCTGCTCCGCGGGCCAGGACTCGGCCCAGGACCCAGGTGTGCCGTATTGGTCCGAGCTTCCTTTGGGCGCCTGCAATTCGAGATAGTCGAGGACCTCAAAGCCGATCTCTCGAAAGAGCCGCATCCAGCTGGAAACGGGCATATTGAATTCGATGCCGCCGGGGTCCTGTGCGGAGGTCGTCCAGTCGAGCCGACCCAAATCGAAATAGCTGCGATGAAGACGCGCGTCGTTGTCGCCTCCGTCCGCGGGCGTACAGATCATCGAGAGCGGGCTGTTGCCGAGGAAAACAAGTTCACCGCCCGGCTTCAGGATACGGTGGGCTTCGGGAATCCAGACCTTGGGATCGCACCAGATCGCGGCCCCATACTCACTGATCGCAAAGTCAAAATGTTGGTCCGGGTAGGGAACGGTTTCGGCATTGCCGTGGTGAAAGGTGATCGGAAGATCGTGCTCGGCGGCGAGTCGTTTCGCCGTGGCGAGCTGCTTTTCCGAGTTGTCGATGCCCACGACTTCCGCCCCGCGCCGGGAAAGCCAGCACGCCACATAACCGGTGCCGCACCCCAATTCGATCGCGCGCATCCCCGACATATCGTCGGGCAACAATTTCAGCTCGGTTTCTGGATTGTTCCAGCACCCCCAGCCAGGGGCATCGGTTTTCCACCCGCGCTCGCCCGCCGCCACCCACTGGTCGGCCATGCCATCCCAATACCGGCGATTTTCCGCCACGTGCTCCGGAAGTGTACGGTCGTCCTTGGAATCGGTCATGGGATTTTGTCCTTGGCTGCGATGGGGATACGCGAGTCAAGGAGTGGATTCATTCGTTGTTGTCCCCAGGCAGGACGGCCGTAATTTTTTTCCTGATGGGGCCGACCCCGAAAGCCGTCGGGAAGGTCCTCGCAGGTCGGGCAACCGCGGCTCACCCTCATGCCCCGTCGGCGTATTCGATCAGCTCGACTTCCACGCCATTCGGGTCGAAGAAATAGAAGCGGCGGCCCGGTTCGTACTCCGGTTCGTTGTGTGGAGAGATGCCCCGTTTGGCAAGTGTCTCGCGTGCCTTTGCAAGGCTCTCCACTACGATGCCGAAGTGATTCAGGCCAGGGCGGGAGTAATCGGGGCGCTGCTGGTCGTCACTGGCTACCTGAATGAGCCCAATGTACTGATCTTTGTCGCCCACGTGCGCGGCGGGCTTACCGAACGTCGTCTTACCCCGCCAGCGCACTCGCCAATCAAAGAGGTCTTGGTAGAAGCCTATCGACTCTTCCAGGTCGATAACCGAAATATTGACATGATCGAGAAACATCTCGCGACTCTTTCCCTGAGAGTTTGAGGCGATGGTGTGATTTCTCATCGCGGCACTACGCAGCACGACCTTTTAGGGTTCGACCGCTCAGATTTCGAAACGCCCTGAGATCCTAACGACGACGGCAATAGCCCGCACGCAGGTTGTAACGAGCGTCCGGCACCGGCTCGAGCGTCACCACGTCCCAACTGTCTCCCTTTTGCTCGGGATCAAGGGGGCCGTTGGGAACAATGAACTCACGCCCTGTATATCTCTCGGCCACACTTTGATGCTTCCACGGCTTGCAGACGAAGGGGTTGGGCATCGGGTTGTAGCCCAGTCCAACGCCCGTGTTCAGAGCATTGGCATCCTGGCAGAGTTCCAGAAGACCGCGAAAAGCCGCCGCGTCAGGTGTCCCTTCGTAGTTCATCATAAAATTTTCAATGCACTCGACGGTACTGGGCCCGCCCGGCCCTACTTTCGCTCCGCCGGCAGCGGCTCGGGCCTTTCGATATTCGGAACTGCAGCCGCGAAGATCCTCCGTGGGCGGAAAACCCGGGTGCTTTGCCCATTGGCGGCTGCGCTTGCATCCCGTGACATCCGTAAACACGCTCACTACATCCGACTGCCGCCGCGAACGCTGCTCCAAAGGAAGCGCGGAATACGCCAGCACGATTTCCTTGTGGACCCCAAGATCAAAAACGAGGCCGAAAGCTCTCTCCAGCAAAAAGGCCCAGGTCTCAAATGAGGGCACGCGGATTTGATTTCTCTCATCCGTAAAAAAAGTACCGTCCGGCTGAATCGCTTTTTTCTGGTAAACAAAAATAGAAATCGGCTGATCCGCCGCATTTGAATTTCTGTTCGAGATCGGCACGGGAAAACCAATATAGGACCCGATTCCCACTCGGGTCTTGATCGGGTCGTCGGCGTAGAGACAACGGAGCGACAAATACTTTTCAAGATTGGTGCTGCCGTTCGCCCAGGCGAGAGAGAACTCTTCCGGGTAAAGGTGCGTATCCCCCGTCGTGCCTCCCGAAGCGCTGTCATAGCCCCAAGGCACGGTGACATAAAGAGACGGATCCACGCAGGCCACCCGATGGCTCTCCCAAAAAGCGCGATACTCGGACGGCGTTTGGATACACGCCTGATCGGGCGGAACCTGACATCCCTCTTGCGAAAGCCAGCCCTTCCCATGAGCAGGCAGTGAGAATATGACAGCCACACAGAAGAGCACTCCCCAAGAAAGCCGAGCGATCCCGACCTTCAGATCATCGCTCCAGCGTGCCCCGAACTCTTTTCCCTGACTCATTTTCAACACCGCGTCAGAATAACATGCGAAGCCGCGATGAATCCAAATATCGATCGGCGAACTCACACCCTGCCCCGATTCCTCGCCGGCCTCTCCGTCGACGGAAACGACGGCGTTCGAATCGCGCAGGAAATCAGCGCAGTAGACGCGGCTTCTGCCTGGCTGCTGCGTACGAGATGGGCTTTCCCGTCGTCCTAAAACTCGCCGCAGACGCAATCGCTCACAAGACCGAGCGAAGATGGCGCCACTTCGAGCCGTTCGATGAGACGGCGGCTGAGTCGGAAGCAGTTGAACTTTTGGAAGCGTGCAATCCATCTTACCGGCAATGACGGCAGCACCATTTCACAGGTCAACCGAACCCACGCGAGATGTCAGCGCCGCCCGACCGTAGCGAAGCGCAAGTTTGGCGCAGATCCAGTTGCCGGCGCGGATCGAAGGTCGCTCGACGACGTAGTAGGACAGTGTCGCAATCGGAATCGTCAGCGCAACGACGAACGGCATCATCAGCGCATCACTTCCCGGCCATGGAACACTCGCGACGAGGACCGCGATCGGCCAATGCAGCAGATAGACGCTGTACGAAATCATGCCGAGGAATACGCACCTTCGTCCCACGAACAACCGCGTAAAGGCCGGTGCATGTGCGGCCGCGGCGACCAACCCGGCCGAACCGACGCTCTGCAAGAAAATCGAACCGCGAGAACCCCCGTCGATCAGCCACGGCCAATTGAGATACAGAGGCGTCCCGCCAATCACGAGCGCTGCAATCACCCAACCCCAAACGCCAGCATGTCCGATACGAATGAAGCCGGCCCGAAGCGCATCGCTATGCAGATAGATCGCCATTCCAAGTGCAAAGTCCAGGCTGAACTTGAAAACAGGATGGCCCCAGGGTCCGATCCAAAATGGAATGAGACACAACCCCACGAGCAGCAAAACGTGGGTTCGCAAAGCAAACCAAAGCATCACGGGAAGTAGCAACGAGAAAATCATCTCGATCTGCAGCGTCCAACCCACAGGAAGCTGCATGCCTGCGCTGCCCGGAAACAGCATAAATCCGAGCAGCTCGTCTACTGACAGCCGAATGTTGAACAGCACTTCGCCAAACTGAGAGATCTCGTGTCGCACGGGCTGGTATTGAAAGCTGACGAACCACGCGACGAGCAAGCCAAAAACATAGGGCGGATGAATGCGAAACAGGCGCCTCACATAAAACTGCGGCAATTGGCGAATGCTCAGATTGCGAAGCAGCGAGCCGGTGAGCACGAACCCACTCAGTACGAAAAAAACCTGGACCGCGATTTTCGGGTTGAACAACGGGCTGAATGGCGTGTCATGAATAGCGTCGAGAATTGTCTTGCCGACTCCGACCCCGCTGATCGAATGCACGAGAACCACGACCAGCGCAGCGACGCCTCGCAGTCCGTCAAGTGACGGCAGATGCCTTACTTTCCATTCATCTTGAGGTTCTTTCGCTGCCATCGAGCCGCAACTCTATCACGGCCCACCAACCTGTCGCCCAATGCGTCGACTGTCGGCGAGGACAACGATCCCGTCCATGGCTTGCTCGTCTTCAAACCGTGCGAGGTGGAAGACAACGGTTGCGGGATGACCGCCGAACAGCACGAGCGTGCGTTCGATCCGTTCTAGACCGCGCGTCTGCAAAACGGTGATCCCGGGCCTCAGCCTAAACGTCTCCCACGAAATCGGTGTGCCTAGATCGCCCTTGTAACCAACCCAACCGCAAGCTCGGGCTGCTTACTCGCTTTAGCCCCATCGGACTGCGGGCGTAGTATCTTGGAGATGCATCTCGCTTGAGACGACTATGCTTTCAGACCGTGCGGCTACGGACGACTGGCCCACCTCGCGGAATCACCATACGCGCCATGCGTAGGAGCAAAGAATGACGAGTACAAATCAGCCATCGCGAAACAGCGGGTCAATCGAACACTACGACGCGGTCATCATCGGAGCCGGCGTCAGCGGCATGTACGCCCTGCACCATCTACGCGAGATGGGGCTTTCGGTGAGGGTCTACGACGGGGCCAGCGACGTCGGTGGCACCTGGTGGTACAACCGCTATCCGGGGGCGCGGGTCGATGGCCCGGGCAGCCCCTTCTACTGTTACACCTTCACGGACAAGCTCATGGAGGAATGGGACTGGGCCGAAACCCAGTCCGCCCAACCCGCAGTACTGGCCTACCTCGAACATGTCGCCGACGAGTTCGACCTCCGCCGCGACATCCAGTTCGAGACATGGGTGCAAGACGCCCGCTACGACGAAGCGGCGCAGCGCTGGACGGTGACGACCAGCACCGGCGTGCACGCTTCCGCTCAGTATCTGATCTGTGCGGTCGGTGCCCTCTCGAAGGCGAACTTGCCCGACATCCCGGGGATCAAGGACTTCGCAGGCGAGACCTACCACACCGGTCAGTGGCCCCATGAGCCGGTTTCGTTCAAGGGCAAGCGCGTGGCTGTGATCGGTACCGGATCCTCGGGCATCCAGGCAATTCCCGAGATCGCGAAAGAAGCGGAGCACGTGACCGTGCTCCAACGCACAGCGCAGTACGCCTTTCCGGCCGGGAACCGTCCGATTACCCCCGATGACATGGCGAAGGCGAGAAAGGAATTTGACGCGACTCGCGAGAAGATGATCGCCCACCCGGGCGGCTTCCCCGTCGACTCCCATGAGCGCATGGCCATGGACTACACCCCCGAAGAGCGCCGAGCTCGATACGAAGAGCTGTGGGAACGCGGGAGCTTCATGTTCTTTCTGGACGGCTTCAACGACGTCGCGACCAGCGAGGAAGCCAACGCATCGCTGGCCGACTTCGTACGCGACAAGATTCGCGGGATCGTGCGCGACAAAGCGACCGCCGAGATGTTGATGCCCGACCATTTCGTGATGACCAAGCGGCCGATCCTCGACAATGGCTACTTCGAAACCTACAACCGCGACAACGTCACGTTGGTCGACCTGCGCAAAGAACCCATCGAGCGGTTCACCGAAACCAGCGTGGTGACCGCAACGGGCGAGCACCCGATCGACATGCTCGTGCTCGCGACCGGCTTCGATGCCATCAGCGGCTCCATGCTGCGCCTCAATCCGAAAGGCCGCGAAGGCGTGAGCCTAAAGGACCGATGGCAAGACCGCTTCCACAACTATCTCGGAATGACGATCACCGGCTTTCCAAACCTGTTCATGATCCACGGCCCCGGGTCGCCAGGCGTGTTCTACAACATGCCCCTCGGCGCCGAGCGCCAGCTGGACTGGATCGGCAAATGTATGGACCATCTGCGAGAGCAAGGCATGGGGACCGTCGAGGCAACGACCGAAAGCGAAGAGGCCTGGGGCAACGAAGTCACCGGGATCGCGAGCTTCACGCTCTTCCCTCGGACCGATTCCTGGTGGACGGGCGCGAACATCCCGGGCAAGCCGCGCGGCTTTTCGGCGTACCTCGGTGGCAGCCTTTACTATCAGCGTATCGCCGACGTGGCTGACAAGAACTACGAAGGGTTCGTGTTTGAGCAAGCGCGCCACGCAGACGATGATCGTGACCGAACCGCCTGACAATGGTGATCCTGGAACCCTGTGCGGAAGACCTGTGCGATTCGCGCACTCAGTATGCTTGAGCCGGCTCAAACAGGCCCCGCTTTAGATCAAAGCGATCTAAAAGCCTACTAGGCCCCGCACCAACATTCGCTGAGTTCCCAGAGCCGCTTCGCGACAGAAGGATCATTTGAGTTTCTTGTTAGAGGATAGGAACTTCAAGCAGCGTTTCGGAGAACCCGCGGAGTAGGTTGAACGCGTGAGTCCGGCAGTGGCTACGTGTCCGAGCACCGGTAGTAAGCCTTGCGACGAGCAGTGCCTGGTCGCACTGAAGTTCCTATGCTCACGCAACAACGGCCAGTCCACTCACAAATGTATCTCGGCCGCTTCCATCCAATTCGGGGCCTAAGCGTGAACACAGAAAGAGAATCGAGTTGAATCGCGCCGTCGGCCTCGTCCTGCTCTTTCTAGTCGCCTACGCGTACCAGCGGCTCGGGATCTTTCTCTCGATCAACTTCATGGACGAGGGCACGATCGTCTATCCAAGTTGGCGTGTAGCAGAGGGCGAAACGCCTTATGCGGACTTCAGACACCTTTATCCCCCGTCAGTCTTCTATCTCAACGCATGGCTCTTCAAGACCTTTGGTGTTGACTTGTCGGTTCTGCGGTTTTTCCTTGCCGGACTCAAAGCAGCGACTTGCGTGCTCGTCTATGCCTGTGCACGACGCATGGCGCGGCAGGCATTCTCCTTGCTCGCGTTCGCGATGTGTGCGGTTTGGATGGGCCTCATATGGCCCAATGCCTCCACGCCCTATCCAAGCCACCATGCGACTTTGCTCTGTCTTTCGGGGTTGTTGTTCTTTCTCTCGTTTGAGCGGCGTTATTTTCTCGCTTGCGCGGGAGCGGGTCTGTGTTTTGGACTTGCAGCCACTTTCAAGCAGACCTTCGGCGCATTCGCCTTCCTGGCAATCGCGCTCTTCCTGATCGCGAACCGCAGAAGCTGGCCATCGAATCCATCAAGGGGTTTCGCGTTCTTATCGAAAGCAAGCCGTTGGTTCGTGCTTGGATTTTCGGCGGTCGTGTCGATCGTCTATCTGATTCCAAACAATTCGTTCTGGAACTTTTTGCTCATCGCGAGTCCGGTCATCGTGCTGCTTACATTTCTTGCCGTACGAGAGGTCAAGCATCAACCCGATCTTGCGAGCGCGATGTACAGTTTTTTGGGAACGTTTTTTCTGTCCCTAGGCTTCGTGACACCGATCGCCGCATATGCGCTTCTCTACGTGTCGATGGGCCATGGGGAAGAGATCCTCTTCAATACTCTGACGGGCATCCCGACCGTCACAAACTGGGCTTCGCCATTCCCGGTTCCGTCGCTGCGTTTTGTGTTGCTCTTCGTAGCCTTTGCGGGGTTGTTCACCTCGCTTGTTGTCTGGCGAGGACGACCAAAATGGACGATCCCGAAATTCGAGCTTGGGCTGACGCTCGCCGCAGCCGGTTTTTCCTCTGCCGCCTTCGTTGCCCTCGCTTTGCGCGGGTGGCCAGTCGAGGCGAGCGACTGGTGGTTCTGGGGCACATCCGACCTCCTATTCTGCGCACCCTTTGTCATCGTCTGGCTCGGACTGGCAACCTGGTTCTGGAATGATGAAAGCTGGGGCGACGTCGAATCACCGGTTGGCCAATCCCCGCAACGACTCTTCACCTGCTTTACAACCATGGGCATCCTTTGGCTCTTCCCGTCCGCCGACATCTGGCACGTGATCGCATTTCTTCCGAGCTGCCTCCCTCTCGCTGCCGGTTTATTTGAACGATTCTGGTCCCTTCAAGAGGGCAACGAATCGCCGAACGTTGCATTTCGCGTTACGGCGGCCAGTGCAATCGTCGTGTTGTCCTTGACGACCTTGCTACCGGCAGTCAGAGACTTGATCCGTGAGCGCGAAGAAAAGCCAGCCTTCGAAATCGATTTGCTTCGGGCTACGCACGTCCGAGGTAATTCGGGCCAGTACTCTTCGTACAAGAATGGCGGAAGGGTTATTCGTTACCTGCGTGAAGACGTGCGGAAAGACGAGCCAATCTTCATCATGTCTGCAAAGCCATTGCTCTACTTCCTGGCAGAACGCAAGTCTTTGGTGCAGGAGTACGAATTCGTCTTGTACATGACATCGTTCAATCTCGTCGAAACCGAAAGTGCCCGCAAACTCGTCGACGAGAACCTAATGGTCGAAAAGCTCAGAGCGGCTCGTCCGCTTATCGTCGACGATTACCACGACGAGGGCGCGTCCCACATTCGCAAAATGTTCCCCAAGCTCGCAGAACTCGTGTCGACCCACTACCAGGTCAAGAAGAAGTTCGGGAACTTCCACGTGTTGCAGTGGACCTCAGATCCGTGAGATCTTAGCCGCCGTCGAGGAGAGGCTAGCTTTTGTTCCCGCGAACCAGAATCACGCCGCCGTGATTCCGCAGGAACGGAATCGCTCGCGCGATTCGGTCAGTAAAAACGAGCAAACGGTGGCTCACCGCGAGCGACATCATGTTGCACAGGTGTGGCGGCAAAAAAACGCTTGTTTCCGAATCGATTTCAACCGGAGTTTCGCGAAACCACTCTCGAAAACGCTCGGCAGAAATGATCGCCTCGGGCCCGGCTTCTTCCTGCCACTGCGGAAAAATTTCTTGCAGCAGATCGAAAATCTTTCGAAAGATTGTTTCGTTGTTTTCTTGTCCAATGTACGAGCCACCGGGCTTTAAAACGCGACTTATTTCTCGGCACGCCGCACCGGGATCGGCAAGGTGATGAAGCACCCCATAAACCAACACTGTGTCGAGTTGCTCGTCGCGAATCGGGAACCGACTCGCGTCAGCGGCAATGAACACAGCTCGCGCGACATAGTCACCGGCCTGATACCGCGCGATCGCTTGGCGAATCAGCGCCTTCGAAACATCGATGCCTATGATGTCGAGATCACAATTCATAAACTTGAAGGTGCTGCGCCCCTGCGCACACCCGACGTCGAGAAGCCGGGTCCGTTTCGGAATTTCCTGCTTCCAGGGTTCGAAGGCGATCAAGTCTGCAGCGCGCCAGAATGAACTTTCTTCGTATTCGAAGTACGACTGATTATTTTCGTCAGCCCACCAGTCGAAGTGCTTCTGCTGGATTTTTTGTAAATCTTTTTCTTCATCACGAACCGCCGCGCCGGCCTCGAGTCCTAACGAGACCAACTGCGTCTCGTGCTTGGTCCAAAACCGCGTTCGGTCGTCTTCGTAGGCGAGGGCACCGATCATGAAATCGAGCAGCCGTCCCTCGACGGGATACCAGTACCGACACCCTACACACCAAACCACGCCGTCGATGATGTCGTCTGGCGAAGCCTGCTCGAACACCTCATGGGAAAGGCGGGAATCCTCGCAATTCGGACAGCACAGCATTCCGATGACTTCTTGCGACAGCATGAAAAAAATCCTTTGATGTGGTTCATGCGCTCACGCGAACAGCCACATGATGGAATCCCGACGAAAGTATATCTCACGCCATCGAAAAATGACGTTTTCACACGCCCCCTAAAGAGCGAACGCAGGCACGCTGTTTAATCCAGTCTAATTCCCGGTCGTATTTGAAGAACTGCGGCTCCAAGACATGCAGATCGCACGTGAAGAACCCGCAACTCGAACCGTTCGGATCAAAGTCGTCGGTGCAAAAAAAGCGTATGCTTGGTCCACAATGAAACTCTCAGCACCCAGCCTCGACGAAGCCCGTTGGATTGATCTGCCTTCTAATCGAGACCCGCGTGGCGTACTGACTTCGATCGAAAGCGATCACGATACGCCGTTTCCAATCAAGCGAATTTTCTACATGCACCACGTCGTCGGGGACCGTGGTGGTCACGCGCACATGGACACCGACCAAGTCGTAACCGCTGTCGCCGGAAGCTTCGACATGGAGCTCACCGACGGCAAGTCCTCCGTAACCTTTCGTCTCGACGATCCGGCACGAGGGGTTTACGTGCCGCGGATGTTGTTTATCAAAATATTCGGGATGCACGTGGAAACCGTGTGTCTCGTGCTTGCAAGTACGCACTACGACATGTCTCGTTCGCTGCGAAGCCACGAAGCCTATCTCGAAGCCTTGGGCCTTGAGCCGATCTGAGATGAGCAATGTGTCAAAGGAACGATCGTTTCTACAGTCGGCGCTCGTCGCCGAGAGCGCATCCTTCGACAACGCTGACTTTCACGACTGGTTTCAGGCTCGAGCGAAGGCAAGTTCTTTCAGCGTTCGACGAATTCCGTTTGGTGAAATGGAGCAGTGGCACTTTGAATCTGAGGCTCAAAACCTCGTACACGCCTCAGGCAAATTCTTTCGCATCGAAGGTCTGCGCGTCGAAACAAATTTTGAGAATGCGGGCCAATGGGATCAGCCGATCATCAATCAACCCGAGGTGGGGATCCTTGGGATCCTCTCAAAGCAATTTGAAGGTGTGCGCCACTTTCTCATGCAAGCCAAGGCCGAGCCCGGCAACCTGAATACCGTACAGCTTTCGCCTACCGTGCAGGCCACTCGCAGCAACTACAGTCAGGTTCACGGCGGGCGTTTACCCAGTTACTTGGAACATTTCGTCAACGCTCCCGCTCATCGCATCCTGGTCGATCAACTTCAGACCGAACAAGGCAGCCGCTTCCTGCAGAAGCAGAACCGAAACATAATCGTTGATGTCGACACCGACGAAGACGTGCCGGTATTGGATGATTTTCGCTGGCTCACCCTCGGCGAGATCAAGCAGCTTCAAAAACTCGAGAATTTCGTCAATATGGACGCCAGATCGGTGATTTCATGCGTTCCATTCTCAGATTCATCATCGCCCCCGGCGGAGCTTCCCGAGGCAAATGCCCTTAGCGGGTTCGCTGCTGATCTTCTCGATTCCATCGATCCAACGGCAAATGCTGTTTCCACCACGGCATTTCTTCGTGAGTGGATCGCGGACATGAAGCGTCGCTTCATGTTACGTACGACCTCTATCCCGCTCGCCGAGGTTGAGCACTGGACGATCACCGAAGACGAGATCCTCCACGATTCGGAGGCGCATTTTTCAGTGATTGCGGTGGACGTCTCGGCCGGCTCCCGAGAGGTATCTCGATGGACGCAGCCACTGCTCGAGGATGCTGCCGCCGGCCTTCACGGCTTCATCACCCAAAAGCACAACGGTACTTTGCATTTCTTGGTACAGGCGAAGGTTGAGCCCGGCAATCTCGACGTGATCGATTTGGCACCAACGGTTTCGCGATCGAACATCGAACTTCGCCGGCAGCGCGGAGAAGACTGCCCATTCTTGGCGTATTTCTTTGATCCAGAACCTGCCCGCGTGCGTTACAGCGCGCGGCAGTCGGAAGAAGGCGGTCGCTTTTTCCATTTGGAGAACGAGAACACGATCCTCGAACTCGAGGCCAATGAAGTCCTCGAACTTCC
>Ga0115003_10002498_pt1 | contig 15197 bp, 13 predicted proteins | sample ArcticOcean_MG_C_7_FD_88736 | JGI IMG/M metagenome (GOLD analysis project Ga0115003, IMG submission 88736) | Marine microbial communities from western Arctic Ocean - ArcticOcean_MG_CB11_88 | ecosystem: Environmental > Aquatic > Marine > Oceanic | place: Arctic Ocean: Canada Basin | collected... | reverse complement strand
TACAGGAAATATGTCATGTGGGAAGAACGCTTTGCCAAAGAGGGCTATCTGTTTGGTACTGAACCCGTCCCGTTTCTTTTAAAACATGACACTCATTTCCAAAAAGGGCAGTCGGTATTATCAATTGCAGAAGGAGAGGGACGCAACGGCGTGCATCTAGCGAAAAAAGGTTTGAATGTGACAGGGGTCGAATTTGCACCTTCTGCAGTTTCCAAAGCCACCAAACTAGCTGCGTTGAGTGGAGTGGATGTTACTTTTGTTCAATCAGACTTGTTTGAATGGGACTGGCCCCAAAACGTTTTTGATATCACTCTTGGTCTATTTTTTCAGTTTGTCGGGCCAGACGAGCGCAATATGCTCTGGTGCAAGATGTTGGATGCAACGCGCCCCGGTGGATTGATTGCAATCCATGGCTACACCCCTAAACAACTTGAATTTGGTACAGGCGGGCCTCCAAATGCTGCAAACATGTATTCCGAAGCAGATTTTGACGGAATTTTTGGAAAGTGCGATGTGCTGGTCAGTGAAGAATATGAGGCTGAACAGCGTTCAGGATCCGCACATGTTGGCATGTCGGCGCTGATTGATTTTATAGCGCGTAAACCACGCGGTTGAGCTCATGAAATAGAGTACGCATCGGATTGCTAGCAAAGCCTAAATATTATTTTCAAACAAAACTGCGTACGGTCTGGATTGCGCCGGCCAATGTCTTACCCTCAGGATCCTTTAGCGCGGCTTCACGCAAACGTACCATCCATTCCGCTGCATCTGCGCGCCCTTCTAGCAAATCAGCAGCTTCCATTACAGATCGAAATTTAGATAACCCGCGCAGATGTGTGTCGGAATAACCCTTAACCAAACGCCGGTTTTTTAACATCTCGACTGCCAGCGCGTAATCTGTTTCCAGCACTCCTAGGCTTTGTTCCAGCCAACAGTCCAAATGCTCCACCTCAACTTCGTGTCGCCGTGTCCGCATCCGGTAACCTTTCAGCCCACCCAAAAAATGCAACATTAGAAATGACCCAAGCGTGTGCGTCCGCAAACGCCGCCCCTTGTTGAATAGCTTATTCAACAACGCCATTCGCTTAGGGCTCATTTCCCACACTGCTCCCATCTTGGCAGGCATCAAGCTGGCAATTTCTTCGGCACGTGGATGGAAAAATTCAGTCAATTGAACCAATTGTGCACCTTCCACGCCCATCTCTTCACGAATACGATTAAAACGAGGACTACGCGTTTTTAGATCTGCCACACGAATGATATCATCATAAGCCATTGCATTGGCAATGTACTTGGCTGCCGTCTGGCTTAGCAACCAACCATTGTTTTCATCATCGCGTTTTACGACGTCCTCAATTCGTTGCAAATACCTCGCACCATAAACGGTGTCTTGAAAATCTACGACCTTCATCAACCCAGATAATGCCATTTGTTGAACTGGCTGAGGCAATCCTTGGGTACGCCCAACTAACACCTCCCATTTCTGCATCTGGTTGCCGGCGCCTTTCATTTCAGGCTTAAGTTTAAACTCATCTTTTTCGGGTTCTGCAATACCATTCTGGGCGGTGTCAAAACCAACCGAAAACGCCCTAAGCGAAGCTTCAACGCCTTTGCCTCCAGCCCGGATTGCGTCCTCAAATGCTTCACGCGGAAATGGCAAGGCGCCTGACCCTGCCAAGGCACCAAACAGGCTGGACGAGATCACCGAGCCTTGTCCCAACGCCAATTCATCCATATTCGCCAAGATTAACCTTTGTGCCGCTATCTCAGCGGCCGCGCGCACCTCATCAGCATCAGCGATAGCATCTCCTGGGGCCGTTTTTTCGGACACAGCCAACGCACGGTGTGTCGAGCCGATCAAAGTCGTGCGATCTGGCGTCACAAACCCACGCAATACCGCACGACCTACTTCCATCATTTCAGCCGCGATCAGAACATCCACATCACCACCCACAGGAGCAAGTGCAAAGATGGGCTGTTGATCACTTTCAGGCGTCATTTCAACATAATAAATCGTGGTGCCAGTGCGTTGTGCAACGCCTGCCACACTGGTCCCTTGACAGGCATAACCTTGACTGCGCGCCATTCCTTCAATCCAACTAGTAAGCACACCGCCGCCCTGCCCACCAACGGCCATAACCGCCACCTTGATAATCTCACCCACGCGGGCATCCACTTCTTTTAAAGGCAACACCATGTTCATGTCGGCGTCTCCATCCGCAAGCGTTTTCCATCGCGCCGTCGCTGCAACTTAGCGATTGCGGTTGAACGAATACCAGCGCACCACACTTCAAAACTACTAGGATTATGGACCACGTCCGCACGGTAAAATGAGGGACACAGGACAGCAGCGTCAGCGACCTCACCGCAGTTCCCACAGCCCACACAGGTCTGATCAATATGCGCCACCGGATCATCGCGCAACGGATCATCTAGCCGCTTCAATGACAACGACGGGCAACCGGATAGCCGAATACAAGCGTGATCGCCCGTACACACGTCGCTATCAACACCAAAACGTGGCACATCCACGCGACGTCCTTCCTTAATCGCCTTGTTCCGCAGAGGCTTTTCCCGCCGCTGTTTGTTCAGCATACATTCGGACGAAGCAATAATTATCTTCGGACCTTTAAAATCTGTGGTCAGTGCTTCTTTTAAAGTGTCGCGAACTTTAGCTACATCATAGGTATGATCAATTTGACGGATCCATTCGACGCCAACCCCCTTGAGTGCAGCAGAAATAGGGTTGTTTGTAGCCTTCGTATCATTCATCGCGCGGCTCGACAAAATATCCTGCCCACCTGTTGCAGCTGAATAATAGTTATCGACGATCATGACAACATTATCAGATTTGTTAAACACCATGTTCCCGATCGATGATGTTAACCCGTTGTGCCAAAACCCCCCATCTCCAAGGATCGAAATTGCGCGCCGCTCACCCCCACCGTCAAAAGCAGCATTTGCAGCAGGTCCGAGACCGTATCCCATCGTTGCGCCACCAATTTCAAATGGCGGCAGTGAACCGAACAAATGACACCCAATATCACCTGTGATCTGGCTTTTTCCCAACTCTTGTTCCACAAGTTTCATCCCTGCAAAAATGGGGCGTTCGGGACAACCTGTACAAAATCCAGGTGGGCGGATCGGCACAATTTTAGACAGATCAGGTATTTGCGAACCTTCAACATTCGGCGCGCGGATCCTGCCTGGCAACATATCGGGGGCAGCTACTTTTAAAAATGCGGTAACACCATCAAGCATCACCTGGCCCGTGTATTCGCCCGCCATTGGCAGTACGCCTTTGCCATACACTTTCAGCGTTCGTCCCGCCTTGTAAAGAAATGATGACAGGTGTTGCTCGATATGATCAGGCTGCCCTTCTTCAACGATCAACAAATGATCTTTACCCTGACAAAAGGTATCAAACTCATCTCTAATCAGAGGATAGGTGACGTTCAGACAATAAATTGGAACTTCGGTATCACCAAACACATCTGCCAAACCCAGCCGTTGCAATGCGCGGATCAAGCCATTGTACATGCCACCCTGCACAACAATACCAAGAGGGGCTTTTTCTGGTCCGAACTGTTCGTTTAACCCATTCTCAATGATAAACCTCTCGGCGTCGGGCCAACGGTTCTTAATCTTGTCTTGCTCATGCTGATAGCTCATCGGGGGTAGAACAACGCGGTTGAAATCCGACTGCGGATTGGCAATTGCTTGTTTGACCGTCAACGGAGGGGCCACATTATCACGGGTCTCGAAACTACCCGTTAGATGGCAAGACCTTATACGCATCATCAACATCACGGGCGTATTGCTTGCCTCTGACAATTCAAAACCGTCCTTCACCGCCTTCGTAATCGACGGTAGGTTTGGGCGCGGATCCAACATCCAAAACTGCGACTTCATAGCAAAGCCATGAGACCGCTCCTGCATGATCGACGACCCTTCGCCGTAATCCTCGCCCAAGATAATCAATGCGCCACCATTCACGCCTGAAGAACACAGATTTGCCAGCGCATCTGAGGCCACGTTCACCCCCACAGGTCCTTTGAATGTCACCGCCCCACGGATTGGATAATGCACAGATGCAGCCAACATAGCAGCCGCTGATGCCTCGGATGCGTTCGCTACAAACCGCACGCCCAGCTCACCCATTAGCTCTTCTGCGTCCGCCAACACGTCCATCAGATGCGAGATTGGCGCACCCTGATAACCGCCAACATAACCTACACCATTTTCAAGAAGCGCTTTGGTAATGGCCAAAATACCCTCACCTGTGAAAACATCGCCATCGCCTTTGCGCAGATGTTCCACCTCAGCCTTGAACGAACGTTCAGCCATTAGGCTTCCCCTTTAGACAAATTAAAAATCATGTTTTCGAATATTTCGCAGGATTGTTTGCAGGGAACCGACAAAGGCACGCCTCTCTGTATCGTTTATCCCCTTGAACATCGCATCTGAGGCTTTAGACATATGCGGCCAAAGTCGTTCATAAACCTCGCGACCCGCGTCTGTAATAAACAACCGTGTCGCTCGGCTGTCATTCTCATCGCTTACACGCCGGACCAATCCAGTCGTGTCGAGCGCTTCTAAAGCCCGGCTTAAGGTTGATTGTTGAACAACTGCATAAACTGCCAATTCGCGAATTAGGATTCCGTCGATCACAGACAAAACAGCTAGTGACCGCATTTGGGGCGTGGTTAGACCAATTTTTGTCATTTCCGACGACAGCGCCGCATTATAGCGTCCGATGATGCGGTTCATCAGATAGGGTGCAAAATTCTCAAGCCCCATTTCTCCCAGACGTTGCACCTCTGGATAAAACTTTTCTTGTTTAGTCATGCACCCAGCCTCTTTGCTATGTTGAACCCCGATCCACCGCCCAAGCCGGGTCCTGGGTGCGTCGACGCACCTATGTGGTGCAGGTTTTTAACTGGAGTATCGTTATTATTTTGTGCGGCATGAGGTCGCCAGACAAAGAATTGATCTAAAGTGCACGCCCCACCATACGGATCACCGCCAACAAGGTTCACATTCATCAGCGCCAGATCATGGGGCGAATAAGCGCGTCGTTTAAGCTTGATCTTGTCCCAATTTTTAATGTGGGCCTTCAGGATACCTTCGATCCGATCGGCGTAGGCCTCACGCATGTCCTCCGACCAATATGGTACTGTCAAAATATCACCTTTTGCATCGCCCTTGACCAAACTTGGCGCATCCGGAACTTGCAGCCATAGAAGCGCTTTTCCATCAGGGCAGCGCGTTGGGTCAAGCCGATGAGGTTGTCCCACGCAAATCGTAGGGACTGCTGGCAACATCCCGCGCTCCGCTTCGTTGCTTGACTTCGAGACAGAATCGATACCATCGCAAAGGTGTATCAATGCAACATTTTCCAGCCCTTCTGCGGCCCATTCAATAGGTCCATCCAACGCGTAATGTAACTGGAAGTTCCCACGCCCATGACGATATTTTTTAATCGTCTTAGGACGTCTCTCATCCTCCAGCAGTACCTCATACAATTGTCCCGGCGCCGTACTTGCAATCACATTTCTAGCTAGGATAGCTTCGCCTCCTGCGGTTTCAACACCAACTGCTTTACCAGACTCAATGATAATTTTTGTTGCCTCAATGCCAGTACGGATCTCACCTCCATTGGCCTCGATCAAAGATCGAAATGCTGCCGCAGCATTTCCCGCACCCCCTTTAACGATAGGCGCACCAGCCGCTTCCAATGCGAACGCGATCACGCGCGTCATCTGGCCTCCATAACTGGCTTCAGGTGTTAGCCCGACATGTAAAACCCAAGGTGCCCAAAGTGCTTGAACATCGCGCGATTGATATCGTGTTTCCAACCATCCGCGTGCTGGCTCTAGTGCTTCACCAAACCATGTCTTCAATGAACCAATGCCAGTTTTCCAAGCTCGCTTTGCGATAAGGATTGCAGTCTGACCTGACCAAAGCGGTTGCCCTAGTAAAGCAAACAAAAATTCCGCATCTGCTTCAATTCCACCAACATCTGTCTCATGTTGATCGCCGTCCCCAGCACCGCACTTATTAAACGCTGCGACGTTTGCCGCACGGTCCATCCTCAGCACAAGCGAAGATCCATCTGGTCGCAACACAGCCGTGGGGTGCGGGGAATGACAAAACTCACACCCATGTTCTGCGAGATCATCTCCCAACACGCGATGTGCCGGGCTTGTCAAAAACAAAACAAACGTCGCAGCCATTACATCGTGGTGATAACCAGGCAATGTTACTCTATCAGATGTATACATGCACCCACCTACCCTAGCTTCACGCTCAATCATCAGTACTTTGTCGCCCTTGCGCGACAGCATTGCTGCGGCCACCAAAGCATTGATGCCCGTACCGATAATCAAATGGTCAAACGCTGCCATCGCTCTAGCCCTTAGGAACCAACGCCAACGCGCGGATTGGACTGCCAGTGCCGTTCTCAATCTTCAGAGGCGCAGCAATCAGGATCGCACCCTTTGCCGGCAACTTGTCGAGATTGGTCAGAGACGCAAGACCAAAACAGTTATCGCGGTGCAACAAATTATGCGCTGGATATGGGGGGTCCATCCCACCCGCCTGACCTGCATCGGTTCCGATACATTGCGTACCCCAACCAACGATCTTTTTATTCAGCAAGTACTCAATGCAATCGGGAGTTGGGCCAGGCGAATGCGGACCTGTTTCATCTGCATTAAGAAATTTGACTTCATCATCTACGCGGCTGTCCCAGTCCGTGCGCATGACAACCCACTCTCCTGCACCAATCTCACCGTGCTCTGCTTCCCATGCTTTCACGCCTTCGGAGGTCAGCAAAAAATCCTCGTTCGTAGTCGTCTGTGCCGCACAGTCAATCACATTCACTGGGGCAATTAAACGCTGCACGTCCAGCTTATCAGTAAAACCATCTGGGTGATCTTTGCCAGTGATCCAGTGGTGTGGCGCGTCAAAGTGCGTGCCGGAGTGTTCGCCCAATACCATCCAGTTCCATGCAAAGAACGGACCGTCATTATCATATTCTGAAATTTTATGAATTTCGACCTTTGGCGTTGCCTTAGCAAAATCTGGCGGTAACTGGATAATGGGTGTATTTGGCCCCAACACTCCAGTACAATCAATCACTTCAACCCTACCCGAGAGCAACATCGCCCCCAGATTACTCACGATATCCGATGCACTCATTTCTTTTTCTCCCTTAGACATGCGCGATTGGGTTCACGCCAAATTTTTCATGCGCGCAGCTATTACAATCTGCGGTTGATAAAACAATGCTAGACAAAACTAGATGCGTTTGCAATTATCTTATGCAGAGGGCAAATAAAAAATGGACGCAGAACCAGACGCGATATTTATAGGTGCAGGGCATAACAGTCTAGCTTGTGCATGCCACCTGGCAACGAGTGGTTGGAAAGTTGCTATCTACGAGCAAAACGCGGAGCCAGGCGGCGCTATCAAAACAGGTGAATACACTCTGCCCGGTTTTCGTCATGATTGGGCCGCAATGAATCTCTCCTTGTTTGCCGGATCCTCTTTTTACTCAGTTCATGCTGAGGAATTGATCCAAAATGGTCTATGTTTTGCACAAACAGAAAGCCCATTTGCCTCAGTATTTCCAGATGGGCGTTGGCTGGGTGTCTCAAATGATACAGCCCTAACAACTGCTCGGATGCGTGGATTTTCTGTGACAGATGCAGAAACTTGGACCGAACTGACCGCAGATTTTCCAAACAGGGCCGAAACAATTTTAAACGTGCTTAAGGCACCAATGAATTTAATTGCATTTACATCTTTATGCTGGAAAACTTGGCGTAAAATAGGTACCGCGGGCGCGCTCGAATTGGCTCAATTTTTGATGATGTCGCCTCGCGCTTGGCTAGACAAAACTTTTGAAAGCGACCACATCAAAGCAACCCTCGCCGCGTGGGGTATGCACCTTGATTTTGCCCCCGATATCGCGGGCGGCGCAGTATTTCCATATCTTGAGGGCATGGCCGGCCAAGCCTTTGGCATGGTGTTGGGCCAAGGAGGTGCTGCGACCATGACAAATGCGATGGTGAAGATGATAGAGGCGCGCGGTGGCACTATACATTGCAATGCGACTGTCGCAGAAATCGAGCACGTTGAGGGGCGCGCTATCGGCATTACCCTCGCAGATGGCACTGTGGTTCAGGCTTCAAAAGCCGTGATCGCCAATGTAGCCCCCTCAGCTTTGGTTAGGTTAACTGGTGATACTGGCGATAAACGCCACACTCAGGCAATGCAAAAATTTCAACACGCCCCGGGCACAATGATGATTCACCTTGCCATGGATGCATTACCCGACTGGATTGCACCCGAGCTCAAACGTTTTGCCTATGTTCATATGGCCCCATCGATGGATCAAATGGCCCGCACCTATGCCCAAGCAAAAGCGGGCTTGCTGCCAGATGAGCCAGTGATTATTTGTGGCCAGCCTACAGTTGTTGATCCCAGCCGCGCACCAAAAGGCAAACATGTCCTATGGTTACAGGTCCGGATGGCCCCCGGCCAGATCAAAGGCGATGCCAAAGGTGAAATTATAGCAACAGACTGGGCAAAAGCCTCGGAGCCATTTGCTAATCGCGCATTAGATATTCTTGAGCGTTATGCACCCGGTACACGTGCCAAAATCCTTGGTCAGCATATTGTGACGCCTATCATGCTCGAAACAGACAATCCTAATCTTGTAGGCGGGGACCAAGTTTGTGGGAGCCATCACTTACACCAACATTTCATGAACCGTCCTGCCCACGGGTATGCCGACGGTACCACCCCAATTAAGAACCTCTACCACACAGGAGCTGCCGTCTGGCCTGGTGGCGGAACAGGGGCAGGGTCAGGAACATTGCTCGCCAAGAAACTCGCAGGTAATTAACTAACAAACCAGAATAATAAACACAAACTGAAAGGAAAAAAAATGAAACTGTCCAGAAGAAGTCTACTACAAGCCGGGGTCGCTGCTGCAACACTAGCAAACGTGGCTCTGCCTAGCTTTGCCCAAGCAATTGACGAATTGGTAATCGCATACAACGTAAACCTACCAAGCTGGGACCCCACCGTTGGACCATCAGCCGTAAACCCAACAATCCAAGGTTTTTACCAGTCAGTATTTGATCTCTATATCCCCCAAAACCCTGATCTATCCTTTGGCTCTGGCATCATCACTGGCTATGGCTGGAACGATGACAATTCAGCTATTTGGATGGACGTCCGCGAAGGTGTCACTTGGCACAATGGAGATCCGCTAACGGCGGAAGACGTCGTGTGGTCCCTGTCCCGCGTAGCAAACCCTGAGACTGGTTCCCCTATCCAATTCGTCTGGGGCAAGATCGAAAACGTGGTCGCTGATGGCAACCGCGTTACTGCGGATGTAAAAGAATACGACCCAACTTTCTTCAAATGGATGTCCTTTCTTACCGGCTATGTCATGCCAAAGAAATACTATGAGGAAGTGGGAGCAGCGGGCTTCGAAGCTGCCCCCATTGGTACGGGCCCTTACATGGTCGAAAAATTTGAGCGCAATGCGTTTGTACGCCTCAAAGCAAACGAAAACTACTGGGGCGGTGCACCAGAATTCAAATCTGTTACTATCAAGTTCGTGACTGACGCCGCATCCCGCGTGGCAGAAGTGGAATCTGGCAACAGTCACGTCACACTTGAAATTCCATACGAAGAATATGATCGTCTGAAAGCCAAAGATGGCCTTGCGGGCGTGGCCGAACCTATCTCAGACATCGGTATGATCTTCCTAAATGATATTGAAGCCATGACCGACCCCAATGTACGCAAGGCTGCTGCGCACGCGATTGACAAGGGACTAATCATTGATCGCCTGCTCTCGGGATACGGCATAGCGATCGATACCTTGCAAACACCTGATTACGCGGCTTATGACGCCAGCATCACAGTTGCCTATGATCCTGAGCTGGCGAAACAATTACTCGCAAAATCTGGATTTAGCACTGATAACCCAGTCAAATTTAAGATCCAAACAACCAAGGGTTTCAAGCCAAAAGACTATGAAATGGTACAAGCCATCGTTGGTCTTTGGCGAAGAGTTGGTATTGAGGCTGAGATCGAAGTCTATGAGATTGCGAAGCACTATGAGCTGCGTGCTGCCGATCAATTGGCCCCGGCGGCCTTTTACAACTGGGGTAACTCGGTGGGTGATCCGACGACCTCAACCGGTTTTGCCATGTTCGGTCCGTCACCGCACTCAGTATGGGACGGACAGGCAACGTTCGACGCAATCCTCCCACTGTGGGGTGAGACAAATGAAGACAAACGCATTGAGGGCTGGAAAGGTGTTGACCGATTGATCGCAGAAAATGCTGAGGTCATTCCACTGTTGCAGTACGTTCAACCCATTGTGCATGCTACGGGAGTCAAAGTTACACCACACCGCTCTGGCGCTTTGTTGCCGCATTTGATGACCCGCGGATAAGTACTTTTCTCACCGGCCGGGGCTGTCCCTCCAGGGGCGGCCCCGGCTTTTTGTCCACTTCTACCTATTAGGCTTTTAATGGCACTCCTGCGTACCTTTCTTTTACGACTAACTACCACCATCATCACGCTTTTTGGAGTGGCAGTGATCGTGTTCGTCGTGATCCGTGTGGTGCCTGGCAATCCGATTGCGATGATGCTGCCTCCAGGCGCGAGTGAAGATGACATAGCTCAATTACAAGCACTCTACGGCTTCGATAAATCCATCCTTGAACAATTCATTATTTGGTTGTCTGGCGTAATACAGGGTGATTTTGGCACCTCTATTTCCACCCGCCAACCTGTCGCAGGGCTGGTGCTAAACCGTCTGCCTGCCACTCTTGAACTATCAATTATCTCTCTGATCTTCGCCGTCCTGATGGGCGGCACGATGGCTTTGCTCGGAACCCGCTATCGCGATGGCAACGCCGAAGGTGTCATTGATGTGATCGCCGGCATGGCACTGTCCATCCCTGACTTTTTGTGGGGCTTGATTTTAATCTTACTTTTTGGCGTACTTTGGCCCGTCTTTCACATTTCTGGGCGTATCTCACCGGCGCTAAACATTGACTTTTCCACACAGTTTTACCTGTTTGAAGCAATCTTGCGACTGCGGTTCGATGTCATTTACGATCTGATTGGCCATATGTTAATGCCATCCCTCGCATTAGCTATTCCTTTAGCTGCAATCATAGCGCAATTGCTTAAACAATCTCTCAAAGAAACCATGCATCTAGATTATGTGACTCTCGCCCGCACCAAGGGTTATTCTGAGGGCAAAGTCATCACACGGGAAGCTCTACCAAATGCCGTTCTCCCAACACTCACGTTGGTCGGTGTCCAATTTACATTCCTAATTGGTGGTACCGTAATCATTGAACGGCTTTTCAGTTATGAGGGCCTCGGCAACATGGCTATCGACGCCGTAATCAACCGCGACTTACCACTCATCCAAGGCATTGTAATCTTGTTCGCCCTACTCTTTACTCTCGTCAATCTGGTTGTGGATATCCTTTATGTTGTGTTGAACCCAAGGTTACGTAATGCGTGATGAACGTGGTGCCCTCAAACGCCCGTTGGGCTTGCGGTTATGGCTTTCTGGCAGCTGGTTAACTCTACTGTTTTTCGCAGCATTATTCGCCCCACTAATTGCGCCCAAAGACCCGTTGATGCAGGATCTCTTCTTGGGCCGTATGCCTCCGTTTTGGGTAAGCGGTGCAGAACCTGGATTCTGGCTGGGTACTGACTCATTGGGGCGCGATGTGCTTTCTCGCATAGTCTATGGCGCGCGTCTGACGTTGATTGTTGCGTTTGTTGCTGGGGTACTAACGTGTATTATTGGTGCTACACTTGGCCTAATCGCAGGTTACTATCGTGGTTGGGCCGATAGACTCATAAGCCGTTTTGTCGATATATGGATGGCCTTCCCGCCAATCCTTTTCGCGATCCTTCTAATTGCCGTGCTCGGTCCAGGTCTATTCTCAATCATTCTTGCCATTATTATCATTGATTGGACCCGTTTTGCCCGTGTCATCAGGGCCGAAGCCATGAGCCAAGGTGCGATGGATTACGTTGCCTCTGCACAAGTGGCCGGCCGTACGAAACTTGATACAATGCTAAGCGAAATCTTACCCAATGTTCTTCCAACAATCATCGCCTTGTTAACTTTAGAAATGGGTATAGGTGTCATCGTTGAGGCTATCTTGAGCTTTGTTAACCTGTCCATCTCTACTGACAGCCCCACATGGGGCGGCATGATATCTGAGGGTCGAACGTCAATCCATCAAGCGTGGTGGGTGTTGGTCTTCCCACTGATCACACTGTTTCTAACTGTTCTCAGTTTTTCTCAGCTTGGCGAAGGATTAAAAGACCGCTTTGATCCTGTGCTGCGATGACTGCATATCTATCGATCCGCAACCTAACAGTGACGTTAACTGGGGGTACTCCGATTTTGCGTAATGTCTCCCTTGATGTTGTGGCGGGGCAGGTACATGGATTGGTGGGGGAATCCGGGGCAGGTAAGTCAATGATTGGAAAAGCAGTGCTGGGTACCCTGCCGCGCGCACTCACAATCAGCACTGGGGAGATTTGGCTTGATGGTGTGAACATACTAACACTGAGGGCATCGCAACGACGTCAGCGCATCGGGGCTATTGCCGCGTTGATTCCACAGGACCCCCTGACCGCGTTGAACCCGTCAAAACGCATAGGTCCACAAATAACTCGTCGGCTCGTTGATATTTTGGGATGGTCCAAACAAGTCGCAACCGCTCGTGCCCTAGATCTTTTGGCAGAAGTACAAATCCCCGATCCTGTACGCGTGATGCGCACCTATCCCCACGAGTTGTCAGGCGGCATGCGTCAGCGTATTTTGATCGCTTCTGCCTTTGCCGCTGAGCCGAAGTTAATCATCGCAGACGAACCGACAACTGCACTAGATGTAACCGTGCAAAAGCAAATTTTACGCCTAATTTCAGATATGCAAACACGACACAACACCGCGCTGCTTTTCGTTACGCATGACCTGGGGGTAGTTTCCAAAGTCTGTGACACACTGTCTGTCCTGTACGCAGGCAAAGTGGTCGAAGACGCACGTATGTACCGTTTTTTCATGAGGCCCATACATCCCTACTCTGCCGCATTGTTAGCCGCGACTCCCACCTATACGGACCCCACCGGCAGCCTGACACCCGTGCCCCCAAAGGTGATAAAGGCGGTGGAGCAAGAAATTCAAGAGCATGACATGAGAGCACGCCGATGATGTATCGCATCAACAACCTTCAACTGTCTTTACCAGACATGACGCGCAAGCCATTGCTAGGAGCGGCACCCCGGATCAAAATCCTTAAAGGGCTAACATTTGACCTACCAAAAGGGGAGGTTTTAGGAATCGTTGGCGGATCTGGTTCGGGTAAATCCACATTGGGCCGGGCGATGTTGAGGTTGCTTGAGCCAACCGGTGGCAATATCGAATTTGATGGCACCGACATTACCTATCTGAGCGAAAACCAGCTGCGACCAACACGGAAAAGGTTTCAGATGATCTTTCAGGATCCAATGTCGTCGTTAAATCCACGCCGTCGCGTCGGTGGCATCATTGCGTGTCCACTTCGTGTTAACGGCATGGACAATTTAGATACGCGAGTGACTGAGGCATTGGAGATGGTTGGTCTGCCAAACCATTTTGGCAATCGATACCCTCACGAATTATCAGGCGGTCAGCGGCAGCGCGTCGGTATCGCCCGCGCCATTGCTTTACGTCCCGATTTCATTCTGGCGGATGAAATCGTATCAGGGCTTGACGTTTCGAGCCAGGCACAAGTGTTAAATCTGTTAGAAAACCTCGTGAAAGAGCTTGGATTAACCCTCGCATTCATTAGTCACGATCTGTCGGTAATCCGAAGGCTTTGCACTAGAGTTTTGGTATTACATCAAGGAGTTATCGTTGAAGGAGGGCCTACAGAGGCACTCTTTGCTTCACCACGCGCCGCGTACACCCGTGAGCTGTTAAATGCCATCCCCTTGCCCAACCCCTATCAACGTTGGGCTTGAACATGTCAGCTTCCATTGTTGAAACTCGCTGAGGGTCCCCTGATGCTGACAACAGTCGCAGTTAATGAGCCAACCTTTTAGATTATTATCATTTAAATACACACCTCCATCTCCTCTTTCTCAGAGCCCCTTAAAGACACTCTTTGACCCCTTAGAGTGAATCGAAAGGCTGATAATAACCCCATTCCCCGAGCGGCCATATTACTTGTTTTCAAAAGCTACAAAGTAGCCCTGCCCGTCTCAAACCGTTTCCTATGACAGTGCCTAATTAGGAAATTGATTAATTAGTCGACCTTACTAACAATAACCATCAGTCGGCTAAGGTCTTCAACAACGTCATACACAACTGGATCTTCTTTTATACACTTACCAACCTCTGCAAAAAACTTACAAGCACACTCAATCTTTTTCGCCGCGAGCTCTCGAAATTTTATACCGAGTTGAGAGCCTTTGGTTTTCGCAATAAAATACAAATGCTTTACATCAGATGTACACCGTTCAATTTGAGTTTTTCAAGAGCATCTTCTAGAGATCCTTGATTGTCGATTGCCCTGCATGCATGCAATGGCATGTTCACTTCAAATCCTTGCGAAATAGCATCCAACGCAGAGAATGCGACACAGAAGTCTGTAGCAAGGCCAACGAGTGTGAGGGTTTTTACGCCACATTCACGTAGTAAACCAGACAATCCCGTTGGCGTTTTTCGATCATTTTCAAAGAATGTTGAGTAACTATCAATCGTCGATGTCGAACCCTTACGAATTACCGCGTTGGCTCTAGAGGTATTTAGCAACCTATGGAATTCGGCTCCATGACTTCCCATAACGCAATGAATGGGCCATAATGTCTGAGATCCGTAGGGCATCTCAATCACATCGAAAGGAGCGCTGCCTTCGTGATTTTCAGCAAATGAAGTATGATTTTTTGGGTGCCAGTCTTGGGATAGAATTACAATTGATGCATCGTCTATCATTAGATTGATTGGAGCAACAATTTGATCACCTTCGGGAACCTCAAGTGCTCCACCTGAACAAAAGTCGTTTTGTACGTCTATCTCGATCAATGCGCTTGTCATGTTTATCTCCAATCGTTTTATCCGAGTATAATCTCAACGGATTACTTTC
>Ga0115003_10002496_pt1 | contig 15207 bp, 10 predicted proteins | sample ArcticOcean_MG_C_7_FD_88736 | JGI IMG/M metagenome (GOLD analysis project Ga0115003, IMG submission 88736) | Marine microbial communities from western Arctic Ocean - ArcticOcean_MG_CB11_88 | ecosystem: Environmental > Aquatic > Marine > Oceanic | place: Arctic Ocean: Canada Basin | collected... | reverse complement strand
TTCTGGGGATGCTGGAGGAATTATCCCATCTTCATTTAGAATCGCTCGTAATCTTTTAGATAGAATTTCAGATTCTGCAACTGGCAAGGTAACAGTCCCTGAATTATGGGTTGATATTCCACAATCTCGAATAGAGCAAGCAGAAATAGCGGCAAAAATCCTTGGCGATGAAGTATATTCAAAGTTCCCTTTCTTAGAAGGAGTATCAGCGAATGATAGCGACTTAAGCGAATTAATTTTGAATCGGACTTGGAGGCCAGCATTGGAAATTACTGGAGCGGATGGAATGCCAACTTGTGCAGCGGGTGGTAATGTATTACGAACCAATACCAAACTGAAATTATCAATCCGTATTCCAGCTGGAGTCAATAGTGAGTCGGCAACAGAATTGATTGCCAAAACCCTGACTGAAAACCCACCACAAGGCGCGCATATCACATGGGAAACAGAACATCCAGCAGATGGTTTCCACGCAAAACCACTAGCAGATTGGCTCCATTCAGCACTAACTGAAGCAAGTAATAACCACTATGGAAACCCAGTCCAGTTTATGGGTGAAGGAGGAACAATTCCATTCATGCCTATGTTACAGCAACAATTTCCACAAGCAGAATTTATGATTACAGGAATTTTAGGACCCGAATCTAATGCACACGGACCTAACGAATTCACCCACATACCTGCCAGTAAAGCAGTAACAGGTTGCGTCGCAGAAGTAATTGCAGCCCACGCAGCACAAAAGTTGTGAAACCTCGTAGGATTCTATTGCTTCCAAGATGTGTATACTTTACCGACCTTTATGCGTCGGTTTCTTAGGGAGGTGGCATGTGGCTCAAGACATAGGCTATGCCTAAGGTGAGAATATGTCTGAAGGAACTATCACTCCGGAAATTAGAATTAAACAACTTCAAGAAGAATTGGATACTCAAACTGATCGTTTGTTGAAGTTATTCGCAGCACACGAGTCACAGGTTGAAGATTTGCGAACTGCAAAGGCTGAAATTGAAGTTCTTGAGAAGGAAATCATTGAGCGTGAGATAACCAACGAAACCAATGAAGCTCTACTTTCCGAAAAGGAAGTTAGAATTAGAGAACTCGAACTTAGAGCAGTAAGAGGCGGAAAGCAAGTTGAGCATTTAGAACCAGCTTTGGCAAAAATGGAAGAAAAGTATTCCCGTGAAAAAGATCGCCTTGGCAAAGTATTCAACATTGCAGAGGAACTTGATGGAGATTTGCGTTTAGCAGTTACTGAGATGAAAGCCCGTGACGATTGGTATGTAGCTCATATGTCATTATTCGAGGACCTCAATAAGGCCATTAAGGAGAGATATACAATGATTGAACGTGCTGTTGAAACAGAACGCCAAAGTGAACACATGTCCCGCGCATTCAACGAACGCATTGAAGAAATGGTTGAAGTTAGGGCTTCTGAAATGTCAGAAGCAGAGGCAGAAGCAGAAGCAGTTGCCGAAGAAACTTCACCGATTGAAGTCATCGAAGAAGCAGACGCAGAAGAAGCAGACGCAGAAGAAGCAGACGCAGAGTCTGACAATTGAGGTGCTTATCGATGGGTGGTTTAGCCCACGGTGGGCACGGACCGGTCATCATTCCAATGATGATGGGAGTTAGTGCTGTCGTCATAGGAGCAATAATTGATCCACTCAGCGGTCTCGTTCCACTTTTCGGAATATTTTGCTTGATGTTATCCGCATTCTTTGCCAATTTTTGGCGAGACCCAGACCGTAAGATTCCTTCTCAGCCAGGAATCATTACCTCGCCTGCAGATGGCCATGTAATGTTTGCAAAAAGAGAAAGGGCGATTGGACGCCGGCCAAGTAAGAAAGAACTAGAATCTGGTAATTGTGCAAATGATAAACTGACAGGAGACTGGTATCCAGAACCATTGGATGAACCATTATCATTCACAACCGAACAGCAATTTGAAGCAGTTCCAAAAGGCCAAGAATCCGATACAGATGTTTGGAGAATAGCAGTATTCATGTCACCACTTGATGTACACGTCAACCGCGCACCAATGGCTAGCACTATCACGGCAATGGAACACAGAACTGGCAAAGGTATGCGCCGCGGACCCTTTGCTGCAGCATTCAAAAAGGAAAGTCAATACAATGAAAGAGTTCGCTCAATATTCCAAAGTGATGACGGAACAATAGCCGAAGTCATGCAAATTTCAGGGGCATTGGCAAGAACGATTGTTCCATGGGTAAGCCAGGGTGCAACATTACGCCGAGGTCAAAGATTCGGGATGATACGCCTAGGCTCCAGAGTTGATGTTAGAGTTCAAGCATCAAAATTCAATGTCGCTGTAATCTCAGCGGAAGACGGTGATTCAGAGCACCCTAAGGGGCAATTCGTGATGGCTGGTTCTACGATTCTTTACACACCCGTGGAGAGGTAAAGTATTGATTTCCATAATCGGTGCATTGAAGGCTAAAGGGTTGACCCAGCAACTGGAGGAAGAGACATGAACAAGCCGGTTTCACTTACTTTGCTCGGTGAGAGTAACAAAGGTGTCCGCATTCATGATCTGATTAAAGCTCCAGCGAATACCCCTTGGGCAAAAGAACGCCAACAATCATGGGATGCAGGAGAACCAGCCACTGTATATTACACTCCTGAAACAACAGCAGATGGTACACCATGCAGCGCAGTTACTGTAATTCTAAGAACCAAAGGATGTCATTGGTGGTGGAGTTCAGGTTGTACTTTTTGCGGTTATTTCAATGACACACGTGATGATGTTACCAACGAAGACTTACATTCACAATGGCAATTTGCGAAACAAAAATTCAATGATTTCGAAGACCATCAAATGGTTAAGGTTTACACATCAGGTAGTCTGTTAGAAGACAGGGAAATCCCTGTAGAATTCCAAGAAACCGTATTAGCAGATTGTCAACGGCTCGGTAAGGAATTGATAGTCGAGAGTCGCTGTGAACAAATGACCGAAGAAAAATTAGCATGGGCAACTAAAATCAATCAAAATTTCGCAGTAGCAATTGGCTTAGAAGCCTATGATGATGAAGTATTAAGATTTCATGTCAATAAAGGGTTTACAACAAAATCTTGGGAGCGAGCAGTTGTTAATATGCAAAAATTCAATGTCAGAATAAAGACATATCTAATGTTTAAACCACCATTTATGTCTGAAGCTGATGCATTGAATCATAGTGTAAAGTGGATTGAAGCAATCGCAGAAAAGAGCGATGAAATCTCTGTTAATCCAATGAATATCCAAAGAGGTACAATCATTGATAGATTACACCGCAATAACGAGTATCGCCCTCCATGGTTATGGTCGTTGGTCGAGATGATCAAGCGAGCCCACCCCTCTATCCATCCAGATGGTGGATTCAATGGTGATGCAGATCAAATTTCCCGCCTCATCGTTCACCCGACCGCTGGAGGAAAAGTTCGTGGAGCCCATAACTGCGGTGAATGTGATTCACATGTGGTTGCCGCCATCGAGCGTTATGCAGTTTCAGGAGATTTACGAGAATTCGATGGACTGGAATGCCAATGCCAAAATATTTGGGCAACTGAAATTTCCTTAGAAGAGACATTACCTACACCGTTAGGGATTTCAAAAAGTCGCCGAGGCAACGTTCTAGCGAATTTGCGTTCATTGTGAGTAAATTTCCCACTCAATGCACAGTCTAGCGACTATGTCGCTAGTCAATACTTATTACCGCCCCCCAAGTGGAACAGAATGACCCCTATGGGGTCAATTTGGAGACGAGGGCGATGACGAACACTACGACACTACCAGATGTGACTACCGGAAACGGAGAACCATCAACCAGCCGCGTACTATTGACTTTGTTTTTAGTGGGTACAATTGGCCTATTATCACTATTTACTAATGTATTTGGATGGGATTCCCTTCCATTGCTCAGCGACCTAATACCATTGATTGGTAATTTGGGTGGTTCAGGAATTTGGTATTACTTGATTGGATTACTCGGAGGAGTTGCCGTGATAGTTTCCAACTTATTGGGCGAGGTCCTATTGGATTGAGGAGGTGTGATGTATGGAATCAATATTTATTGGAATTGCAATAACAGTAATCGCAATGTGGTTCACCGCGAATTACACAGAAAAAGGAATAGGCAGTATGTCAGAGGCAACGCGCCAACTTTCACTATTCTTCCTCAACAAAGCCCCAGCAGGTTTGGTTGACTTATTCGATGACAAGCCAGGAAGTGGCGCTAGAACATGGATTAATTTCGGCATGCTCTGGTTCGTATTCTCTTCAATTTGTGGATTCCTCGGACTGTGGCACCACTACGATCCAACAGCACTAGATTCTCTAGCAAGCATTGGATGGGCATACGATAATGGTGATGCATTAACAGCAACCACTACAAAATTCCTCGGAGTTGCAGTATTTTCAACTCTAGTTGGTGCAGGACTTGTTTCAATTTCACGCAGCAGCAATGGGAAAATGGCAAGTGAAGCAAGCGCATCACTTTCAGCATTTTTGTTTACCTTAACAACAATCGTAGCTGCATTATTACCATCGCTATTAGGACTGCTAGGACAAGATATAGACAGTGCAATAAATATTGTATTAATCGATGCAATCTCCAAATTAGCAGTTGCAATGATAGTTGCTGGATTATTTGTAAACGTCTTACTAACAGTTGCAAATAGAGGCGAAGAAGAAGTATCAACAAGTGCTTGGTTCCTGATATTCGCTCTATTGACATTTATCTTGTCAATGTTCTTAGGATTCTTTGGCGAACTTGCCGGTTCTACCCAAATAGTTTGGCTTGCGGGTCAAATGGGAAGTTCTTGGGTAATATTGGGCCTAATATTCTCTGCAGCATACCACATTATCCCGATGACATCAGGTATACCAATTTGGTCTGCCTCAATGCGCCAAGCGAATTTATTCTTGCTATTCATTACCCTTCCACCATTTTTCATTGCTTCAGCGGGTGCTTCTACAACATTACTCAACCTTGGTGCAATTGTAATGACACTTGGTCTACTGCCAATAATCGCAGGTAGCGTCAACTTACTATTCACGGCCAGTGGCAATACATCTGCAATCGTCAAGAACCCAGGGGCTCTTGCGGCAACACTTGCAATGGTATTGTTACCACTCTATGCAATTGGTGCATTCTTCACTGGAATGGATGTTTTCCTCGGAACAGGAAAACTTGGAGATATGGCAACAACTCTTGACATGGGATTCCTATGGACTGTTGGTGGTTTGATGATCCTATCAGGTGCTTATATTTCTCATCCATTGGCTTGTAACAAAGAACTTTCCGAACCAAGTAAAGCAAACCTAACAGTTTGGTTTGTTCTATTCGGAGGCTTTGCATCCACCATTACAAATCTAATTGGTGACTTCACAATGCAAGCGGTTGCAAATTCAGGTGTTGAAGATGCAGTTGCACAAACAGAAGGATTCTATTTAGTTGGAGCAGCATTATTCTATTTCACTGCAATCGGTGCAATAATTGCTACATTGGTTGTCATAAGAACAAGTGCCTCAAAACTCACATCAAGCCATTCCCAAACATCTGTTTCGGATATTAACACCTACAACCTAGGAGATGGAACAACAACAATTCGTGCACTGTTAGGAAGAGGAGTTGGAGTCGATACCACACTGGTAGTAGGGGGAATGGAAGAAGATGAAGGTGGAAGCACTGTTATCGAAGTTTCCGCAGCACTCCACGATGATGAAGTCACCGAATTCCCAGAAGAAGAAGAAGTGGTTGAAGAAGAACAATCTGAAGATACCGGTAATGAATTAACAATGCTTGCAGATTATTTAGCAGATTCAGGACAAACCATCTTCCAGTTTTTCAAGGCCATTGATTTAGATGATTCTGGTATGATAGATACTTACGAGTTCCAAATGGCCTTGAAGAGTTCAAAGGTTGCAAACCTGCCGCCGTGGAAAATGGATTCCCTTGTTGCTGCTATCGACATTGATGGGGATGGGCAAATCAACTTACCAGAGCTTTCGATTGCAATTGCAAAGATTCGCAAAGAAAATGATACTAAAGAATCAACTCCAGAAGTTGAAGTACCTTCTAAAGTCCAACTCAACAAAATGAAGAAGGCTGAATTGGTTGAACTTGCAACTTCTTTAGGTCTAGATGCCTCAGGAACAAAGAAAGATTTAGTCAGCCTTATCTCCGAGGCCTGAAGGGGGAATGCCCCAATGAGAATCGGTCTTGTAGGAAAACCAAATGTTGGTAAATCAACATTTTTCAGTGCTGCAACACTTGCAAAGGTCGACATTGCAAACTATCCATTTTGTACTATAGAACCAAATGTAGGTGTGGCCTTTATTGAAGCGCGTAAACCGTGCCCGTGCAAGGACATTAGACAGCGACAAGAGTCAGAAGGGCGCTTACCACCAATAGCCGAAGACGATTTACGTCAAGGCAGTATTTGCCAACCAAGAACAGGGAGTTGTATTGGGTTCCGCAGATTAGTTCCATGTTTCTTAGTCGATGTAGCAGGTTTAGTTCCAGGTGCCAGTGAAGGTAAAGGAAGAGGTAACGCATTCTTAGCTGATTTAGCAAATAGCGATGCGTTAATCCAGGTAGTTGATGCAGCAGGTTCAACAGACATCGAAGGAAACCCTCTCGGCTCTGGTCAAACAAAAGAAGATGCTCAATTGAGAATAAATCAAGAGATTGAGTTTCTTGCAGATGAATTAGATGCTTGGATCACTGGTTTACTAAAGGATGGTTGGCAAAGAGGTGTTAGAAGAGTCCAAGCCGAAGGTGAGAAGGGCTTAATTTCATTTATTCATGAAAAACTGACTGGATTAGGTGCTACTCTAAATTTGGTTGCTAACGCATTTGATGACTTCAGAAACGAAGTTGGTGATTGTGGACAACCTTGGGATTGGAATGACGGAATAATAGCGAAAATTGCAGTGAATGTTCGCATTTACTTATTCCCGATTCATATTGCAGCAAATAAATGCGATATCGCTCCTGAAGGAGTTCTACAGGAAATTACAGCAAACGGAACAATAGTTGCTTGTATGGCGGATGTTGAATTGGCTCTCCGCAGGGCACAATCAGCAGGTTTGATCAATTACACAACAGGGCAAGATTCGTTCACAATAGAGGAGGACAAAGGGTTGAATGAGGCGCAAATCAAAGCTCTCTCACATATGCAAGAACGATTGAGTTCTAATGGTGGAACAGGTGTTGCAACAATTATTGACAAAGTCCTCTTTGATGAATTAGACCACATCGTAGTATATCCAGTACAAGATGAATTACATTGGACTGATGGTGATGGTAAAATTTTACCAGATGCCTTCGTCGTTCCGAATGCTATACAGGCGAAACCTCTTGCTTACAAAGTACATACTGATCTAGGAGACGGATTTATCAAAGGAGTGGATGGAAGAACAAGAAGAGTGGTCGGTGCAGAGCACGAATTAAGTGATGGAGACGTTCTTAAAATCCATGCAAAATCTTGATTTCGGAAATTCACCCGATGGTTAAAAAACCATATTTCTCCGTGTTTGTAGTGGCAACCTTGAAATTAAAAAATAATGGGCAAGCATCTAATGATGCCATTAGTAGATCTAATTGTTGCTATCACATTGACTGTTTTTTTAATTGTTGGAGTTTATCAATTTTATTTTTTAACGCAAAATCATATGATAAAGCCCGCTAAGCAATTTGATATGAAAGTTGACAAACTTTTCAAATTCAAAGGATACTGGGTTTGGTTATATTCTGGTTTGTATTATCCAATGATTGTCGCAACAGTACTGACAATTGATAGTATGAGGCAATACAATTATTCTTTCATGTCCTTCGTATTTTTATTATTCATTCAAATGGCCTTTTTCCGATACTATCCAGTAGAAACACCAGCGTCTTGGAGAGATTTCAGTGACTTCAAACAAACTCGCAGTGTACGTTTTATGCAACTTGTACAAAAGTATGATGATAATACAAACTGCTTTCCAAGCATGCATGTTTCTGTAGCGACTTTAGTTGCTTTCCATGTTGCTAATAATGTTGCTGAAGTTGGTAATTTACCCTTCTTATTCCCAGTGATTATTGCATTAAGCGCTTTATGGACAAAGCAGCATTATGTTGTTGATGTAGTGGCAGGTGTAGTACCTGGGTGGATTGCATGGGAACTATACAAATTGATTCAGTACTGAATCTTGTATCAATGTCCTTCAGGACGATCATAGGCTGGCGTTAAACGAGCCATGTCCCCTGAGAACTGGGAAGCACGATAGATGAACCAAAGTGGCGTCAATAGTGTTAGTAAGATTAGAGCAATGAGAAAATACATTCCCCATGGTTCTACTTCGGACAGAGAAACAGACCAGAAAATCCACAACATTGGCAGATAGAGAAAGAAACTGTATCTTCGTGCAACAATACCAAATCTAGCATTCTTTTGTGAATTGTTGAATAGAGTAGGAGCCTCTTCTTCCGTCACTAAACCTTTCTCAACTCCGCAACGAACGCACACTTGCGCTCGAGGTCCAACTCCATGAATGAAATAGCTACGTGGATAGGTGCTGGAGCAGTGACGGCAGGTCGGCATGGTGTTCCCTCAAACAGCCCGAGTCGCTTTAGATTCTTCAAGCATCCGCACACATCCTCAAGAAATTAGTCAACAAAATGTTTCCATGTTCAGAACCAACAGATTCTGGATGGAATTGAACAGAACAAATGGGTAATGTGGTATGTTGAAGTGCCATGATGATAGATTTGCTTTGATCAGTAGCAGAAATCACTAATTGTGAATTAGGTTTTTCGCCCTCAACAACTAGTGAATGATAGCGAGTAAAATTAGTAGGTGACTCTATTCCTGCAAAAATCCCACTTGAATTATGGTGGCATGGCCTCGGAGTGCCATGAACAGGCCCAAGAGGTGCGCGAATTATATTCATGCCACCAGCCTCAGCCAGTGCTTGATGTCCAAGACAAACCCCCAATAGTGGTACATTCAATTGGCCAGCAAGAGCATGCCTCGATAATGCCATAGTCAATTCTGAATCAGATGGATTACCAGGCCCAGGCCCTAGTATCAGATGAGTTGGATTTAACATTCCTAGCAAATCGAATAATGTAGTTGGGTCGGAAAATGCATCTGCGATTGCACCGCGTCCACGAAGAACCGTTACATCGTGTCCAAGGATTGCGATATTATGCGCAATATTGTAGGTGAATGAATCCAAATTATCAATCAATAATACTCCACATGTGGTTATTGAAGAATCATCATGTAGTAAATTACGCATTTCTTCAAATTGGAAAACCTTGCCAAGTTTTCCATTTCCTCTGGTATCGCTATTTTCTGCAATTTGCGGATGAATACTCAATTGGGTAGATTGACCGGGTTGTTGACTAGTTGGAATCCATCCACAAGCCTTCCGCAAAGCCTCAGCTTTCCATTTTGCCTCAGATACTTCCGCCGCGGGATTACTTGCTATGGTAATTCCTCCACCTGCAACAATCGTACCACTCCAGGTTTTACCTGTTCTGTGAGCTTCTAAAGTGCGAATCAAAATATTCCAAGAACTTGAACCACTGAATACATCTATCCAACCCACTGAACCAGTCCAAAAGGAACGTGACTTCTCTTCCAGTTGATCGATTACTGCACAAACTACAGTTTTTGGACATCCAGTAATACTGCCCCCTGGAAAGATACTTTGAATAGCATCAATACCACTCATATTAGGTAGTATTGAACCTTTGATATGACTTACTAGATGCTGTACATTTGCATATACTTCAACATCAAAACGTTCTACCTTTACCGAATCAACCGAACAAACTTTTGATAGGTCATTACGCATCAAATCAACTAACATTCTATGTTCGCTTCTTTCTTTTTCATCAACTAACATTTCGTTCCGTAACAATTCCTCGTCTTCGCTACCCTCTCCTCTCGAACATGTACCTTTTATCGGTGCAGTATTGATTATTTCATCATCACATCTCAGTAGAGTTTCAGGAGAACTGGAGGCTAAGGCAAATCCAAGGTCCTCCGCTTCAAGATATGCAGAAAATGGCGCAGGGTTTTCAACTGACAATCGGTCAAATACATCGCTTGGATGACATAGTAACTCCCCACTCCATCTTCTTCCAAAATTAACCTGGTATACTTGACCTGAGCGAATAGAATCTTGAATCAGATTTACTACATTTTCATGCTCTTGATCACTATGGCTACTAATTTCTTCAATTACTCCACTAGGTAATTCAGCCGGCAGAAAAGGTTTATTTTCAAATTTAGATAGCAGTTTGTTGGCCTTAATGGACCAATCATCACCTTCAAGTGAAAATACATCGATCTCCTCTGTGTTCTTATCATGAATAATCACTTTATCAATCAACCAAAGAACTGCTAGTAGAGCATCTTCCTTCGGAGGATTTTGTAGAGCGATTGGTTGTGTCCATTGCAACAGATCATATGCCAATCCGCCAGCCCAAAATGGTCGCTGCGGCAGTTTTTGATTAGAACTAATAGAATTTGAAACAAAACTGTCTTTGTTGCTATGCAGTCTCAATTTTACGAATAAATCGTCTAATCCATCAGAAAATATTGAATCTGCATGATACCAGCAGCCATGGCGCCATTGCTCAATTTCAGCAATAAATTGTGGCTTTTTAAGTAAGAGATTGAATTCACCATTCAATGCATCTGCAGCATCTTGTGGTGCTATTTTTTCCCTATTTGGTTGTTTGATAACAACTCTTGTAGAACTCGGACCGCAAAGGAATGAATGTTGTGCAAGATGACTTTCGGGTCCTCCAGAGAGCAGTATAAGCGAATCAGGAGACCCGTAATTAACTGCATTTCTGCCAAGTAAGCCAGCCTTTTTTAGGCTATTTCGTAAGTTGAGAATAGGGCAACTCATTCAATCACCATCTTTGTCCAATTGTTAGAATCTGCATAGTGTTGCAACAAGATTTGGCGGCAGGCCTGAGTCAATAAATCAGCAGAGCCACCAATATCTTCGCCATCAATAGTAATAATTCTGCAAGCACCCATTCCACTTCCTAACGCAACCATCTCGTGTGCTCGTGCAACGATTCTTTCAGTCAAGTTACCACTCTGAAATGGAAAACCATATTGTTCAAGTTCAGATAATATAATACTTCTAGTGATGCTTTCAACGCCACCCTGTTCACTATTGGAATACCACACAACTCCATCTTCATCAAGGAGTATTGGTGATGCTCTATCACCATCAATAATTGAGAATTCATGTACTAGTAATGCAAGGTCAGAACCTTCACTATCAGCCTTTAATCTCGCCCGATGATAAGGAGCCCAATCGCCGTGCTTAGTCCCAGTAACTTTTCTATTCCAGCGGGGGGCAGGTACAGTGATCGCTTCAATTTCTTCATTGCGCAAAGTGATTGGCCTCTCCACCAACCTCACAGACGATTGATCATTACAATCAATAACGATTTTAACAAGACCAATCGGTTGTTTTAGTTCTCCGTTTTTTAGGGCAACGATATTGACAAATGCTTTTTTTATTTGCGATTGTAGATTTTCCGGTAGGGGCATTCTCAATCGTTCAGCATGATTTGATAAGCGATTCAAGTGAATTTGAAAATCAGCGACATGATGCAACCCATCCCACGTAACTGTGGTGAATACCGAATCACGCGGACGTGATTGCGCTGCCTCGTCCTGTCCCATCACAACAGGTCATCAAGGAATGATGTGTCAATGTTCTGTTGAGATTGCTGTGCCGGCTTTTCGGTTAAATCATCGAGCAGTGTGTCGTTTATAACAGGCTGTAACACCGGTTGTTGGCTTTGATATTCAGGTCGGCCATAACTATCAGATTGAACTCTGTTTGCGGCAGCATATATGTCACTTGATTGGGTTTGAGTAACGGTGGCTGCAGGTGGCGGAGCAGGAGTTCCTTTCGGTACATTATCCCATCCAGCATCATTTTGATTTTGCAATCCCCATGTAGCTTCTTGTAATTCCCAATCTTTACTACGGCGTTGGTTACTTCCCCGACTCTTGAAAATTGCTAGTAATAGGAATAGAGCGACAATGGCCAATCCGATGGCTAAGAGATTTGGAGTTGTCAAGTATGAACCCAATTGCTTGCTTTCATCCTCGGGTCCAGTTTCGCTATTTCCATCGCCAATATTGGCAGCATCAAAAGCGTCTAATTTAATCGGCTTGACACTTTCTTTGTGATATTCTTCATCGATTGCACTTACCGACACATACCATGCGGTATTATTTACAAGATCTTCAAATCCATTTTGAGTGATTAGGAATGTATTGCTAGCTTTTACTTCGCCGACCAATACAGCATCATCAGTAGTTGAGTATTCTTCATCGGAGATATAAATTTGGTATCCGCGTACGGAAGAAGATGAGGAATGTTGCCATTGAACTAGAATATTTACTTCTTCATTCCATGCTAAACTGATTCCAATAATCTCAGGTAGATGAGAGCCCATATCATTAATTCCATCGTCAACAGATGCAGCACTCACTACAACTAAATTATCTTCAAAGGAATTTCCAGAAGAATCTATCACGACTACTGCGACCCAAACCATCTGCCCAGGAACCACAGGAGTATCGCCCGCTGTCAATTTGATAGACATAGGCAATTCTGGAGTTCTCGATAAAGTTGCGATTGGAGCGATTGGCCCATCTCCTCCAGTGCTAACAGAAGTAAATTCCCAAGTCGCTGCATAGACTTCATATGACTTTACATCCCCATCATCAGACAAATTAAAGTCCAGTAATAGGGCAGTTCCATCATCAGCAGGCTTGTCAAATAATTGTAAGTCTTGCAATCTATCTGGCGCAATAACATCATTCAAATTATCAATTGGAGTAACAGTTGCTTGAACTAAATCGGTTAGGAATACATTTCCTTTGTTATCATGAACAGTGACGGTGACATATAATTCAACATCAGGCATAATTGATTTAGGAGTTGCTGCTAATAATGAATCTCCTCCATATAGAGCAGTACTCAAAGTAATTTCAATCGGATTCTTATCCTCATCAATCCATTGCTTGTTCACCTTCAAGCAGGCACAATTTGCAGAGTCGTCACCGATTGCAGCCCAAAGGGATGACAAGTCAGTAACAGGTTTATCTGCAACCCATACGATATAGTGGGAGAAATCATCAGCATCAGAAATAGACCAAATAACATCTATTGCAGTTCCATCATCATCAGCATGATCAAAGGCATTGATTACACCAATTCGACTCGGAGCTGAGCCTGAACCAACCGTGTTTCTAAACGGCGTAACTCCAACAACATCAACATCGTCCAAGTTAGCATTTAGCCAATCATCGTATGCAACAACACCAACCCAGTAAAGTTGGCCATCTTGCAGATCGACTCCATCCATACTGGAAATAATAGTTGAATTTTCAGCACAGTCATTTATGATAGTCGTTTGCGTGAAGGAATTAACATTGTTCGGCAACAGAACCTCTTCATCAATCTCATCCTCCTCCACCATCATCATAAAGATGGCATAGAAAGTACAATCCTCATCAGCACTAATATTCCATGAGATGGTAATTCTTCCACCATCATCATCTGGAGTATCTATTGCAACAATATTTTCTAATTTAGCAGGTGCTGTATTATCGTTTAATCCTCCAGTTGGTACAACTGGGCCAATAATGGTAGCATTTTGCCAATCTTCTTGACCAGCTTCGTCTACACAAGTTAGACCCAACCAGTATGGTTTGCCGGCATCAAGCGATAATACAGTAGTATTTCCTTCACTTGGTGGAAGGTCAGCAGTAACACTAAGACCCAAAATATCAGTCATTTGCGATGTTGATGTGTAAATACGCGTACTTGCTAAATCAAGTGCAGTACATCGCGCCCATTCAACTTCTAAATCACCATCTTGGCCACCTTCATAAGGTCCAGCAGCAGCCCAAAGCGGTGATTTTGGTACTTCATCTGTAGGAGTTGCTGGTCCCATCGGTAATGAGATTAAGCCCCATCTACCATCATTATATTCAACGACAATAGCAGCATAATATTCAGTTCCATCAACAAGTGGTATCCCATTTGCAGTAGTAACTTCACTAGACAAGCGACTATGCAATGAGATTGCTTTGTCAACTGTTCTTCCAGCGAGGTCTGCCGCAGTTATTGCAGTCCCACCAGCAGTAACGAATGGTCCTTCGCTAACATATACGAGGTAACGAGCAAAGTCTTCATCATGAACCAGTGTCCAATCAGCCATCAACGCTCCTCCGCCATCATCAGGTCTATCGATCAAATTAGTCATTTCAACCGGAGTTTCCAACTTGATATAGTCATAAACTAATCTTGCTTGTAAAGAACCGTTGCTTGGTGAACGTAGTGTTAGTGTGACATAACGAGTTCCATTTATCATCACACCGTTATCAACAGCATTCTGTATAGTATTTTCAAGTCCAGGGTCACTCGTTAAGTTAACTGTAGCATTATATTTCAGTGATACGGAACGAGACCATGTAGCAGCGCCATCAACTGTTGAGGTAAAGGTCAAAGGTACATTTTGGAATAGTAAACCATGAGCGCCAGCAGTACCAGCGGTGGAATCTAATTTGACAGGGTTGTCAACATCAACCAATTGGATTTGAGCGCCAGGATGCGTCCATTCACTGATGTTAGAATTTTTCATATTAAATCCAGCATTCAGTGGTACTGCACGACGCATTTCAAAACGATCTAATTCAGTCCAAGATGCAGTTCTTTCATAACCCCATAGACCATCACTTTCAGTGGTTAGCCAAACATTGTTAGCAGTTAATATTCCATCTGAGGCATTGGCTTTAAACCAGGATTTTGTTATTGCGTGTGTAGCAGTTCGTGCTTTGATTATTGCTGCACCTTGCTCGGTAATAACCAAAATATCATCGCCATCACTTTGCATACTCGTAATAGGCCATCCGCTTATTTGCCAAGAGGCCATTCCATCTTCAAATTCACCGACTTGTCCGTTCCAATGCGTCATTGGACCGATGTCAGTGGCGATATGTAATCCCCACCAATCAGCAGCCAATGCGGAAACAGTATTGGAAGAGATTTGGTCGAAGCGATGAGTATCAATCGATGTAGGTGTACTAACTTCAAAACTGGAAACCCCAGGTCTTTCCGTACTTTTACCATCATGTGAAATGAATAGAGTAGAATTGGCACCACTG
>Ga0115003_10002489_pt1 | contig 15233 bp, 9 predicted proteins | sample ArcticOcean_MG_C_7_FD_88736 | JGI IMG/M metagenome (GOLD analysis project Ga0115003, IMG submission 88736) | Marine microbial communities from western Arctic Ocean - ArcticOcean_MG_CB11_88 | ecosystem: Environmental > Aquatic > Marine > Oceanic | place: Arctic Ocean: Canada Basin | collected... | reverse complement strand
ATTATTGGTGTTTCCAGTTTCTTCATCATTTTCTTGATTATTATTATTTACATTTAATAAGTTATTAATATTAGTTAATGTATTAGTAAAATTAATGCTATCTAGTTCTTTGTTAATAATATTATTAATATTTTTTATTAAAATATGTGATATTTTTTCAGAACTATAATCACTATTCAAAAATGTTTGAATTGATGGATCAATAAATTTAATATTAGTATCATACAATAAATCCATTACCAATTTGAGTTTGTTATTTACATAATTTTTATAAATTTTATTGTTATAATAAAAAATAATAATTAAATAAGTATGTAAAAAACTATTATAATATTCTATTTCACTTGCATCAATATTATAAAATTTGAGTTTATAATTATGTGCTAAATATTTAATAGCAAAATGCTGTATATGTTTTATTATGAAATTTGTAAACATATTAATAGTTTGTATTAATAAAATGTGTTTTTTTGAAGGTGATAAATTTTTAATAAAATCAAAAAATGCTTTTTTTACAATATAAGTTTCATTATTTTCTATAAGTTTTTTAATGTGAAAGTTACTTTCATAATAAAGAATATACAAAGTAGGTATTTTAAATTTATTAGCAAAACAATATAAATAAAAGTTATATAGAACATTTTTTTTAAAGTACAAATTGGTATATGGATTTTTTAATGTAGTTGGTTTAAATATAATATTATCAACATCATCCAGGCTCATAGTAATTGGTTCTTCATAATTTAATAATGAATTATTTACTAATTTCACAAAATCATAATATGTAAAATTATAAACAAAGCGATCAATATGCACCTTAAATATTTTATCATCTTTTTCAAATACGTTTCCAATTAAATCTTCAGTATTATGTATTGTAGCATTAATTTTCGTTTTTTTAGTAATAAATTTTAAATAAAAAAAATATATTTTTTGAGCAGTTATAAATATTTTATATATATTTTTATCATTGTTATGTACTTTATATTTATAATATTTATATTTTTTTTTTGTATCAACTATTTTATTTAATAATATATTTTCTTTTATTAAGTTTATTTTTAAATTATTAGAATCGGGATTTTGATCTATTTGATTTTGAATATTTTTATTATAAATATAAATTTGATTATTAATTAATAGTTTAAAAAATTCTAAATTATAATTATTAACAGTTTCATCGTCTAGCAATATATTATCAATATCCATATTATATTTAATAAGTATATATTTAATATAATATTTTTTTTATAAGATTTTTATAAGATTTTTATAAGATTTTTATAAGATTTTTATAAGATTTTTATATAATATTGTTTTATCAAAAATCCAGGTCATAATCATCATCAATGCCTAATTTTGTTTCTTTAATATTATTTAAACTATAATTGATTTCTAGACTACTAATATTGCATTCAATATTATCTGCATATGTTTTATTTAATTCTTTTGAAATGTAGTTATCCATTACTTTTACATCTTTAAAGTTTTTAGAATCATCATATTGTTTATCTTCACTTATGCTATTTTCATTTAAAGTCATCATAAAATCCATATCAGTTAATAATTTGAAAGCATTTGTACCAAAATAACCCTGTTGTCCCGTCATTACATTCGCTGATACTCCACGCATCATATCTAATTCCCCATGTCTAGCCGCTTTTAAAAACATTTCTGGTGTTTCTTCAAATGATGCTTTGGCAATTGGACCAATATTATCATTATTAATTCCATGTCTAAATACGGAAACCATTTTATCATTACAACACATTCTATCACAAAGCATTGTTAGATGATGATAATTAATATATGTACTATCAAATTCAATTACTTCTGAAAATTCATCAAAAATTGATTGTCTGGCTGCTTCAACACCAAGAACATTATATATTTCAATAATACTATTGGTAATTGTTCTTGTGGAATCTACAAAATCAAGTGCTAATAGATCTAGTAAATTTGTTCCAACAGTATCTAAAACCCACTCTTCTTTTTTAACATATTTCATATCTACTTCTTCTAAATTGTCTGTGATTTTACGTAATAAAACTTTTTGAATTTTTTTAATTCCGCGTAAAATTAATGTATCTAATAAATTATTTTGGAGATTTTTTAAAATATAAATTTCATCAGATTGGTCAAGTGAATCGGCTAATTTACTTTTCTTTTTTTTAGCTGCTTGAATTTGTTTGCTTATTCTAATTCTGAAAATAAGTTCATCCGAGTTATAATCTGTATACATACAACTCAAATTATCAAAACTACTGTTTAATGCAAAATGAATATCTTCCATGGTCATACTTTTATCTAACATTTGATTTTTATTCATATTTAATCTTAAAATCCATTTTGATTTTTCTTTACTATCTTCGTCACTTTTTGAACATTCATCTAACATTTTTTCAAATTCATTATATTCCTCTATAATATTACTATTACCATCCAATAAACTAGAAGTATCACTAGGATCAAAACAAATTTCAATAGTATTTACTAAGTCACGAAGACGAGTATATTCTAATTCATTAATATGTTCTTTAACCTTATTTTGGTCATATTTTTCAAGTTCATTTAAATAAATAGTACATGATGGATTTTTAGGATTTTCACTTAACGATAAAATTTCTTCAATCCGTGGCACACCACGGGTGACGTTAGATTTTGAAGCAACTCCGGCAAAATGAAACGTATTTAATGTGAGCTGTGTAGTTGGTTCACCAATGCTCTGTGCTGCAATCATACCGACCATTTCACCTGGAGCAACAATTGCTTTTTTATATGAATTATTGATAGTTAATAAAAGTAGTTCAATAGATTTTTTTGTTAATTTTTTGTGCATTAAAAGTTCTTTGGGACTCAAATAATAGTAATATAAAACCTTAAATAATTCAGTTGGTTTACAATAATGGATTAAATTTAAATTGTCAAAGTTGGCTTCAATAAGATTAAAAACTTCTATTGGGGTAATATCCACAATAACATTTTCTTCTTGATTTCCAGCAATATTATTGATAATATTTACAAATGAAACAGGTAAATTAACAGAACCTTTATAAATAAATTTCAATACATTTTCAACAATTTTTTTTCTATGGTCTATTAAATAATCAATATAAAACTGAGTCTTTGTTTTGAGTTCGGGTTTTTGTTTTTTGAAACGTGTAAGTGTTTGTTTTGTATATAATGTATTATAAATTGAATCACTTGTAGAATCATTTGGCATTTGATAATGTCCATATATTTCTTCAACATTCATATTAATAAACGGAATTTGCTGTGATTCAACAAATACAGGATCAAACCCATCATCTCCATAAGTATATTGGATAATTTTACCTTTGTTATTTCTAACTGTCATATCATAATTTACCATTAAATCTTCTAATGATTTAATAATACGACGCTGAATATATCCAGTCTGGCTAGTATCTCTTACTTGAAGACCGTTTGCTAAACCAAAATTTAATGTAGTAGGAATAGTTAGATCATACATTTTTGGGTGATTTTCAACACCAATAATATTAATTTCAGTAATTTTATCTAAAACAACATTATTAAATGTTTTAAAATTCCTATGATTACTTGTAAATTTAGCATTATATAATTTTCTACTTTTATCATTATGAATTAAATCAACTTTTTCAGCAAATAATTTAGCCCATTGTGCGCGAATACTAATTCTATGTGCGGGTAATATATTTTCAGTATTAATATTATTTTTTTTCATAATTGTTGTAAATACTTTACCAAAAATACCTAATCTACTGCAAAGCATATTAATTCCTTCAATTAATCTTTTTGATGCAGAACTAGCTTCAATTGAATTATTGCCGACATATCCATCTCCTGAGAAATATCCATTCAGTAATCCGATTACAAATTCTTTTGGTGCAATAAATGCTTCGTCAGGTACATATTTATTTTTGGCACCTGAACCTACTAATTTTGTAATAAATTCGGACATAATACAGCTGTTTCCAGTAATTGTAGTAGTTGTACCATTTAATTTATTTATTTTAGTTTTTTCATTATAATTTATATTATATGAGTCAAACCAAGATTTTACAAAATTGCGAATAAATTCATTATTATTTGTAATTGTAATATGCGAATTATGTACATTTCCTTCTGCTAAAAATAATCCAATAAATATACCATTTTGTTTATTTAAAATAAATTTATCACTAATTTCTGTATTATTTCTAATACCAGAATAAGGATATACACAATTATTTTTAATATTATTTGTATTAGAGCGAACATTTGTTCTTTGTAATGAAGATTTTTTAGTATATGGCAACGTAAAATTAATTTTATTATTGTTTTCCCACCAGTTATCCGGTATTTTTTTCTTACTAATCATTTCATTATTCATTAAATCAATTGCTTTATTAAAATCACTACCATAAATATATTTTTCTTTAATCAAATATTTTTCAAGTTCAATATATTCTTTAATAATAGGTGGATCACATAGATCTTGTGTAACAGGTACACAATCACCAATTTTAATATCAGGTGAATACATTTCTTTTAATTTTTTATCTTTTTCTTGCCAAATTAATAATGATTTATTTTCTGTAACAATAACATCGCGTCCTCCTAATGTTTTAATTTGATATAATTTTTCACCTGGATCATGACGCGTTAATGCTGTCACTTCTTCCCATGATACAATTCCGTCTTCATTTGTTGTTGGTATGAATATATTATTGGTATTGAGTAATTCTAAATTACGTTCATCATGTTTTTCTACAAAATCATTATTTTTCATTTTAGTATCTACAAATTCTCCAATTTTAACATATTTTGGTTCATTATTTTCAATAATAATAATTGGTGTTTCCCAAGTAACAGATTTCACTGCAGTATCAATAAGACCAACACGACCACCCATTGCGTGAAAGAACAATTCCTCTGGTCTTAGCCCCCCAATAAACGAACTTTCAACAAAGCCACGTGCTTCTGGTGAATCATTGAATTTTGTAAAATGTGGTAATGTACGATCTTCAAATCCATATGGAATGCGTTTTCCATCTACGTTTTGCTGTCCTAAACAAGAAATCATTTGTGAAATATTTAAATCACTACCTTTTGAACCCGCATTAACCATGATAACAAAGCGATTATTGGCGTCAAGATTTTTACGTCCAATTTTACCTGCTTCAAAAGATGCTTTATTTAAAATATTATTAACTTGTGTTTCAAATTCTTCTACATTTGGTTTGCCTGTTTTATTTTCAAAGATTCCTAAATGGGTTTCGTCAATTAATGATTTAACGTCTAGTTTTTTCTGATTAATTACTTCTACAATTTTGTTATTAGTATCGCTATCTGCAATTAAATCGCTAATACCAACACTATATGAATAAGACTTCATATATTCAGTTACAATATTTTGTAAATCATCAACAAAATCACGACTACATGAACTACCGAAATCATTATAAATACGCTGTAAAAGTCCGCGTGTAGTATCACCGAGAACTCCTTTTTCAATTTGTCCCCTTACAATAGTTCCTTTATTAATTTCTAAAACATTATTTGAAGTAGCATAATCTTCTGCATCATCAAATTTCTTTGTTTTATATTTCATTGTAATATTTGGAATAATTTGACTTAATAATTCAAAACTCTTTAATCCCGATTTTTTGAAATTAATAGCAGTTAAATCAATCTTATCAAAATGCATTAATAAATTCATTGCTTGTCTGCTATCAAATACAACATCCTTTCGCGTAAACAAATAAGAACCTAATAATGAATCTTGGAAAATACCAACAATTGATTTATTATTTGCAGGACTAATAATTTGATATTGAACAGCTGCTAAATGTCTAAGTTCTGCTTCAGATTCTTCATCTTGAGGCATATGTAAATTCATTTCGTCACCATCAAAATCGGCATTATATGGTTTTGTATCTCCAACATTCATTCTAAATGTGTCTCCTTTAAACATTATTTTTGCAAGATGACACATCATAGACATACGATGAAGTGTAGGCTGACGATTAAATAATACAGCATCTCCATCCAAAATATGACGATGTACAATATCACCATCTTCTAAAACAATAGATTCACGATCAATAAAGCGTAAGCTAATACAATCTCCATTTTTCTTTTCATAAATTTTTGCTCCAGGATATTCGTCTGGTCCATTTAAAATAAATTTCATTAAATAATTCTTATTTTTTGAATTAACGGTAATTGGTTTTGTAAGATTTTTGGCAATTTTAAGTGGAACACCTAATTCACTAATAGATAAATTTGGGTCAGGAGTAATAACTGACCTAGCACTAAAATCAACGCGTTTTCCCATTAAATTACCTCTAACACGTCCTCCTTTACCGTTAAGGCGGTCTTTGATGGCTTTTAATGGTCTTCCAGAACGCTGAGCAACAGCAGCAACACCTGGAATTTTATTATCTACTAATGTTGCTACGTAATATTGTAATACAGTTGTCCAATCATCAATAATATTTGCATTAGAATTTGCTTCTATTTTTTCTTGAAGAGTTTTATTTGCTTTAATAATATTAATTAAAATATGAGTTAAATCATCTTCACTGCGTTGCTGTGCGTCATGTTTAACAGAAGGACGTACTGCAGGTGGTGGTACCGCCATTGTTTGACAAATCATCCATTCTGGTCGCGACCAAATAGGACTAAACCCCATAAAATTCACATCTTCATCTGAAATTTTTCTTAAAATTTTAATAACTAATTCAGGTACTAATTTCATAATTAATTTATTATCAGCATTTAGTGTTGTATTTTCAGTACTTTCTTCTTTTTCATTCCATTCAGCAATTAATGTTGCTAATCCTTCTTTTTTAAGTTTTGGTTGTAAACAACCACAACCATTTTGAGAGTCTTCACCACATCGTTTTTTTTTACTTGCAAAAGCAAACACTTTTTGCCAACGTTCATCATTATTGGCAGTTAATAAATAATTATATTTATCTTTATCAATTAAAATTTTACTGCATTTAATACATACACATCTTAAAATTTTCATAATTGTTGCTAAATATTGAATATAGAATACAGGTCTTGCCAAATTCATATGACCAAAATATCCTGGTGTTTGAATATAATCAAGTCCATCTGTAGGGCAAATAAATCCTGGTTCTAAAATACCCATACGAGGATCAAATAAACCACCTAATACCGGTTTATTATTAACATATGTGTCGCGATTAGTTATTTCGGCAACAGACGCTTTTTGTATTTCGTGTGGACTTAAAATACTAAATTGAATACCAATAATTTTTGATGGTTTTTTACTTTCATAACTAGTCATAATTACTCTTATACTAAATATATAATATATAATTAATTTTATATCAATTTAAAATAAATTTAAAATAAATTTAAAATAATTAAATAATAAATTTAAAATAAATTTAATAATAAAATAAAATAAAATAAAATAAAATAAAATAAAATAAAATAAAATAAAATAAAATAAAATAAAATAAATAATAAATTTAAAATTGAAAATATAATAAATAATTATTAACAATAATTATATAATATAAATTATGGTGCATAAATATAAAACTCGTTTAACTACTGGAAAGCTAAAGCGCAAATTCATTTCTCACGATGTAAATAGTGATGATGGTAATGGCAGTGATACTAGTTATAATGATTCAGAGCAAGATGAAGATGAAGATGATGGTTCTAATGATGATGATAATAATGAAGAGTTAGAAGATTATCATTATCAAACCAACAATCTTGATAATAAAATTCAAAATAAAATAAAATATTATCAATTTTTGAATAAAATTTTCCCATCAAATTATAGTGACAGCAAAGTTAATAAATTAAAACGACAAAGACTTAATATTATTACTAAAGAAATAAATAAAAAAAAAATTATTAAAGAAGAAAGTGAAGATGAAGATGAAGATGAAGATTTAGATGACGAAGATTTAGAAGACGATGATGAAGATGAAGATGAAGATGAAGATGAAAAAGCAAATAGAAAAAAACAAGCAATAACTATTTTACTGCAAATGTTAAATAATAAAAATAAAAGTAATAATGAGGAAGATGAAGATGAAGATGATGAAGATGATGATGATGATGATGATGAAGATGAAGATGATGATGAAGATCACGAACAAGAGGTAAAACCAGAAGAATATTTAGGCACAAGAAAAAAACAAAATAAAAAAAAATCAAATACTAATATGGTAATAGACGATAATGAAAAAAATAAAAAATTGTTAGCAAAGATTGCAAATAAAAATTATAAAAGTTTTTCAAAAGTATTAGATGAAGAAGATAATGAATCTGAATATTTTAAAAAGGAATTGTCTGAATCTCAACAATTGAATTATATTGAAAAATTAAAAGTAGTTAAAGGACTTACTACAATTGAAGAACCATATTTAATTCATCTTCTTAATTTGGATATTCCAGAAAATTATAAGGCTTGTGCGCTTCGCAAAATTGCAACATTACGTAGTATGGGTTGTAGTTTTGGTAATAGTGAATATTTTAAAACAAAGGCATGGGTTGATACATTTATTAAAATCCCATTTAATAAATACAATAATTTACCAATTACATTTGCTGATGGTATTGATAAATGTCATGATTTTATGGAAAATGCAAAAAATCAACTTGATAAAGCAGTATATGGACTTGAAGATGCTAAAATTCAAATTATGCAAATGATTGGATTATGGCTTGTAAATCCAAATGCAGTTGGTTCTGCAATTGCAATTAAAGGACCACCCGGGACAGGTAAAACAACTCTTATTGAAGAAGGGATTAGTAAAATTTTAAACAGACCTTATGAGCTTATAGCATTAGGTGGTTGTGGTGATAGTGGGTTTTTAGACGGACATGATTATACATATGAAGGGAGTAAATATGGTAAAATCATTGATATTTTAATTAAAGCGGGTTGTATGAATCCGGTAATTTTATTTGATGAATTAGATAAATTAAGTGATTCATTTAAAGGACAGGAAATTACAGGAGTATTAACGCATTTGACAGATAGTACACAAAATACAAAATTTACAGATAAATATATGTCAGAAATTAGCCTTGATATGTCAAAAGCATTATATATTTTTAGCTATAACGATGAATCTATGGTAAATCCAATTTTAAAAGATAGAATGTATAAAATTGAAACAAAAGGTTACAAAACACCTGAAAAATTAATTATAGCAAAAGATTATTTATTGCCTAAAATTAGAACACTGGCTAAATTTGAAATTGGAGATATAACATTTGATGATGAAGTTTTAGAATATATTATTAATGATTTTACAGAAAAAGAGTGTGGGGTGCGTAATTTAAAGCGGTGTTTGGAAATTATTTATACAAAATTAAATTTATATAGATTAATGAAACCTGATATAAATTTATTTGAAAAAAGCGATGGTTTTAAATTAAAAGAAAAAATTGGTTTCCCATGTACTATTACTAAAGAAATGATAGATAAATTAATTAATAAAGGAAAAAAGGATGAAATTCCATATGGAATGTATAATTAAAATGTTATAAAAACATAAATTCATTCTTCATAAAGCCAACTATAATAATAGCGTTGCTCACTTGTATTTTGTAGGTTAGAAAATTTAAAAAATACAGTTGCATCGTTACACATAGCCATTAATTCTTTTTTAAAATTTTTTATTTTATTTTCATCATATATATTTTCTACACAATAATATGGATTTTGAACAATTATATGAGTTCTAAACTCTCTCATTTTTGGTACTAATTCAAATGCTCCAATATAATATGGTCCATTTTTTAAATTTATATCGCTTGGATAATAACCTATAAAAAAATAATTTTTAGAATTATTTTTTTGTCCAAAATCTCTCAATAAAAACATATCTTGAAACATAAACGTTGGAAAATAATCAGGAACATGTAACATTTCATACATCCATGTTCTGGTCCATTCTATTGATGAAAAAGAAGATAATATTTTTAAATCTTTTGATGTTGGTTCAAAATCCTCATAACGTTCTATTTTTATTTTTTTATTTTCTTCATTTAAATAGTTAGCTTTTGATTCATTAATTGCTTTTGTTATATTAAAAGCATTAATCTTTGCTTTTGTTAAATATTGTTTTTTTTCATTTATTTCTTTTATTTCACGTTCTCTCACAAATTTATAAAATGATGGAAAGTTTGATTCATCAATGCTTTCATTTAATTCTTTTTCCATATTAAAATTTATATCTTGTGAAAAAGTAGCGTTCATAATTGCTGAATTATTAATTAAATTACCATCAGAATCATAATCTCCATCTATTTCCTCAAATTTCATAATATATGCTTGTTTTTTTAATAATGCTTGTTTATAATATGGTTTTGGTTTAAACGGTAATAAAAATCCAAAAATTAAAATATTAGTAAGCATTAATAATACTAATATTTTAATTTTAATTTTAAATATTTTAATTTTAATTTTAATTTTTGTTTTAAATATTTTTCATTTTTATATTTTTCCTTGTGATTGAAATGATAAATTATTTGTTAATTGATTAAATTCATCTATTGTTGATTGAACTTGTTGGGGTGGTTCTTTTTGAAAATGTATATTATAATCTTCATTTACCATTGGATTAAATGGGAATTTTTCACCTTTTATTGCTAATGTTGGGCTAAAAAAAACGTTTTTATAATCATTTTTATCATGTATAAAATCGTTTTTATGTTTATTAACACCTCTACGTTGTAAATAATATTGTTGTTCAGGTGTTATACATGGACATCCCCTATCAGATGAATATTCGCTATTATATAAACAACATTCTGGTAAAAATTTATTATTACTAAAAAGTGGTTTTTTGGGATCTATTTCAACATTTGGGTAATCTTTAAAATTGGTAGCGCTATGTTTAAATATAGAACCTAAATGAAATGGTAAATTATTGGATGGTTCAAAATTAGTGAAATTTTCTTTTAATAAACTAAAACTATAGCTATTAGTATAATTATCTGTATAATCATCATTATTTTCTAAATAATAATTGATGCGTTTATTATGATTAATATATTTTTTAATATGTTCAAGTGGATTGGTTGGTGTTTTATTAAATATGTAACGTTGTATTACATAATAAATTGTTAATAAAGTTAAAATAAATAGTTTATCAAATATTATTATTAATAATATTATTGATAAAATAAGTTTAAACAATTTACTATTTTTTATATTTTTTAAAACTTCTAACATCATTATATAATTAAAAATAATATAATTAAAAATAATTAAAAATAATTAAACTCCAAATAAAAATCCTCTAACAAATTCTCCTACTTTCAAATTAAGTAAAATTCCAATAATCATTACTGCTAGAGATATTAGAAGTAATATAGTATATATTGCAGCTAATGCCCAGAAAATCAATGAAAAAGGCGCTGTAAATGGATTCCACGATAAAGCGAGTGCAATAGCAATAAATCCTATTAACGGACTCAAAACTGCTGTAAATTGTGCAATACCACCAATCAAAAAAGTTGAAGCCATAACATTTAAACTAGCACCAATAAGTGTTTTTAATAGTTCAACACCAACAACTACCGTAAAATATATATCCTGTAATGTATAAATAATATTTTGTAAAAATGTATTTCCTCTTATTAATACAATATTTACTTGATGTAATATTAATTTTAATCTTTCTACTAATGCATTAAAAAGTTGAAATATTAAATTTAGTAAATACATAAAAAAAGCAACTATTTGTGATACAATAGATGCTAAAAATGCAAACATACTTCTAAAAATCCCAAAAATAGCATTAATAGGTTGTTTTGCATCTAAACTTATACCAAATGTTAAATCATTTAAACATTCATTGAAATTTTTTTCAGCAAAATTACCAGATGGATCAACGCTTCCTGCTAACGCGTCTGCAAATGGCATATACAAGGGATTGCATTTATTATTTTTCCAATTTGGGCGTTGAGATTTTATAAAATTATCTATATAGAAATAAATTGTTAAAACCAATACAATTATAATGGCTATTATAGTAAACCATATATCATAGTTATATTGTTCGCTATAAGACATATTATCAAAAACATTTTTAATATTTTTATCTATAATTCCCATAATTATATACAATTATTATAATAGTATATAATTTTTTATAATAATTATATGTATTTATAAATTATTGTATAGTATTGTAATAAATTATATACTATTGTAATAATTTATTATTTATTAAGTAACAGATGCTCCGGTTGCTATACTTACGATTGTACCAGGTAATTCATAAGCACTTACATTAATTGTTTCTGCTAATCCAGTTATTACATACATCAAAGAATTAATTGTAAATCCTAATTTATGAAATGTATCAGTCATTCTAAATATTGCTATATTAATACTATTTCCAGCATTAACTATTCTTCCTGTAACATCGTCAAACATTTTGAAAAGTTCCATTTCTTGAAAATTTCCAAATACTTTTAAATCATTAAAAATATCAGTAAAAAAATTTCCATTTTGCATAAAAAAAGTTATTGCCGCATATATTGGTTCTAAAAATACACCCATAAAGTTTACTTGGGTTAATTTTATACATTCTTCTGCTATAGAAACTGGATCTGCTCCTTCTGGTCCAACTACACCTGCAAATGGTATTATACCAGGGTTACATTTATATTTATCCCAATTATTTCTAATTTCACTTATACCAATTGTTAAAGATAAAAATAAATGTATTAATGAGAAAATAAAAATAATCATTACAACTGAACCTAAATTTCCAAATCCCATATTTAAATTATAATTAATATATAATTATAATTTATTTTATATATTAAATCATATTAAATAGATGTGTAAAAAATATTGATTTTTATTTTTTTTTAATGACATTAAAATTATATTAATTACTATAAGCCCCGTCAGTTATATAATTAGCTTCTTCTGTATTAAATATACCTCTATTTATACTATTTTTTATATTTGACATATTCATGTTTCCTGCTTTATAAGCTTCTTTTGATTGTATTAATGTTTCTTTTGTAACATTAGGATGAGAAGGTGTTGGAACTTTGTCATAATTATTACTAATTATATCTTTTGCTATAATCACCATCAGTTATATAATTAGCTTCTTCTATATAAACGTAACCACCATCTACCGATTTTTTTACACGTGACACATCGAAATGTCCTTTTTTATATGATTCTTTTTGAGCTATTAACTGTTCTCTTGTTGTTGAAGGATGAGCAAAGACTGTTGGAACTTCATAATTATTACTATTATTATTATTTTTTCGTTGTGCTGCGGTATTTTTTGCTTGTTTACAAGCACCATTTACAAATCCATTTATATCAAATCCTGACATAAGTTGTGCGTTATTTTGACCCCCACAAGTTGGTGCATCGGTTTCTTGTCCTTCAAATGGTTCAATATTGGTAAATCCACTTCTATTTGCATCATTATTATAATTTTTTTTTACTTTTTCATATTGATTGTTTTTAATTGATGCAGTTGTATTTGCTTGATTATTTTTTGCCTGTACTTCTTGTAATGTTAATCCTTCACTCAAAACTAAATTATTATTTCCAAAAATCAATATTAGACCTATTAGGGCTATTAAAAAAATCATAATATTTTTTAAATTTTTCTTATAAAATAGTCCACTTAAAAATGATTTTAAAGCCATTTATATATCTTATAATATTTGTATATATTTTATATATAAAAATAAATTATTAAATTTTATATATGAGTGATTCTAATACTGATTCCAATTCCAATTCCAATTCTAATGTTTTAAATAACCAACAACGACTTGATTTGGCAAATATGATTAAAGCAAATGATACAGCAGATTGCACAGAAGAAATTCGTGATAAAAAACAAAGTGTTTTAATAAGAAATGATGTAAAACAAATGGTATTTTTGAAGCAAAAATATCAGCGTTTAGCAAAAACTAATCCTGGAGAGTTTGATGCTATATGTATGAAGCAATGTGGGTTTTTATTTAATAATTATACTGATATTTATAATAAAATTAAAAAGAATACAATTGATCTAAATATCTTAGATAAATTTTTAAATGTATTGAAAAAAATAGAAGATGGAGAATTAAATCAACATGAAGGTTCTTATTTGGTTGGAAAACAATTAAAAGAATTATATGTTGATAGTGCGTTACGTAATCAACAACAATTAGAGACAAAAGATAAACATGGAAAAGTTCAAAAAAAACCTCCACGTGTTAGTGAAAAAAAAATAAGTTATAAAGATTTTAAAATATTAAATCCGTAAAAATAATATTTTCATCTATTTTCATATATTTTTAAATTATATTATAATATAATTACAATATAATTAAAGTATTTTATAATGAAAAAAAAACATACAAGAAAGAAACAAAAAGGGGGATTTGTAACAACTATTTTAGGAACAGCACTTGCATCTAGTGTATTTGGTTTAACTAGTAAAGCGGCTATGAGTTCTCCATCAAATAATATAGATGCTAATAATATAGATGCTAATAATATTGAACTTGGTTCTATTAATTTATTATTGGATACTCCGATTGGAGATTTAGAAAAAAGAACATTGCGCCAATATTTGGAGGCAATGAAAACAGGTTTATGTCCAAAATCTTTAAAAGAAGAAACAAAAAAAATTGTAGAAAAAAATAGTTCTGATTTTAGCGAAGAACAAAAAGAAAAAATTGCTCAATTTGAAAAAGAAAAAGAACAATATGAAGCAGAAAAAGAAACAGAAAAAGAAGAACTTAAAGTTTTAGAAAAAGAGGGAAACAACGAAAAAATAGAAGAAAAAAAAAAATCAATGAGTTTAAAAAAAAAAGCATTAATTGCAAGTGGTCTGGTATTAGGTGCTGCTGGCGCAACAACAGGTACAACTTTTTTAGCTTCCGAATTAGGAAATGAAAATGCAAAACAATTATTAGGAAATGCAGATAAATTTACTTCGCAATCACCAGAAGAATTGATGAAAACAGTAGAAGGTTTTACAAAAAATATGAGTAACGCAGGTGATAGTTTTAGACAAGGAGCTGATGTTGCTAAAGAAAATTTAGGAGCCATGAAAGATAGCGCAGGTTCAATTATGAAAAATGCAGAAACTGGAATAGGAGGACTAAAATCTTTATTTGGTGTCGGAGGAAAAAAAACTAAAAAAACTAAAAAAACTAAAAAAACTAAAAAAACTAAAAAAACTAAAAAAACTAAAAAAACT
>Ga0115003_10002485_pt1 | contig 15242 bp, 14 predicted proteins | sample ArcticOcean_MG_C_7_FD_88736 | JGI IMG/M metagenome (GOLD analysis project Ga0115003, IMG submission 88736) | Marine microbial communities from western Arctic Ocean - ArcticOcean_MG_CB11_88 | ecosystem: Environmental > Aquatic > Marine > Oceanic | place: Arctic Ocean: Canada Basin | collected... | reverse complement strand
GGCGATGGTTGAAAATGGCGGCGGTTCTATTGTTAACATCGCATCCGTGGCTTCATCTGTTAAGGGCATCCCCAATCGCTTTGCATATGGTGCCTCGAAAGCCGCTGCCATTGGCTTAACAAAAGGCATTGCCGCTGATTTCGTGACTAAGGGAATTACATGTAATGCCATTTGCCCCGGAACCGTTCAATCGCCTTCACTGGACGAACGCATTGCAGCAATGGGTGATGTTGAAGTCGCTCGCAAAGCTTTTATTGCACGCCAACCCATGGGCCGCTTGGGAACAACCCAAGAAATTGCCGCCGCTGCTGTCTATTTGGCCAGTGATGATGCTTCTTTCACAAGCGGTCAGATCATGGTCGTCGATGGTGGAATTACAATTTAAAGCATTGGGAAGGTTTGTTAAATGACTGATTTTTGTGACCGCTTAGAAGCAGTGTATACAGGCGCTCTTCATGATGTGATGCGCGCTATGGGGCTTACCAATTTTGTTCTGCCGCCTGAAATATTACCATTGGCTAATGGTGATAAACTGGCGGGTCCTATTTATACGGTTGAAGGTAAATCGGGCACAGATTTAGATGCCCATGAAACTTTATTGGAATGGACTGGGTTACTGTCAAAAGCACCCAGTGGGCACGTTATTATTTGCCAACCCAACACACATGAAGTTGCATTAATGGGCGAGCTTTCAGCTGAAACGCTAAAATTTAAAGGCATTCGGGGTTATATTGTTGATGGCGGCAGTCGCGATGTTGAGTTCTTGCTCAACATGGAGTTTTCAACTTGGTGTTCCTTTAAAACACCAAAAGATATTGTTGGTCGGTGGTTACCTGTTTCTTTTAACGAAACCATTCGCATTGGTGATGTTGATATTTTGGGCGGTGATTGGGTGTTGGCGGATCTTGATGGCATTGTCATTTTACCAAAAGATAAAGCCGAAGAAATCGTCGCTGAAACCGAACGCGTGATTGGTACTGAAAACAAAATCCGTTCTGCGATTTTCGAAGGTATGGATCCACAAGATGCTTATTTAAAATGGGGTAAGTTTTAATCTCTATGACACAAAACACACATATGGGCGTTATCGGCTTGGGGCCAATGGGTGTTGGGTTAACATTTAACTTTGCCGATAATGGTTATACCACCGTCGTCTTCGATCCGTGGACGGATGCGCGAACTACCTTCGCAGATAAATTTATCGATGAAATCGACGACCGAGTTGTGCTGGTCGAAAACTTAGAAAGCTTTGTTGAAAGCCTGCCAACGCCCCGGCGTATTCTGTTGATGGTTAAAGCGGGTGATCCGGTCGACGTGCTGCTTGAAGCTCTATACCCCATGTTATCAAAAGGCGATTTAGTCTGTGATGGTGGCAATGCCCACCCACGCGATACCGATCGGCGCAGTTTGGATGCGGAAAAAAGAGGCTTTGGTTTCTTTGGTTTGGGGATATCAGGTGGTGAAGAAGGGGCCCGCCATGGCCCGTCTATGATGGCCGGAGGTACGGTTGATTTGTTTGATACCGTTGCCCCGGCTCTGAACGCCATTTCAGCGAAACATAATGGCAGCCCGTGCTGTTCGCATTTTGGTCCTGGTGGCACCGGGCACTTTGTAAAAATAGTTCATAATGGCATCGAATACGCGATCATGCAATTGATTGGTGAAGCGTATTTATTGATGCGCGATGGGGCGGGGATGTCGTTTGATCAAATGGCGGATGTCTTTGATAAATGGAACGACGGGGCTTTAAGCTCATATTTATTTGGAATTACAGCAGGCATTTTGCGCACCCCGGATGACTTGGGTGATGGCGCATTGATCGATAAAATTTTGGACCAAGCCCGCGAAAAAGGAACCGGTCAATGGACGGTCCGTTTGGCGCTTGAGTTTGGCATTCCAGTACCAACCATTGCAGAAGCTGTATCGGCCCGGCATTTGTCGCGCTATGGCGATGATCGAGCCAAGGCGGAAATACTATTACCCAAGCCCAATGTTCAATCGAATGTCGATCGAGGTTCGTTTGTTGATGAATTGGAACAGGCGTTATGTGCTGCCGTTATGGTTAGCTATGCTCAAGGATTACATCTCATTACAGCGGCTAAACCGGACGGCAACGGCTGGGTTGCAAAACCTGAATTGGCTGGGCGTACGTGGCGAGCGGGCTGCGTTATCCGGGCTGAGTTTTTAGAAAAGATTATTGCGGCTTATGTAAATGAACCTGAGTTGCCCAATTTATTAATGGCAAAAGAACTAACCGAAGATTGGGCGACATCCATGCCCGGATTGCGGGGTACCTTATGTTTCGCCATCCAATATGGCATTCCGGTTCCCGCTTTGTCATCTGCGTTGGCCTATTATGATGGGTTTGGCAACTCTCGGCTTTGGTCATCATTGATCCAAGCACAACGCGATTGCTTTGGCGCACATACCTATGAACGCACAGATAAACTGGGTACATTTCATACAGAATGGTTGAGATAATGAACGATCAAAAGTCAGTTGAAGTTCTGGTGTTTATGGGCGTTAGTGGCTGTGGTAAATCCACAGTCGGGGAAAATATTGCCAAGAAGTTAGGCGTCAGGTACGCTGAAGGCGATACCTTTCATTCTGCCATAAACGTTGAAAAAATGCGATCTGGAACGCCTTTAAACGATGAGGACCGGGAGCCGTGGTTGACGGTGATGGCTAACACAATCGCCGAGTGGGTTGAAGCGGGGGAAGGCGGAGTGCTATCGTGTTCCGCTCTAAAACGCAAATACCGGGACCGGTTGCGGGGTGACTATGGTCTTGGTGGGCCAATCCGTTTTGTTTTTTTAAACGGATCGTTTGAGTTGATTGAAGGCCGGATGCAGCAGCGTGAAAACCACTATATGCCTCCGGGATTATTAACCAGCCAGTTCGCAACGCTGGAAGAGCCAGATGAGGAAGAGCAAGCAATCTATATTGATATTTCGTCGTCACCAGAAGTTCTGGCAACGGAAGTCTTGATAAGTTTAGACGAGGGTTAAATAAACCCCCGTCCATATTATTATTCGCAAATGCATCGTCGTAAACTAGGTTTGCTTGGGATTTTCTTTTCCTGACTGCGCAAAAAATTAGTAAGTTGCGCGACCACCTGAAATATCAAAAACGCCGCCCGTGCTGAAGCTGCATTCTTCTGATGCTAACCAAGCAACTAAACTTGCCATTTCTTCCACTTTACCAAATCGGCTCATGGGGATTTTGGACAGCATGAAGTCAATGTGCTTTTGGCTAATTTGATCGAAAATAGCTGTTTTAACAGCGGCGGGTGTGATGCAATTGACCGTGACGCCACTGAGTGCGGTTTCTTTACCCAATGATTTGGTTAAGCCGATGACGCCTGCTTTCGATGCGCTATATGCGCTGGCAGTTGGGTTGCCTTCTTTACCGGCAATCGATGCAATGTTGACGATCCGACCATAACCATTGTCTTCCATGTGACCAACTAATGCACGGCAGCAATAGAAAACACCGTTCAAGTTAATGTCGATGACTTTTTGCCATTCCTCAACATCGTACTCTTTAACCAATGCATTTGCGCCTGCAACGCCTGCGCTGTTGACCATGACGTCAACTTTTTCCAAATCCGCGATAGTTTTTTTACCAGCAGCGTCAACGGATGCGTGGTCGCCAACGTTTACGGTGCAGCTGTGAACATTATCTGGGTTTTTAAAGGTTGAGCGGGCTTCCTCAACGGCTGCCGGGTCGATTTCCCATAAGGAAACACGTGCACCTTCTGATTCTAAGCGCTGAGCGATGGCTAAGCCGATGCCGCGTGCGCCACCAGTGATGATTGCTGATTGGTTCTCGAAACGTTGTCCTGTCATGGGATATCCTTGTATTTTATATGTTCAAAAAGATGCCAGAGCATAACCTCCTTTACCCGTCAGTGACAAACGCTCGTTGTTGTTTTTAAAGTGTGAATTTAAAGATCAGATAATCGAAGTAGGGCAATTTGATGAACTTGTGAGACGGCCACTTCAAATTCATCGGCGACGTCTAAATCAACGCGATGGCTAAAGTTTTTCAATATTTCAGCCCGATTACGACCCTTTACGGCTAATATATAAGGGAAACCAAACTTTTCTTTATACTTGGTATTGTTTGATTGAAAGGCCTTAAACTCTTGCTCGCTGCATTGATCCAGCCCAGCGCTGGCTTGCTCACCGGTTGATTCATTTGTCAGTTCGCCGCTAACCGCTAACTTTCCAGCCAAATCGGGGTGAGCCCTCAATAAAGCCAATTGAGGCGCGTAGCCTGCTTCATCCACAATCGCTTTTAGGGTGCTGTGCAATCCTTCGATTGAATTGTGGCGCGGGTCTAAGCCAGTGTCCCATGCTTGCTCGACTATCCATTGGGAATGCTCGTAAACACCGCCAAAAATATCGATGAAGTGTCCACGGCTTAAATCAGTTGGCGTTTGTGTTTTAAAGGGGGGCATTGTATTATTTATCTCTGTGCCGGGTGATGTTTACGCCCATGGTTGGCAATATCAATCCGGCGGCAAAACCAAACATCTGGATAACTTTGCGCGTAATCCATAAACCGTTCTAAGGCTTTTATCCGCCCTGGACGCCCAACCAACCGACAATGCAGTCCAACCGACATCATCCGCGGTGTTTCCGCCCCTTCTTCATATAAGGCATCGAAGGTGTCTTTCAAATACGTGTAAAATTGATTGCCAGAATTAAAGCCTTGGGGGCTGGCAAAGCGCATGTCGTTGGCATCTAGCGTATAAGGAACAACCAAATGCGGTTTACCGACGGCTGTTGTCCAAAAGGGCAGGTCATCGTTGTAATCGTCAGCGTCATACAAAAAGCCACCTTCTTCGGCAACCAAGCGGCGCGTATTCATACCTGTGCGTCCGGTATACCATCCCAACGGTCGTTGACTGGTTAAGCGGGTTATGATCTCGACCGCTTGTTGCAAATGCTGGCGTTCAACATCTTCGGGCACATCGCGATAATTGATCCAGCGATGGCCGTGGCTACAAATTTCATGCCCGGCTTCCATGGTGGCGTCGGCTACGGCGGGGTTGCGTTCCAATGCCATGGCGACGGCAAATAAGGTCAGCGGGATGTCTTTTTTGGCAAACAGCTTCAAAAGCCGCCATATTCCAACTCGGCTTCCGTATTCATAAATCGATTCCATGCTCAAATGGCGCTCGCCTTGCCATGCGTCCGCGCCAATGATTTCAGATAAAAACGCTTCTGATGCGTCATCACCATGCAAAATGCAATTTTCGCCGCCTTCTTCATAATTGACCACAAACTGCAACGCTAATTTGGCGCCACCTGGCCAATTAGCGTTGGGTGGTGTTGGGCCATACCCAATTAAATCGCGGGGATAATCGGTGTTATTTGCCATTTGTGCCCTTCTTTCTTTGACCGTTTGAATATTCCTATTAAGGTATATTATCTGAGATATAAGGATGAATAGAGAATTATTATCAAAAATAAACTGAAAGTATTCTTGGACTGTCCCCTCTCTACATAAGCCGCAGAAAACATAATAATAGGCAACAATAACTTCACACAAAAACTGACATACTTATACAAGGGAATAGATCGGTGTGAACAGGGGAGAACAAAATGGGCCGTTTGAGTACGCATGTTTTAGATACCGTTGCTGGCAGCCCTGCTGAAGGGGTGTCGTGGGCGTTATTTCGATTAGAGGGCGAGGCACGATCTCAACTCAGTTCAGGCAAAACCAACTCTGATGGTCGAACCGATGGGGCTTTATTAGAAGGCGACGCCGTTGTTGCTGGGACTTATGAGTTGGTCTTCCAGGTCGCTGATTATTTTAAGGGACTTGGAACTGAGCTTTCTGACCCACCGTTTTTAAACGAAATCCCATTGCGGTTTTCGATATTTGATGCAAATCAAAATTATCATGTACCGTTACTCGTTTCGCCGTATAGTTATTCGACCTATCGTGGCAGCTGATTTGAAAAGCGAGAAAATCATAAAATGAGCAGCGAAACTCGAAATCGCGTTCGATTTTTACTGGGCTGGACACCGATGGAAATCAGCGTTGAAGATAGCAACCAAACCGTATTGCAATATTTACGCGACCAAGCCTACTTAAAAGGCACCAAAGAAGGCTGCGCAGAAGGTGATTGTGGCTCGTGCACACTGGTTGTGGGTGACGTGGTTGACGGTAAAATCGCTTACAGTTCTGTAAACTCCTGCATCCTTTTCTTGCCCTCCTTAGATGGCAAACAAATTTTGACGGTAGAATCCGTGGCTGATGGGGCGCTGCATCCCGTTCAACAAGCAATGGTCGATTTGCACGGATCACAATGTGGGTTTTGTACACCGGGCATAATTATGTCTTTGCTGACATTGCATTTGAATGGTGGAGCCAAGCATTTAAACGGCGGGGTAAAAAACCGCCAAGCCATTGATGATGCGCTGGCGGGCAACTTATGCCGATGCACTGGATACGGCCCAATCATTGACGCGGCTGAAGTGGCATGTGCAACGCCGATTGATGAGGCGTGGCAACGCCAAATTCATCACGCCGAAGCGCAGTTGATTGCGTGGTCAAAAGATACGGCAGCCTTAAAGGTCGAGGCGAAATCAGGTGCTTACATGGCCCCTAAAACATCTGATCAATTGGCGACTTGTTTGACCGATCACACGGATGTAACGCTGGTTGCGGGGGCGACGGATGTGGGGCTTTGGGTGACCAAAATGGGCAAGCGCCTAAACCCAATTATTTCATTGGCCGATGTGGCAGATTTGAAAACGATCTGCATCACTGACACCCATTTAGATATTGGGGCTGGCGTTACTTATTCCAATGCCCATGCCGCATTATCTGACATATCCCCAAGCTTAGGTGAATTGATCCGCCGCATTGGATCGCTCCAAGTGCGCAACAGCGGCACCATCGGCGGCAATATTGCTAATGGCTCACCAATTGGCGACATGCCCCCAGCGTTGATTGCTATGGGCGCGTCTGTTGTGTTGCGCAGTGCCCAAGGTAAACGCGAAGTTCCGTTAGAGGATTTTTTTATTGAATACGGCAAACAAGACTTACAGTCCGGTGAGTTTGTAAGCCGGGTATTGGTTCCGCGCTATGTGGATACGTTTCGGTGTTACAAAGTCACAAAACGCTTTGATCAAGATATTACAGCAGTATTGGGCGCGTTTAATTTGTGCATTGAAGCGGGTATCGTTACCTCTGCCCGCATTGCCTTTGGTGGCATGGCTGGAACCCCGGCCCGGGCTTCAGCGTGTGAAGTGGCGCTTATCGACAGACTGTGGAATATGGAAACGATAGAATTAGCTCAAACTGGCCTTGATGATGATTTTGTCCCGATGTCAGACATGCGGGCCAGCGCGCAATATCGATCCTTGGCTGCGCGCAATTTGTTGGAACGGTTTTATTTAGAAACGCAAAATTCCACAATTCCGCTAGAGCTAGCCAATCGCAGCGCCTTAGGGAAGCTTGGCCATGAGTGATCAAGTATTACAAAAAGAGAAAGTTAGGGGCGGTGTTGCGCAATCGTTGGAACACGACAGCGCAACCAAACACGTCACTGGACAAGCAATTTATGTGGATGACATCCCAGAACCTCATGGCACTTTGCACATCGCCACAGGCCATGCCGGTGTGGCATTTGGAAACATAACCTCAGTTAATTTAGAAACTGTGCGTTCTGCTCCGGGTGTTGTGTGCGTGCTTACCGTCGACGATATTCCGGGCCTCAATGATGTCAGCCCAACCCATTCGGGTGATGATCCGGTATTAACCGGCGATGAAGTGAAGTTCTATGGTCAGCCAGTTTTTGCTGTTGCGGCGGAAACGGTTTTACAAGCGCAAGCCGCAGCTAAATTAGGTGTTATTGAGTGTAATTCTGAAGAACCTGTTTTAACCATCGAACAGGCTTTAGAAAAAGATTACCTGATTAGTACTGATCATGTAATGCAGCGGGGCGATGCGGAAGCTGGTGTTAAAGCGGCCCCAAACCAAATTTCAGGGCAGATGGAAATTGGCGGCCAAGACCACTTTTATTTAGAAGGTCAGGTCTCTATGGCGGTGCCTCAGGAAGATGGCGACGTTGTTCTTCATTGCTCAACCCAGCACCCATCGGAAGTGCAATTTAATGTGGCCCACGTTTTGGATCGCCCGGCCAATGCTGTGACGGTTGAGGTTCGGCGCATGGGCGGTGCCTTTGGTGGCAAAGAAAGCCAAGCAGCACAATGGGCCGCGTTGGCCGCATTGGTTGCGGTCAAAACTGGGCGCGCAGCAAAATGCCGTTTGGACCGTGATGACGACATGATCTTAACCGGTAAGCGCCATGAATTGGCTGGTAAATGGTCCGTAGGTTTCGATGACGAAGGCCGCATTCAAGCGGCTGATGTTGAAATGGCAACCCGGTGTGGATGTTCGAAAGATCTGTCTGATGCGATTAGCGACCGCGCCATGTTCCATTTAGATAACAGCTATTATTTGGATCAGGTCCGCATTTTGTGCAAACGCATGCGCACCGATACCGTATCAAACACAGCCTTCCGGGGCTTTGGTGGGCCACAGGGCATGATGATTGGTGAAAGGATGATCGAAGATGTTGCCCGTTTTGTAGGTAAAGACACGTTAGATGTGCGGAAAGCCAATTTCTATGGCGGTGCCGGGCGCGATACAACGCCGTATTATATGCAGGTCGAAGACTTTGTTTTACCTGAAATGATTGAAGAGCTGGAAGTATCTTCTGATTATCGCAAACGCCGTGAAGCCATAACCGAATTTAATAAAACTAGCCAGATAATCAAACGCGGGTTAGCGTTGACGCCGGTTAAGTTTGGCATTTCGTTCACCACAACGTTCCTCAACCAAGCGGGCGCATTAATCCACATATATAAAGATGGATCCATATTGCTGAACCATGGCGGCACAGAAATGGGCCAAGGTTTGTTTTTAAAAGTAGCGCAAATTGTTGCTGAAGAATTCCAATGCGATGTGGACCGTATAAAAATAACCGCCACCAATACGGCAAAAGTCCCAAACACGTCAGCCACTGCCGCTTCATCCGGAACTGATATGAACGGCATGGCTGCAATGATAGCAGCTCGGACCATCAAGCGCCGTTTGATCGCCTTTGCTTGTAATCAGTATAAAGTCAAAGAAGCCGATGTGGAATTTACCCGCAATCAAGTGCGGATTGGAAATCAAGTTGTCAGCTTTGATGATTTGGTAAACCAAGCGTACATGAACCGTGTGCAACTCTCTTCAACTGGATTCTATCGAACCCCAAAAATCGAATATAACCGCAAAACCGCATCGGGTCGTCCGTTCTATTATTTTGCTTATGGGGCATCCGTCTCTGAAGTTGCCATCGACACGCTAACCGGTGAAAGCCGGGTTCTGGGAGTTGATGTGCTTCATGATGTGGGGCAATCATTGAACCCCGCTATTGATATTGGTCAAATTGAAGGCGGTTTTATTCAAGGTATGGGCTGGTTAACTACAGAAGAGTTGTGGTGGGATGATGCCGGTAAACTTCGGACACATGCGCCTTCAACATATAAAATTCCCACCTGTGGTGATCGCCCTGATCGCATGAACGTTAATCTATGGGAAAAGGGCCGCAATATGGAAGCGACCATTCACCGATCAAAAGCCGTGGGCGAGCCACCGTTAATGTTGGCAATGTCAGTTTTTTACGCCATATCTGATGCACTCTCTAGCTTGGATGATTATAAATCCGTGCCTGAGTTAGACGCACCTGCAACACCAGAACGTATTTTGATGACTGCAACCAAAATGAAAGCTAAAATAAAATGACTTCGCCCACAGCTCTTTATGCCGCCCACGCGCTTGGTCCTAATGATTGGGTCCGGGCGGCGCTTGACATATCGAAACGAAGGGAAAAAGGGGTGATGGTGTTTGTCGTCAAACATTACGGCTCAACGCCACGCAATAAAGGGTCTTGGATTTATGTTCGCCCAGACCAACTATTGGGGACATTGGGAGGCGGCGAGGTCGAGCGGGTTGTTGAAGCCGCAGCCCACGATATGTTGGCTGGGCGCCGCTCGTGGAGCAGGGTCTATGAGAAATTTATGCTGGGGCCAGACATGGGCCAATGCTGCGGCGGCGGCATGGAAGTTGTGTTCGAGCCTATTGATAATACATCCGTCACATGGCTGACCGATGCTGAAAACTGCATACAGCAGAACCAAGCAGGCTTTGTTGTTATGGCCTGGAACAAGCCAGATCAAGCGCCCGTGGTTAACAAGGCCGAGATTTTGGATAATTTAGATGAAGCTGATGGCATTCACATTCAATCATTAATCGACGAGCGCCCCTCGGTTGTGATTTATGGCGCTGGGCACGTGGCCCGGGCTTTTGCCTCCATTGCAGCTCAATTGCCTATCCGTTTAACCATTGTTGATGAGCGCCAAAATGAGTTGGATTTGGTTCCTATTGCGCCAAATATATATCCGGTTTTTATGGAATATCCACCCACCCACGCGGCTCAATTAGATAGCCGGGCTGCTGCCGTATTGGTGATGACGTATTCTCATGCGCTGGATTACAGGCTTTGCATCGCACTGCTTAAAAACGAGGCGCTGAATTTCGTTGGACTTATTGGATCTAAATCTAAAGGCGCAAGATTCCGCAGAAGGTTCGATATAGACGATGGCTTGTCGGTGGACCAAATCGCCCGTTTGGTTAGCCCCATCGGCCAAGGAAATGTTAGAGGAAAAGAGCCAGGCTTGATTGCGCTGGCTAGCTTGAATGAAATTATGGCGGTTCTGGAAGGGACCATTTCAATGGATCAAATGCAAAAGGTTAAAAATTCTTAATGTGCTCAGATGATGAAATCCACGCCAAACATATGGCCAAAGCGTCCCTGATATCGCGGGAAAAGATGCAAGCCGGATTGGGTGGGCCGTTTGGCGCTATCATTGTCAAAGACGGTGAAGTTGTGGGTGTGGGCTTCAATAAAGTTACAACAGATAACGACCCGACAGCCCATGCCGAGGTAGTTGCTATTCGCGATGCATGCAAAAAATTAGATACCTTCAATTTGGCTGGTGCGGTTATTTACACCAGTTGCGAGCCGTGTCCCATGTGTTTGGCATCGATTTATTGGGCCCGATTGGACCAGGTGTATTACGCCAATACCCGTTATGACGCGGCGCGGATTGGATTTGATGATAAATTTTTATATGATGAAATTGCTAAAGACATAAAAGACCGGTCCATGGAAATGGTTCACTTGCCAGATGATGTTGCAAAAACTGCCTTCGATGAATGGGATGCTAAAGAAGATAAGATCGCCTATTAATTAAATGAAAAATTAAAATAAAAGACGGTTTAAACAGAGCCGTCGGCCTAGAATTATGCACCTAGCGACTGAGTGGTAGAGGAGGCTTACTAGATGTTTAAAACACCTGATTTCAAATTCGACATAATTATAGAGAACGGTTTTATTATAGACTGAACTAGTTCCAGGGCATACAAATCGGATGTCGGGGTTGTCGGCGAGCGCATAGAAGCCATCACGGACCTATAGGGACAAGCCGCAAGTAATAGAATCGATGCGAACAGTCTGATCGTGGCACCTGGTTTTATAGATGACCATACTAATGATGATGCTTCCCTCATCGCTCGCTCTGATATGAAATCTAAACTCAGTCAGGGTGTGACAATGGCTATTTGCAGTAACTACGAGATCAGCGGCTTACCAAAGATTATCTGCAGTTCGGGGTTTTAGGCGTTGTTTGGCTGACGTCAGCTGAATTTAAGGTTCATTGTAATTGCTGGGTGCCTCGAAAATGAAGCAGTAAACAGTTGTGCTCAGCTAAATTAGCTTGGGTTACGAGCGCCGTGTTTGCTTTTAAATAGTCCGGTGTTGCACGCAGAACGTGGGTGTTTTGGACCAACCTTCGGACAATCAGATTAGCACCCCTTAATTCACCAACCCGTATCGTCACATCAATTTTTTCCTCAACAAAATTAGCGAACTGATCACTGGCAACCAATTGAAATGGGATGTTTGGGTTTTTTTAAAAAAATGCTTGGTTGTTCGATTTAACAAATGAAACTCCAGCTAGTTTTCTAAGCGCTGAATGCGGTAACTGACCACGGCTTGAGACATGCATAAATCTCGTGCCGCACCGGATAAACTGCCCAATTCCACCGTGTGAACAAATAAAATAAGGTCTTCCGTATCCCTGATATGCGCTATTATCAAATATATTTTTAAAGTGATGTAAGATTGTTTACTATTTTAAGTTAATTCAAGACACGATACTCTGGTTTATTCGCTGAATTATAGAGAAAACGGAGCATTTGATGGATATTGCCCTAATGGATTGGGCCGCGCTGATTTTTCGCTGGCTCCATATCACCACCGGAATTGCGTGGATCGGGTCCTCGTTCTTTTTTGTTTTCCTCGATTTAAGCCTGAAGAAACATGCGGCCTTAAGCAAAGACGTGTCTGGCGATACGTGGATGGTACATGGAGGTGGTTTTTATCATTCGCAAAAGTACATGGTTGCCCCACCGCACATGCCGGAAGAATTACACTGGTTCAAATATGAAGCTTATTTCACATGGCTTTCCGGTATTGGCTTGATGGGGATTATGTATTATTGGGGGGCAGAAAGCTTCTTGATCGATACGGATAAAATAGCTTTTGAGCCGTGGCAAGCGATTGTCGTCAGCCTTATGTTTGTAGTTTTTGGCTGGATTTTCTATGATCTTATTTGCAAATCACCGTTGGGTAATAAAACATCAACTCTGGCTATTTGTGTGTTTGTTTTGATCGTCGCTGCATCGTGGGGTTTGTTGGAAATATTCAGTGGCCGGGCAGCATTCTTACACGTCGGTGCGATTATTGGCGGAATGATGGTTGGTAATGTATTTTTTATCATTATCCCCAATCAAAAGCGCGTCGTTGCATCCTTAAAAACAGGTGAGGCGCCGGATCCGGCTTTGGGCATTCAGGCTAAACAACGCTCCACTCATAACAACTACCTAACCCTGCCAGTGTTGTTAATGATGATCAGCAACCATTATCCGGTCCTATTTGGGCAAGCCCATTCGTGGGTGATTATTGCGCTGATTCTATTAGTTGGTGGCGTTGCGCGGCATTACTTCAATACCAGCCACGCCGGGGGCACCGGGCGGGCGGTGCAATGGCAATGGCCTTTGGCGTCCGCTTTGATGGTGATTTTAATTCTGGTTGCATCGTATAAACCAGACAGTGAAAAGGGCGGCGATTTGATCTCTGCGGCTGATGCCTTATCGATTGTTCAAACGCGCTGCGTTGCGTGTCATTCATCAAAACCAGCTGATACAGATTTCAATGAAGCGCCCGGTGGAATTAAGTTCGAGACTATTGACGCGGTTCGTAAAAACAGTGCACGTATTTTGAACCAAGTGGTGTTATCGAAAGCGATGCCACTTGCCAATAAAACACAAATGACCGACAGGGAACGCCAACAATTGGGCGCTTGGATCCGTGCTGGCATGCCCTTGGATGTAGAATAGGAACGAAACGAATGTCTGAAGATTTACCCCTCCCTGCTTTTGCTGAAAGTGCCATCAATTTGGCATCGCCGCGCTTAGGTACAAAAGCCATATTTGCTACGGATGAGTTTTTTGCACCCAAAGAGCGGATGTTGGACGATGCACCTGCGGTCTTTATAGACGATAAATATGACGACAATGGCAAGTGGATGGATGGCTGGGAATCTCGTCGCCGCCGTAACAGTGGTCACGATTATTGTGTGGTCGAGTTAGGCGTCAAAGCGGTGATCTGGGGCGTTGATATCGACACTAGTCACTTCACAGGGAACTTCCCACCAGCAGCTTTTATTGAAGCGTGTTTATCGGATGGGGTTCCGGGCGATGACGCGGTTTGGACGGAAATTATTCTAGCCACGCCGTTGAGTGCCGATGCGCATCATTATGTTAAATGCACGGGCCTTGAAACTTACAACTATTTACGCCTCCACATTTTGCCCGATGGCGGCGTTGCCCGATTGCGGGTCTATGGGGAACCTCAGGCGAGCTGGGTTGAAGGTAGCGCAGATACGATTCACGAATTATCAGCCGTTAAAAATGGTGGGCGCATTGTTGGTTTCAATAATGCCCACTATGGCGAACCATGGCGCATTTTGACCGAAGGGCGCGGCATTAACATGGGCGACGGTTGGGAAACCCGCCGTCGACGTGAGCCCGGAAATGATTGGATCATCCTCAAATTAGGGGCACCCGGATTTGTCGATAAAATAGAGGTCGATACCGCTTATTTTAAGGGCAACTACCCCGATAAATGCTCCCTTCAAGCCGCTTTTGTGACCAGCGGCACTGATCAGTCGGTGATTACTCAATCGATGTTCTGGGATGAAATGATGGCCCCTTCTAAATTAGAGGCAGACACCCAAGCTTATTTCGAAGGCAATGCCATTTTGATGAAAACTCCAGTCACTCATTTGCGGCTTAATATCCATACAGATGGTGGGGTTAGTCGGTTTCGGGTGTTCGGTCGATTAACGGATATTTAACTTTATGATTACATTAACGCCTCAACCCTTAACTAAAACTGCCTTTTCCGTTTTTGGTGACGTCATCGAAGTGGATGGGGCTCAACACTATTCAATCAATCAAGGCACAACAGAGCGATATCACAATTTAGCTCGGGTTGATGTGAATGAATTGGACGGGCAGCCGTTGATTAGTATTTTTAGGGGTCAGCCTCGCCCGTTGCCCATTGCTTTGGTTATGATGGAGCGCCATCCGTTGGCATCGCAAGCCTTTATCCCGATGCAACGCCACGATTATTTAGTTGTGGTAGCGAAACCATCAGACACCGATGGCCCTTTTCATTTGCACGCCTTTCGGGCGCGGGGAAATCAGGGTGTGAATTATCATCGGGGCGTTTGGCACCATCCATTATTGGTTTTAGAACCCGACAGCGATTTTTTGATCGTTGACCGGGGTGGTGAAGGCCACAATTTGGATGAGGTGTGGTTTGATGAAGGTGCTGATAAGGTATTTTTAAGCGCCACTTAACCACTTTTCTTTGAGTTTAAGGAAAATATTGCTGAGAACGCGAATGGATAAAATAAAAATCTCAAACGAATATGTGCGTGCAGTGTTTGATCCAGATTGGGGCGGGCACTTTTTAGCGCTGCAGTTTAATCACTCAGATTTGGGCTGGGTTGATATTTTTATGACTGAAATTGAGCCAACCAAAT
>Ga0115003_10002474_pt1 | contig 15272 bp, 7 predicted proteins | sample ArcticOcean_MG_C_7_FD_88736 | JGI IMG/M metagenome (GOLD analysis project Ga0115003, IMG submission 88736) | Marine microbial communities from western Arctic Ocean - ArcticOcean_MG_CB11_88 | ecosystem: Environmental > Aquatic > Marine > Oceanic | place: Arctic Ocean: Canada Basin | collected... | reverse complement strand
ATCGTCGACGGGTTGCGCTCTGCCCCTGCCGGCGAGCGGTCGATGTACGCAGCTGTGCCCGGAGCAAACACATGGGGCTTCCTACAGGTCGAACGGGATCTGCCGCGCGGGGGTGGGGGTGGCGCGCACGGACGGCGAGCCCGAGGCACAGAAGGATCGCCTCGACCCCCTTGGGCTGAGCGATCGCGGAAATGACCGCCGCTCTTCCTCCAAATTTCTTGCACCGCAGAACATCTTCGCGGAAAACCCGCATCATCAACTCAGCCCAATTGCTCACGCGGTATTTCGTCTTGTACCTAGGATGGACTCTGGATCGCATGTCGAGAGCGTGACCGACCCGCCACATTCGTCACGAGTACTTGAGCCTTTCGCGGGCTCGTTGTTGAACTTCGTGAACCCACGCCGCGATCCAACGAGATTCCGGGTCATTCCGGGAATGGTTGCGCATTGGCAGAAACCGGGCGGCTAGACATTCAAGGATTTGTTTATCGTACCCCTTGACGTGGGAATATATCCCATTTACTCTGAGTGATTAAAAGTGGGTATTTATCCCACTTATTAGAGAGATCAATCGCACAAAGGGGAACCCCAGCCATGCCTTTCAAATCCTTTCTCGCGCTAACCCTGGTCGCTGTTCAGATGGCCAGCCCTGTTGCGGCCCAACTGAGCGCTCCCGGCGCAGTCTGTCGGCCACCCGGAGCGGACGTCGACCCCCGACGCTCTTTGTTTGTCACGGAACTGGAAGTACTCGAAAGCGCCCTTTCACTCGAAGACGTACTCGGTGCACTTGCGGACGACATTGGCAATCCGGCCTTCGACGCCCTCACCCTGTGGCAACAACTCTGGGACACCCAAAACACAGGCCCCGGTCTTGGACTGGGGTTCCATTGCGATGACCAGCTGGATGCCAGTGGGGCTCCGAGCCTCAATGGATTCCCAATCCAGTGTCCCCGAAACGAAGGCGACGAAATCAACGTTGACCCGTTCGACTCGAATCTACCCAGCTTTTATGAGCCGATCGCCCTCGTCAATCGTCTCGACCTCGCACCCACCGACGGTGCAAACTGCGGCGAATTTCGCGCGATCTTCGCGCGGACCGGCGGCTCGAGAAACCTGCTCATCTTTGAAGCCGTACTCCCGAACCCCGCTCCAAGTTGCGGGCTCGAAGGCTGTCGCGCGGTGGCAAAATTCTGGGAGCGCCTGAGTCGAATCGACGATCCGGCAACTCGCGCGGCAGCCCTGCGCCAGTTCTATCTGCGCGGCTTCCCATCAAGGGGCATTGAACCGGTCATTCAGGCCGCAAACTTCAACGTGGGTACCGGACAAATCCGCACGAATCAGTTTATGACGGGACCCGAACCGCAGCGCTGGCAGCTGCGCGAATTCAAGCTGGTCCAACTGTGCGAGGCGATTGGCAATTGCATGCCGTTGTTTGCACCTGTGACAACGAAGGGAAACCCGTTTGGTGCGTTGTTCGACGAAACCTCTGGCCTGCAAAAAACCGCCGATTTCCAAAGACACTATCTGACGCAAGTCGAAAACCTGGCCACGAACAACATCCATCGGTTCTTCGCCTCAGTACCTGATCGTTTCAACGCTGGACAGAGCACGTCACAAACCAACGAAAACAACTACCCCTTCCACGCTGCCAACAGCCCGCGCTTCACCAATGCCGTGAACGTTCGGCTCAATCAAATCGGGAGCCCACTCTCAGCAGAGCACATCGTCCGCCGCTCGATGGCGCTTTCTTGTGCTGGGTGCCACCGGCTCAACAACAGCGCGCCGGCCAACGATCTCGGCGCGGGCATCACATGGCCGCAATCACTCGGCTTCGTCCATGTGCACGAAAATCTGATCGACATCATCGATGGACAGGAGCACTTCGCGATCTCTCCCGCCCTTGAGGATGTGTTCATCCCGCAGCGCGAGCGCGTCTTCGAGCGGTATCTCGACAAAGTTTCTTGTCGCGATTGTCCACTTCCACTCGTCGCGGCCGATCCGCCACCGCCCCATCAGATCAGCATTGAATCCCGCTTCGAACTCAACACCGAGCTAGGCCCCGATGCGCTGCGTGCGATCGACACCGAACTCAAGAGTGGAATCTCCGAAGAAAACATCGGCGGGACCCGAGCTGTACACTGACCGGAACAAAAGCGGCGGAGTGCCGCACTTCGCCCTTCTCCAGCAAAACGAAGAGCGGGCGCGGCGCTGGTGAACCAATTGGAGCTTCGCCGCGACTCCCCCGCTCCCATGATCTTCATCAGGCGCCGAGCGCGAAGGAGTCTCGCCTGCCGATAGCAATCATCCGGCTTAAGATGTTGCAAGCCCTCAGCGCCTCGGCTTCCTGTGACTTCGAATAACGAGCATGAAGTCCAGAGCCAATGATCGTATTGCACCGAAAGAAGGGGTTCTCCACGCGAGAGTTGGTAGTCCCCCGGCTCCTTCTTCCGCCGGCGGCGTCCGACCTATTTGACTCTAATGATTGTGGATTTTGAGCTGGGAGCAGGCAAGACGCGGCCCATTCTCTGAAGATGTTCGTGTATCCGTGCACGACGAACGCAGTCATGCCGCAACCTCAGCCCCGAACCGGGAAGTCTGTTTCCTTGAGACGTCGTCCCGGCATGCAAGTGGAGTTCGGTTGATCTTCGGCAGGCGCTGTGCGAGCCTGTTTTGGGCCGGTGAGATCGGATCCGTTTTCGGCGGGACAACGGGGGGTAGCTTCTGGGTTTAGAAGCCCCTCTAATCCGGGCCGACGCGTCACGCTCTGAGCGAAAGAATCCCCACGAAGCCTCCATGAACTTGCCTGATACTTCGTCTACCGATCTGGTTCGACCGCGCACGCCTAGCCTGCTCTTCGATGAGGCTTGGTACCTCGATCGCTATCCTGATGCCGCGGGCTCCGACCTTGATCCCCTCTCCTATTATTTAGACGTAGGGGATGCAGCCGGCCATTTCCCGCATCCGCTCTTCGATTCGGATTTCTATTCCGAACAGCATCCAGATCTCGCCCGGGAAGGCGGGGCCAGGCTGCGCCACTATGTCGATGTTGGAGAAAAGAGCGGCTCGTGGCCCAGCCGACTTTTCGATCCACGCTTCTACCGGGAACAGAACCCGGACCTCGAAGTTTATCCCGGCACACTCTTAGATCACTTTCACAGGTTCGGCGCCGCAGAACTCCGGTCGCCCAATCCGCTGTTCGATCCAAGCCAGTATTGCGACCAGCGCGCGCATAGCGATGAAGCTCTGAGCCATCCCCTGCTCGATTACCTGGGGTACGGGGACGCTGCGGGCCTTGCTCCGCACCCGCTATTTGATCCCACCCATTACGGAGCGCAGCACCCCGGTCTTCCAGAAAAAGGCGGTGCGCGGCTGGCGCATTATCTGGCAGCCGGTGAGGAAAGCCGCTCGGACCCACACCCGCTATTTCGAGCCCACTTCTATGTCGAGCGGTGCGATCACTTCGCGGGCAGCGGTGACCCGCCCCTGGTCCACTATCTGAAGCATGGGGAAGCACAGCGGTGCTTTCCGAACCCTCTGTTTGATCCTGTCTTCTATCTGGATGCGAACCCCGATCTCAAAGGGATTGATTCTCTGCTCGCCCACTACGCCGCGTTTGGATCCCACGAGGGTCGAAGTCCCAACGTGTGCTTCTCGCCGGATTTCTACCTTGCGCAGGTTCGTGACCCTGCAGTGACGAAGCGGGATGTTCTTCTTCATTACTTGGAGGGTGGAGAACGCGAGGGCCTTCTTCCGCATCCGCTCTTCGATCCCGACTACTACGGCGAACAGGATCCGGACCTCGAAGGTTCCGGAGGCAGTCTCTTGGGTCACTACCTTCAATTCGGGCATCGCGTAGAGATGTCTCCCCACCCGCTCTTTCAGCCCGCTTATTACGTCTCCCAGCTGACTTCGGCGCCTGCTCCTGGGAAGAACCTGCTCGTTCATTACCTCGAAGGTGGCGCAAGCCAGAGTCTAAAGCCCAATCCGCTATTCGATCCCACCCACTATAGAACGCGCGCGGACACGGCCGGATCCGTTCCCCTTGAGCACTATGCCGCCTGGGGTGGCAAGGCCGGAGTTTCTCCGTCTGCTCTATTCGATGCCGCCTGGGTCACAGCGCAGATGCCCCCCCACGCGCGTAAGCGAATGGGCCCTCTCGATTATTATTTGCGAATGGGCGGAGCGCTTGAGAAGGGCCCCCATCCGTTGTTTTCTCCGAGCTGGTACGCCGCGGAATACCCCGAAGTAAAAGCATCTGCTTTGGATCCACTGTCGCACTTCGTCGAGATTGGGGCCGCAAAGGGTTTTGACCCGCATCCTCTCTTCAATTCCTCGTGGTATCGGGACGTTTACGCCGACCGGTTCGATGAGGATTCGCCTGCGATCTTTCACTACCTCCAACAGGGTCACGCTTCAGGCTGCGCGCCCAACCCGCTGTTCGATCCCGTCTTCTACGAACAGCATCCCGAGGTTCGGCTGCGTCAGGGCGAGACGGCGCTGGCTCATTTTTGTCGGGTCGGCATGGAAGCAGGGCCCAGGCCATCCCCGGTTTATTCCTTTTGTCTCCAGTTCTTTCGAGACCGGTCGAAGGCGCGGCGCGCTAGGTCCGCCAATCCCGCCAGCGGGTATATGACAGAGGAATATGCTTGGGTGACGGCTCCCGAATCGGAAATCGCGATCGATCTTCCTGCGACCTATCGCCCGGACGTCTCGATCATCATTCCAGTATTCGGGCAGATCGTCTACACGCTCGCCTGCCTCCGATCGATCTCGCGGGCGCAGAACCGCGCGCAGTATGAAGTGATTCTGATCGACGATCACTCCCCGGCCGATCAGTTCAAAGTTTTCTCGCAGATCGAAAACCTTCGAGTCTTTCGAAACCCCGAGCAACTGGGATTCCTTCACAGCTGCAATCGAGGAGCCGGGGAAGCGCGAGCCAAGGATCTGATTTTTCTGAACAACGACACGTTGGTCACCGACAAATGGATCGACCGACTCATCGAAACCCGAGAGGCGTTTCCAGATGCGGGGCTGATCGGAAGCAAGCTCGTTTTTCCAGACGGTCGACTCCAGGAAGCCGGTAGTGTCGTCTTTCGGGACGGAAGTGCGCTCAATTACGGCTATGGGGAAGACCCTGCGAACCCCCTTTATGCGTTCGCACGCAAGGTGGACTACGTCTCGGCCGCATCGGTGCTCATCAGCGCAAAGACCTTTCAGGAACTGGACGGATTTGACGAGCGATACGCACCTGCGTTTTACGAAGACACCGATCTCGCGTTTCGAATTCGCGAGGCGGGCATGGATGTCGTGTACCAGCCCGCGTCGACTGTGATCCATTTCGGGGGGGCGACGCACGGCCGCTCCACCGATGCCCCTCTCAAGAGCTACCAGGTTCTCAACGAGAAAACATTCCTTCGCCGCTGGAAGACAAAGCTGGAACGGCACTCGATGCCGCGTTCTAAGCCGCGGCAAGCGGCATCGAGATTGAATGGCCCGCGTGCGCTGGTCATCGACGCGACGATGCTGACCCCGGACCAGGATTCGGGTTCGCTGCGGATGCTCAACTTGATGCGCGTGCTTCAAGGTCTTGGCTTCGCGGTGACCTTCATGCCGAGTGACCTCGTCAAGAACGAAGATTACGTAGAGCGCTTGCAGCGAATGGGCTTTCAGGTGGCCACGTCCCCGCATGTTGTTTCCTCGGATCGGTTCTTGGAGGAAGTGGGGGCGGAGTTCGAACTCTGCATCGTCAGTCGTCCGGACACTGCCGAACGATGTCTTGATTCGGTTCGGCTTCTCTGCCCCAACGCGCTCATTCTCTACGACACGGTCGATCTGCATTTTCTTCGCCGCGAGCGTGAGCTTCGCCTTACTGGCGTGGCTTCCACGACGGACGCCATCCGAACCCAAGAATTGTGGGCAGTGGGGCGCGCCGACAGTGCGGTGACGGTGAGCGCGTTCGATCGCAAAATGCTGCTAGAGCGCGTGCCGGATGCGTCCGTGCATGTCATCAGCAACATCCACGAGGTGCACCCAGCCAAGACCCCCTTCGCCGAGCGCAGCGGGATCATGTTCATCGGAGGGTTCCAGCATACGCCGAACCTCGATGCGGTTCGTTGGTTCATTGCAGACGTGCTGCCGACGATTCACAACCGGATCCCGGATCTTCGCTTTCACATCATCGGGCTGAATCCGCCTGAAGAAATTTGCGATGAAGCGTGTGAGCGTGTCATCGTTGAGGGGTTTATCGAAAATGTCGATGAACAGTTTTCGAACCGCAGGCTTTCAATTGCGCCGCTTCGATACGGCTCCGGGGTCAAGGGGAAGATCAACCAGAGCATGGCGTACGGACTTCCGTGCGTGGCAACGCCCCCCGCCGTCGAGGGCATGGACCTCGACTGGGAGTCCGAAATCCTCGTGGCAGACAGCGCGCAGCATTTCGCCGAGGCGGTTGTCGAGCTCTACGAAAACGAAGCGCTCTGGACAACGCTTGCCCACAACTCGGTTGCGAGCATCGAGCGGTCGTACTCGATGGCCGTGGCGGAAGAGGGAGTACGAGAGATATTTCGCCACCACGGGCGCAGCCTCCCAGGACAAGCGGGGCAGGCTATCTCGTCAAGTAGAGGGTGAGACCTCGGTTGGCGCGTCAGGGCTTTCCGAAGCCGCCTCGCAAATATACGCAGCGATCGACTCCGAACCGAAATGAAAGCGCTGCTTCCTGGTAAATACTTCGAAAAATCCAGGCCAATTCTCAGGGCAAGGAGCAAGCGGGTTCGGGGTGCCTTTTTGTTGGCAGAGCTGCAGGAAGTCATTGAGGACATGTGAAACCTCGTCTTCCTGGAGATGTCTCAGAGAGTGCGTCGAATTCGTCTCGTGTACGCGATAAGAGAGTAGTGGAACGTCCAAGTATTCAGGTTCTACGAGACGTACCGCTCGCATCAAGAAGTCCCAATCGTGACAGAAGTTGTAGTCCGCAAAGCCACCGAGCTGATCGTAAAGCGATCGACTAAACGCGAAATTCCCACTGGTCACGGATAGGTTGTCTTGGAGAAGGCCGAAACCCACAGTGGGGGCGTGCTTGACCCGGCCGAGTAGGTTCCTGTACCAGACAGAGTGAGGGTGCTCCCGTTCCAGGGTTTCACCGTTGTCTCCGACGAAATCGATTCCCGTAAAGATAAAGAAGAGACTTCGGTCCGCGGCGCGCTCTACGATGCGGCGTATGCGGCCGGGCAAATAGTAGTCATCCGAGTTGAGAATGGTGATGCATTGCCCGCTCGACAGTTCGATTCCCTTGTTGATGGCCGCGTGAGCTCCATGATTGGACTGGACATGAAGCGTCGTATCGCGATCCGGGAAGAGGCCGATCTCCTCTTCGATCATGGTGATGCTGTCGTCTGTCGATCCGTCGTCGACGACGACCAGCTCCAAGTCTGGATGATCCTGCTCAAGTACTGAGCGGACCGTCTGCCTGATGAAGCGAGCATGATTGTAAGATGGGACGACGACCGAGACGCGCAAACTCCCCCCTTTCGAAGGCGATATCGATGGGATTTAGACAGAGGTGGACGGACTCCCCGGTGGTCTTACTCTCGTTTCCCTCTTCGGGACGATCCCTTCTAAAAGCGCAAGCAGGCTCTCTGCATACGCTTCCGGGGTGAAGCGATCGGCGACTTTTTCGCGTGCGCTCTTTCCAAGTTTCAGCCTGACACTCGGTTCCTCGGCCAGTTTGATGATCGCGGTAGCCATGGAGCCTATATCGAGATGAGGAACTACGATTCCTGCGTCGTCTTCGATCAACTCTGGCGCACCTCCAGCATCGGCGAAGGCGATTACCGGAAGTCCGAATGACATCGCCTCCATGTTCACGAGCGGAAAAGGGTCTTCACGAGATGTGAGACAGAAGACCTCGGCGGAGAGAAAATAGGGAGCGACTTCCTTGATCTCCCCGGTGAATTCAACCATGTCATCGACACCCGCTTCTGCGGCGAAGCACCTGTGGTTTTCTACGCCATCCGATGTCAAGGCTCCGCCTACCCACACGAACCGGAAGAGCAAGTCTGGGCGAGACGCTTTGACTTTGCGCGCCACTTGAATGAAGAGATCGGGCCCTTTGCGGGGGTAGAGCGTTCCACAGCCGAGCACTACGTGGTGGGATTCGTCTTCGGAAAGGTCTTTGCCTACTCCATGCGCCTCGGTTCTGAGATCGATTTCGGAGTTTCGAATTTCTCGCATCGGTGGGTGAAGGACAGATAGCTTCGGATTCAAGGGGCCGTAACGAATTCGCAGCGCTTCAAGCGAAAACTTAGACACCCCGATAATGCGATCGGCGTTTCGATTGATCATCGACATGGTGCGCTCGCCGCCGAAAAGCTCGTCGATCGAAGAGGGTTGCTCGTGTATCAACAAGAGGACCGCAAGCTCTTCTTGCGCACAAATTTCAGTGGCAGAAGCGGTGACAACCGTATTGCAAATAGCCGATACGAGTCCCTGTTTTTTCAAAGCGCGCATCATGGAAACCAGGGTCGCACGCGATTTCGTCCCGGGATCCGGCGGCCCGTTCAAGATTGTAACGGGAGCAAGTTCTTCATAATCAGCCAGCAGCGCTCCGCCCTCGTGCAACGCCATTTGCACTTGGTATTGAGGCATATTCTTGACCACCGCCTGGAGCAACTCGAGGAGAACGAATTGTGAGCCCGCCGCCGCGGCGTCGTGCCCAATGAAGAGCAGAGGTCTTGGGTTTCGATCGTCTCTACGTTTGTTCGAACCCAGGACCTCTGTGGTGTCTGGAGCCCCTCCGTCGTAGTCGAGTTCGGCGGTACTCGGTAAGTCACCAGAAACATCGGCGCGCCCCGGTTTAACCGCCGTCTGTTCCGAAGTGCATCGTTCGAGGGCCCGACGTGTAGCCTCCAGATTTCCTCTTCCGTTAAGAGCATCGGGCTCTAGGTGTGCACCCTCAGCCCATTCATTCCACGCGTTGATAAAGATAAATCGGTTTGATGCGTCGTTTTGATCCCGAGCCTGAGTGAGGAGGCCCGTGAGCCATTGCTCGTACACTTGAGGACTGGCTCCGTGGAAGATTGTCGCGGCGGGTCCGCGGCGCGCCGTATTGTCCCATGCGGGCATGACGGATCGGTAGCAGACGTAATCTGGCCGAGGGCTTTTCAGAGCTTCAGCTACACCCGCCGCATAGTCGAGAACAGCCCCTGAGAACGTTTCGTCTCGAACCGACTTCCAAACTTCCGATGGCGGCGCCGGAAAGTGATGCGGCGGGAATTCAACTGCCGAGTCGAAGTGGATCGGGCGCGGGTCGCTGGTTCTGAATTTTACGGCGCAGAGGTGAAGACCGGGAAGGCCTGCTTGAATCGCCGCATCTCGCCACATCGCCGTAGTCTGCTCGGAGTCCTTGATCTTCTCTGCGCGATAGATGAGAAGCAGAGGAGCACCGTCGACTCGGATGTACCGCGGATCTTTGAAGATCGGAATGACGTCTTGAATAAACTGGTAATCGGACGCGAGCGAATGGTCTTGGCGCAAGAGGATGTCATCATCCAGTCCGTCCCAACGGCGGGTCCAATTTTCATTCGCCCAACAGATGCAGAACGGGAAATCGGGAGATCCGCTGGCGAGCACCTCGTCTAGAGGTCTCTCCAGTATCCTTCTGCCTTCGAACCAATAGTAGTAATAACAAAAGCCGCTGATTCCGTATTCCCTGGCGAGGGAAGCCTGCCGTTCGCGGACCTCGGGTACCCGCAGGTCGTAAAATCCGAGTTCCGAAGGGAGCTGCGGTTGATGATGCCCGGGATACGCTGGAGTAGCCGTCGTGACGTTTGCCCATTCAGTAAATCCCGGCCCCCACCACTGGTCGTTTTCGGGAATCGGGTGAAACTGAGGGAGGTAGAATGCCAGCAGCGAGGGAAGTCCGTTGGAACTCCATGCCGATGCGGATCCGTCACCTGTATCGAGACGAAGCTTCGTTTCATCCGGCGAAGAGGAATGCGCGGTCTGGGCGGTTCCCTTCGATACATCGTGGACTAGCGGGTTGACATAGAGCGGATCGATTTCGGGGTTTCGCGCACAGTGTGAACTCGACGAAAACGAAGGGCTGGGATCGAATCCCATGGCTGCGCCCCGCTGCAGGTAGTGGATGAGTGGGTTTATTCCTTGCTCGATGAGTTCAGGATGTTGCTCAAGGTACCAGTCAGCATCGAATCGTGGATGCGGGCTTCCCCTTTCGGCTGCGCCGTTCTCCATGTAGTGGCGCAGGCGATTGCCACCACTGCGAATCAGGTCCGGATGTTGGAGTGCGTAGTGGATCGGGTCAAACAGTGGATGAGGAGATGCATTCTCCTCGTCTCCTGTCTTCGCGTAGTGAGCGAGCGGCATCGAATGTGCCTGCTGCGTATCGGGGTACTGCGAGCGGTACCACTCGGTATCGAATAAAAGACAGGGAGCGCGCCCTTGGGCGGCACCGAACGAGATGTAATGAGAGAACTTGCAAGCGACACCACGGAGATCTCGATTCCTACTCTCATAGTAAGTTGGATCAAACAAGGGGTGAGGAAAAAAACCGAGTTCTTCGCCTTCTCTCAGGTAGTGGAGCAGCGGGTTCTCTCCTGGAAGAAGAGTCCCTGCGTATCGCGCTCGGTAGAACTCCGCATCGAAGAGTGGATGTGGGCTGCGGTGTACCGCTTCTGCACTCAGTGTGAGAAAGTGGAGGAGCCTGCGTCCCCCCGATATCGGAAGGTCCGGAAATTGGGATGAATAATGGATCGGGTCGAAGAGCGGATGCGGCCAGTACGCCGCCGCATCCCCCCAGCGGCAGTAGTGAGAGACGGCGTCCAGACCAGAGTCGGATACTTCAGGGTACCGGCTTAGATAGAAGGCTTCGTCAAAGAAGGGCCGAGCGCAAATGCGTGCGGCGGTGCGTCGCTCGCGGGCGCGAACCCATAGCAAGGTAGACCGCAGGCAAGCGTGATAGAATCGCTTCAGGAGGGAGCGGACCATCGATATCGTGGAGTACCTGCTGGGAGGTTGACGTGAAAGAGAGCGGATAGTACTTCCTGCGCGCACCCCCATCAATCGGGTTTGGTCCTATTCGATCGTGACATGACCCACACTGAAAATGTTTTTTGCATGCGATCAGAAAAACCCCAGTCTCTTGACTTCGTCATTCTGCTTCGCAGTCGCGCATTGTGATGTTCGTCAATGGTTGGAGCTGCGATTGCAGCCGTATCGGGAGAAAGAGTGGCCGGGACGCTTAAAGCGGCGAGGAAAAGCGCAAGGGTGCCGAAATCGGTTGGCAGCAGTCGGACCGATACTACGCGCCGAAGGGCGATCGTGGTTCTGGGCTTTCACCGAAGCGGAACCTCGGCACTCACGCGTGTTTTGAGCTTGTGCGGGGCAACTTTGCCTACGCACCTGATGGATCCGAAGCCTGTCAACGCTCGGGGATTCTTTGAATCGGATCCCATATTTCGGCTGCACGAAGAGATCCTCTCGAGCCTAGGGTCGTCATGGCATGATCTTGGCCCTCTGCCCCAAGCGTGGACGCAGTCAGACCTAGCCCAGAGTTACGTTTCTCGCATGGCGAAGATTGTGGGCGAAGAATTCGGCACGGCGCCGCTGTTCGTCCTGAAAGATCCGAGGATTTGCCGCCTTGTGCCTTTTTGGCTCACTGTTTTTGCGGAGCTCAACATCGAGCCTCTCTTCGTGCTGCCAATTCGAAATCCCCTCGAGGTCGCAGCCTCTCTCGAGCAGGCAGAATCAATCGATCAGCAGAAGGGGTTGCTCTTATGGTTAAGCAGATCGCTCCAAGCTGAACGCGATTCCCGAAATTATTCACGTTCATTCGTTGAATATGATTCGCTGTTGAAAGATTGGAGAGGCACGGTAAAGAAAATAGGTTCGGATCTGGATCTGACGTTCCCCCGTCTGAGCCGGCGATCATCCGCGGAAACCGATGCCTTCCTGTCGGATGACCTTAGACACCAAAGCGTGTCGACTTCCGAATTGGCGGTGCGCGAAGATGTTCTTGATTGGGCCAAGATGGCGTTCGGATGGCTGAGTCTTGGAGCGTCTGGAAAGAAGATTCCAGCCAAGAAGATCGACGCGCTTCATTTCGCGTTCGTAGAAGCCGAGCGGGCCTTCGGTCCGATCCTGGCGAAGACGGAATATGCTCGAGAAACTGCTGACGCAGCAGCGCAAAGTCTCGAAGAGGAAGTATCGACGCTCGGAGCCGATCGCGAGCGGCTCGAGAGCGAGATTGTGCCCCTCAGTGACGAATCGGGTCGGCTGAAGACGCGGCTGAAGACGCGCGAGGAACAGGTTGGCGAGTTGATCGATTGCATCAAACTGATGCTTGTTTGGATCGCCAGCCGTGCGCCTGGGGGGCGGAGTTCGAGTGAGGAACTCCAGATTTTGATTCAGACGATGGATTCGGCGGAGTCGGATTCGATCGCGGAAACGGCCATGGAAGGGCTTCGCCGTTATCAAAACTCAGTCGAGTCTGCGGGAATTTCCGGGGAATACGCCTCTCGGCGCGCAGGGTTGAGCAATTTTTTCGATGAAAACGGCTCTTCTACACAAGGCAGCTCAAGAGAGAGTGGCGGTGACTCTCAAGAAAAACTTCTTGCCCTGGAGTTGAGGAGCAAGAATGCGGAAACGGATGCGGAAGCACAAAAGGAAGAGAATCGTTTGCTCCGGGAGCAAGCCAAAGAAAAAGCTGCGGTTCTCGATCAATCGCTTGCTGAGTTGGTGGAGGTCGAATCGAAGCTCCATGAAGCGCGCGCCGATCGCGGGGCAATAGAGGAAATACTGAAGCAGGCGGAAGTTCGGATCGAGGAGCAATCGGGGAGGCTGCTGGAAGGGAAGGAAGAGGTGGCCGAACGGGAACGGCGAGTCGCTTCTCTTGACTCTGAGAGGGACGACCTGGGTCGTCGAGCAGGGGCGCTTCAGGAGCGGGCCTCGGGCCTCGAATCGGAGAAACAGGCCTTGGCCCAACAACTCACCGGGCTTCAGGAGAGCGCCGCCACCTTGGAGGAGCGTGTTCGTGAGCAGAGCCGGTTGGCCGCCGACAGCGTGGCAAGGATTGAGGTGCGCGAGGCCGAGATCCAAGCCCTGCAGAATCGCGCCGAACAGCTCCTCGAGGATCGGCTTCGAATTCGCGGGCGGCTTTCGGACCGTGATCGAGAGTTGGCGTCGCTGGAGAACTCCCGGACCTGGCGCATGACCCTGCCGCTTCGCTGGATGGGAGGCCTAGCGCGTCGCGCTCGGATTGGAATTCTCTTGCGTCCCTTCGCGCGTCTGGTGGGGTTGCGGAAGTAGTCCTCGCGCCGGGGCGCCGCGCGCTCGACCGGCCTCGCGCAGTGCGCATCAGGCCATGCCCGGCTTCAGTCCTTTAGTCCGTTGGCGAGATCTCGGACCAAGTGCCCGGTAGCGTGAGGTCGGCAAGACCCGTAACCCGATCCTCGTCGATGGGGTCGATGCGGAACGCGACAGCATCGAGAATGCGGTGGAGATAGATCATCTCGCCTTCGCGAATCCCCATGACCCCGGCGTTGACGAAGTACGTTCCGGAGGCCAGGTTCGCCTTGAAGGGGAGCCCGACCCGGGCCCGATGGCCCGCCGCAACGTGCTCGATCACCTCCTTTGCGGCGTGGGACACCTGCCCGGCGACATGCAATCCCGTCCCGATCTTGATCGCCATGCCAAACTGCACCCCATATGCCTCCTCGTCGAATAAGACATCGTAGGTATAGGTGTACTCGCCCCCGCGAGAGAGAACATTCACGCTTTCGCCCTGGGCGTTCAGTATCCGCACGTTCTCGATGTGTGCGCCGAGACGTTCGTATTCGCTCGTGCTCTCGGGTTTGAGCCCCGCATCACGCGCCCCAAGCTTTTGACCCTCGCTTGGGGTCGCACGCGCGTCGTGTTCTTCGTTCCTCGAATCGGGGCCGCATTCGTCGTATTCCCGAATCTCTCCGACGAGTGAGGCCCGACTTTCTTGCGGGGCATAGAGCAGCTTGTGGTAGTAGGCGATGACCTCTCCGGGTTTGCCGGTGAGCAGGCGTTCCCCCTCCTCGAGAAGAACCGCCCGATCGCATAGCTGGATCACCATATTCGAGCTGTGCGACACGAAAAGGATGGTCGACCCCGCGGCCTTCAGTTCTTCGAGTCGCGCGAAACATTTGCGTCCAAAGGCTTCGTCTCCGACCGAAAGGATTTCATCGATCACCATGATTTCGGGATCCGCATTGATGGCGACCGCGAATGCCAGCCTTGCGTACATGCCGGACGAGTAGGATTTGACAGCCCGATCGAAGAAGTCCCCGATGCCCGCGAAGTCGACGATCGATTTGAGTCGTTGGTCGATCTCGGTCCTCGAAAGCCCGATGATCGCCGCGTTCATGAGGACATTTTCGCGGCCGGTAAATTCAGGATCAAACCCGGCTCCCAGGGTCAAAATGGGGGCGAGGTGTCCCGAGACTTCCAGATCGCCCGCAGTCGCTTCGAGGGTGCCGCAGACGAGATTGAGGAGCGTCGATTTCCCCGATCCGTTGCGGCCCACGATGCCCACGGTCTCGCCCTTGCAGACCTCGAGGTCGACGTCGCGCAGGGCCACGAATTCGTCATGGAATTTCCGCTTGCCGGGCCAGAGAAGCTGTTTCAAACGTTGCGCGGGGTTGTCATAGATTGCATACGCTTTGGACAAGCCGCGCGTGCGAATCGTGACGCTCGGAGAAGCCTCGGTGCTTTCGGTTTCTTCTGCCATCTCAGACGACATCGGCAAAGCCCTTCTTCGCGCGCATGAACCACATGTAGCCCAACCAGGAGAATGCCCAGCTGCCCGCGAGGCACGCACCGAGCAGGGTTGGTTCCGGCGCTTTCCCATAGAAGAGCACCCCTTTCGACATCTCGAGAAGATGCCCAAACGGATTGAGGGTGTAGTAGGCCTGGAAGCGCTCTGGAACACGGCTGGCCGGATAAAAGATCGGGCTAAGAAAGAGCAGGGCTGTGGTGAACAGCCTCACGATGTGCCCAAGATCCCTCAAGTAAATCCCAATCGATGCAACGAACCAGATGCTTCCCAGCGTGATCAACACGATGGGCAATACGATCAGCGGGAAGTAGAGCAGGATCGGCGTCGGTGGGCCCATGACGACCGTTTGAAAGATCACCAAGATGACGAAATTGATGACAAGGTTGAAGAGGCCGGTCAGCACACTCACCCACGCGAGAATCTCAGTGGGGAAGACGAGCTGCTTGATATAGAGCTT
>Ga0115003_10002473_pt1 | contig 15287 bp, 9 predicted proteins | sample ArcticOcean_MG_C_7_FD_88736 | JGI IMG/M metagenome (GOLD analysis project Ga0115003, IMG submission 88736) | Marine microbial communities from western Arctic Ocean - ArcticOcean_MG_CB11_88 | ecosystem: Environmental > Aquatic > Marine > Oceanic | place: Arctic Ocean: Canada Basin | collected... | reverse complement strand
GCCCATTGGCTCTGGGATGGTCTCATCGACAATACCCAGCTTCTCAAGGTTACTCGAGGTCACACCCATGGCTTCAGCAGCCTCTGGGGCTTTGTCGCTGGTCTTCCAAATAATATTGGCACAGCCTTCCGGCGAGATAACAAAATAGGTGCTGTACTGCAGCATATTGAGTCGATCACCCACACCAATAGCCAGAGCACCACCAGAGCTACCTTCACCAATAACCGTACAGATAATCGGCGTGCGTAATCGCGACATAACCGCCAGATTACGAGCGATAGCTTCGGATATATTACGCTCTTCGGAGTCGATACCCGGATAGGCACCTGGGGTATCAATCAATGTTATTACCGGCATTTTGAAACGCTCAGCAGTCTCCATTAAACGCAGTGCCTTGCGGTAACCCTCTGCCTTGGGCATACCAAAGTTGCGCATCACCTTGTCAGTGACGCCACGTCCCTTCTCTTCGCCAATCACCATCACTGGCTTGCCATTAAGGCGAGCGACACCACCCACAATGGCGCTGTCATCGCCGAAATGACGGTCGCCATGCATCTCTTCCCAATCGGTAAAGATGCGCTTGATATAATCCAGAGTATAGGGTCTATGGGGATGACGGGCGACCTGCACAACCTGCCAGGCGCTAAGTTTGCTATAGATACTTTCGGTAAGCTTGCGTGATTTATCACGTAGCTTAGTCACTTCGTCAGCAATATTTAGATCGTTGTCATTACCTACAAGCTGGAGTTCTTCAATCTTCGCTTCTAGCTCGGCGATGGGCTGTTCAAAGGAGAGATAGTTCAAATTCATGGTGATGAGGATCTCAGGTTGCAATGACAATGGGCTATAAATTTTGGTGCTCTTCGCTGCTATCAGGCTATGTAGCAGCCCCCAAGCTGGCGGCTATTTTAACATCTTGCGCCGCCACCGCTAGCCTTACCGGCAGATTAATTACACTGTTGGCTTAATGATAGTGCAAGGTTACCGAATTTTTACCAAATTCTTCCCGCAATCGAGAAACTAATTCATCCTTGGGCTGCACCTTCCACTGCTTACCCAACTTAAGCTGGCCAGCCGCACTGGGTAGTGCGTACTGCACCGTCACCGGGCAGTTGCCATCTTTGTAAGCGCTCAGCGCATTGTGAAACTTATCCACCCAGCCAGCAGGAGAATCCTCGGCGCCACCGGATAGACTCAACTCTAGGCGATTGAGCTTGCTGCAGCGAGCATCGTAAATTGACTGAATCGATTCGGCCACCATCTTCAAACCGCCGGTAAAGCTGTCTTCAGATACATTGCCCTGGACGACAAGCAGCGCATCCTTCACCAGAATCTCTCGGTAGGCACTGAATTTTTCAGCCCAGACAGAGAGTTCGATACGACCACTCTTGTCATCTAAGGTTAAGAAGGCAAAACTTTCGCCGCGCTTATTTTTCATAATACGCATGCCAACCACCATTCCCGATACCGCAGAACTCTCTTTGCCCGGGCGTAAATCAACAATACGATTCGACACCATTTGTTTGAGCTCATCTTCGTATTCGTCAATGGGGTGGCCGGTGAGATACAGGCCTAGCGTATCCTTCTCACCATTCAAACGATCTTTCACCGACAGAGTACGGGCACCGCTGTAGCTGTTGTAATTAATATCTGAGGCGCTATCAACAATAGAGTCACCAAACAGATCACCCATGCCGCTACTGGTGTTGCGTGCATGCTGTTCCGCTAGTTTTACGGCTTCGTCCATACCGGCCAGCATCACCGCGCGACGGAAACCAATCTCGCCCTCTGGGCCGATTTCGTCCAGGGCGCCACTGCGAATCATTGCATCCAGTGCCCGCTTGTTGACCTTGCGACCATCAACCCGAGCACAGAAATCAAACATATCTTTAAAGGGGCCACCCTCAGTTCTGGCGGCAATAATATTTTCTACAGGGCCTTCACCCAGCCCCTTAATCGCACCCAGGCCATAGAGCACTCGACCCTGAATATCGACACTGAAGTGGAACTGACCGTTGTTGACATCGGGCGGCAGCAGGTCCAAACCCATGGCGCGGCATTCATCAATAAAGGTCACCACCTTGTCGGTCTTATCCATATCCGAGGAAATAGTCGCGGCCATAAATTCAGCGGGATAATGGGCCTTCAGCCAGCCGGTTTGATAGGCGACCAACGCATAGGCAGCGGAGTGAGATTTGTTAAAACCATAGCCCGCAAATTTTTCCATCAAATCAAAAATATTCGATGCCAGCTCTTTTTCAAACCCCTTATTGATGGCACCCTCAGTAAATAACTCACGCTGTTTGGCCATCTCATCGGCATTCTTCTTACCCATAGCGCGACGCAGTAAATCTGCGCCGCCGAGCGTATATCCGCCCATTTCCTGGGCAATCTGCATCACCTGTTCCTGATACAGAATAATGCCGTAGGTAGGCTCCAGAGCGGGCTTTAAGCATTCGTGCTGGTACTGAATGTGGGGGTAACTAACTTCAGCACGGCCTTTCTTGCGATTAATAAAGTCATCGACCATGCCCGACTGCAATGGTCCCGGACGGAACAGTGCTACCAGAGCCACGATATCTTCGAATCTGTCTGGTCCGAGCTTCTTAATCAGCTCTTTCATACCCCGGGATTCAAGCTGGAACACCGCGGTGGTCTCTGCCCGTTGCATCATCTTGAAGGTCTCGACATCATCGAGAGGAATTCTTTCGATATCCAAGGGTTCTTCATCATTGCGGGCGCGGCGACGGTTAATCATGCGCACGGCCCAGTCAATAATAGTTAATGTACGCAGACCCAAAAAGTCGAATTTAACCAGACCGGCTTCTTCAACATCATTTTTGTCGTACTGGGTAACCACACCAGCACCGGATTCATCACAGTAGATTGGCGCAAAATCGGTAATAACCGTAGGCGCAATAACCACACCACCCGCATGCTTACCGCAGTTCCGAGACACGCCTTCGAGCTGCAGCGCCATACTCCAGATTTCGCTGGCCTCTTCATCCTGCTCAAGAAACTGCTTTAATTCGTCTTCCTGCTCAATGGCTTTGGCAAGGGTCATGCCCACTTCAAAGGGAATTAGTTTCGAGAGCTTATCCGCAAGGCCATAGGATTTCCCCTGCACACGCGCCACATCCCGCACTACCGCCTTGGCAGCCATGGTGCCGAAGGTGACAATCTGGGATACCGCATCGCGACCATATTGCTCGGCCACATAGGCAATCACTCGGTCACGCCCCTCCATACAGAAATCAATATCGAAATCTGGCATGGATACCCGTTCAGGGTTTAGAAAACGCTCAAAAAGTAAATCGTATTCGAGGGGGTCAAGATCAGTAATTTTAAGGGCATAGGCCACCAGAGAACCGGCACCAGAACCACGCCCAGGGCCAACAGGAATCTCATTGTCTTTGGCCCAGCGAATAAAATCCATTACGATCAGGAAGTACCCGGGGAATCCCATCTGAATAATAATATCCAGCTCAAACTTCAGGCGTGCCGCATAGAGCGCCTGCTTTTCAGGAAAGTCTTCCGCTTCAATGTCGAAGAGAAAATCTAGGCGCTTGGCAAGACCTTCCTCAGACTCATTAATAAAGAATTCATTGATGGTCATGCCATCGGGAATAGGATAGTCCGGCAGAAAGTATTCACAGAGACGTAAATCTAGATTGCAGCGTTTGGCAATCTCTACGGTGTTTTGCAAGGCTTCGGGAATATCCGAAAATAGCTCCGCCATCTCGTCGGCAGTGCGCAGATATTGCTGTTCGGAATAACGGCGCTCGCGACGGGGATCATCAAGCGCCCGCCCCTCATGGATACAGACCCTGGCTTCATGGGCTTCAAATTCACCGGCCGCAATAAAGCGCACATCATTGGTGGCCACCACCGGACAGCTAAACTTGCTGGCTAGGTCCACCGCGGCATGGAGATAGTCCTCTTCACCGGGACGCCCGGTGCGCTGTAGTTCCAGATAAAAACGGCTTGGAAATAAATCCATATATTCCAATAACAACGCTTCAGCCTCAGCACTGCGGCCCGACACCAGTGCGACGCCAATTTCGCCTCCACGTCCGCCAGAGAGGGCGATTAAGCCCTTACTGAATTCCTGCAGCCAGGAACGTTTTATGGTGGGCACACCCATACGCTGGCCGTGCTGATAGGCTTTAGAAATTAGATTAGTAAGATTTTTATAACCGGCTTGGTCGGCGATCAAAAGTACTAGCTGAGTGGGACTGCCCTCCCCATCCTCATCAAGCACCAGTACATCGGCACCCAGAATGGGTTTTACCCCAGCCGCCTGACTGGCCTTGTAAAACTTAATCAGCCCAAAGAAATTATTAAAATCGGTAAGCGCAACTGCGGGCATACCGATTTCAGCGGCTTTTTTTGCCAGTGGTTTGATGCGCACAAGGCCATCTACCAGTGAGTATTCGGAATGTAACCTTAGGTGAACAAACTCATTTTTCATGCTGTAGCGGGCACTTCCATTTACTGGTTCTTGGTTGGATTTACTGGTTCTTGGTTAAATTTACTGGTTCTTTGTTAAAAGATGCGCAGCATCAGCACCATAATGATTAAAACTGTCTTCCAACAGATCAAACACCGTGCCCTCATAAGGAGGAATACTCTTGTCTGACTGCCCCACAGGTTCGACTCTGTCACCCCATTTAATAATACCGGCACCGCAGGTAAGGCCTGCTCCAAAGCTGGCTGTCAGTATGGTCATGCCGGGCTTAATCATGCCCGATTCCAGTGCATCACACATGGCCAGCGGTATCGCTGCCGCAGAGGTGTTGGCATATTTATCAATAACCACAACGACCTTTTCCATGGGGAAATTAAGACGCTTGGCCAAGGATTGAATAATACGGACATTAGCCTGATGAGGAATAAATAGATCGATATCCTCAGCCGTCAGGCCTTCAGCTTCGAGTACGTCAGCAATGGCATCGCCCATCCCTTTAACCGCACTTTTAAATATTTCCTGACCTTCGAAATTAAGGGAGATAAAAATATCTTGCGTCAGATGCAGCGGAGACATACCCCAACCCGGTAAATGCAGGCATTCGCGACTATCGGGAACACAGCTCATTTTTCCCGTCAGCAGACCCAGCTCATTTTCCGTTGCCTCAATAACGACAGCACCGGCACCATCGCCAAACAGAAAACACGACTCGCGTTTCTTCCAATCCATGACCAGTGAAATTCGCTCTGAACCTATCACGATGGCCTTCTTAATCGACCCCGCTTTAATCATATCCGTGGCCACGTTAAGACCATAGAGCCAGCTTGTGCAGGCCGAGTTAAGATCGAAGGCAGCCGCCTTTTTAGCACCCAGTTTATTTTTAATGTAGCTGGCTGTATTGGGGCAAATTTCTTCAGGCGTGGTTGAGCCCAAAATCACCAGATCAATATCTTCTGCATCAACTCCAGCGGCGGCCAGGGCACGTTCCGCAGCTAACCAACCCATCTCTCCAGTAGATACATGGGTGTAATGACGCTGGCGAATACCGGAGCGAGAAAATATCCACTCATCGCTGGTTTCGACTATTTTTGCCAAATCATCATTGGTCATAAGAAGTGGCGGCGCGTATTTGCCCCACCCGGTAATCTCTGCGTAATTCAAGCTGTCGGCTCCCGTCAGTTTATTGTTGTTATTCTAAGGAATGTAATGCTTGGCAGACCTTAACTCAAGGCCTTTCTACTGTTTGTAAAAAGGTTTAACTCAGGGCTACTAAAAAAGTGGAGATTGCTCTAGTTCTAGCTCATTTCGGACCGGCCCAAAGGTGCGTCGATGAATCGGCGATGGCCCAATTCTTTGCAGTGCTTCAAGATGCTGAACGGTGCCATAACCTTTGTTTTTGGCAAAGCCATAACCGGGATATTTCTTGTCCATCTCTTGCATCTCTGCGTCCCGAACAACCTTGGCTATAATCGATGCCGCGCTAATCACCTCAACACGGCCATCACCCTTAACAACAGCTTCACCCTTATATTCCCACTGGGGTAATCGGTTGCCATCGACAGCCACAAAGTCCGGCTGTATTTTCAAGCCCATCACTGCTCGGCGCATCGCCATCATTGTGGCCTGCAATATATTAAAACGATCTATTTCGGCCACAGTGGCGCGGCCAACGCACCAGCACTCAGCGCGGCTGATAATATCTTTATACAGATTTTCCCGCTGCCTAGCCGACAGAGCCTTGGAATCAGCGAGACCTTCAATACCGTGATTGGCAGGTAAAATTACAGCGGCAGTCACTACATCCCAAGCTAGTGGCCCCCGTCCGACTTCATCGACACCCGCCAGACATTTAACACCCCTAGGCGCTTTCCAGGATTTCAAGAAGCACTGCCGGAATTAACTAATTCGACGATAGCAGTTGCGGCAATCGCACCAGATTCAACCGCAAGCTGCTGATGCAAGGTGTCAAAGGATGCCACCAAAGCCTCACGCTTGGTTTGATCTAGGGCATCCAGCACTGCAGGCGCCAGCTCACTTACCACAGCCTGATCCTGAACCAGCTCGGGCACCAACATCTTATTTGCCAATAAATTAGGAATAGACACAAAGGGCGTTTTGATAAAAGGCGACAGTAATTTATAGGTTAAAGCGCCCAGCCTATAACTCACCACCATGGGCTTTTTCAGCAGCATGGCTTCAAGGGCTGTGGTACCAGATGCCAAGAGCACGGCATCTGAGGCTTCCATGGCAAGATGCGACTGCTGAAGCAATAGCTTGATATCCAGCTCTGGCCTAGCCGCCAGAATATCTGTTAATTGGGTATAGCGGGCGTCATTAGCCGCGGGAATCACTAGCTGCAACCCTTCTACTGAAGCGACAACTGTGGAGGCTGTATCGAGAAATACCTCCGCCATCATATTCACTTCACCGGCACGACTGCCAGGCATAATACAGAGTACAGGTCGGTCAGCATCAAGTCCTAACTGAAGGCGTGCCCCCTGGATGTCTGGCTGATCACCGAACTGCCCTGCTAGTGGATGGCCGACAAATAGCACAGGGACATCATGCTGCACATAAAATGCGGCCTCAAAAGGCAGTAAGCAGAGCATCAGATCAACAGACTTCTTAATTTTCTTGATCCGTCCCTGACGCCAGGCCCAAACTGAGGGGCTCACGTAGTGCACGGTTTTAACACCAGCCTTGCGCAGCCTGAACTCAATGGTGGTATTAAAGTCGGGAGAATCTATACCGATAAACACAGCGGGGTGGTTCTCGGTATAGCGATTGACGATAGCACGGCGAATGCCGAGAAGTTCAGGCAGACGCTTTAGGGGTTCGACAAAGCCCATCACCGAAAGACGCTCCATTTCAAACAGCGATTGAAAACCTTCTGCCTGCATCTTGGGGCCGCCAATGCCTTCAAAAATTGCATTGGGGTAATGTTTTTTAAGGGCGCGAATTAGGTCTGCACCCAGAACATCACCAGAGGTTTCTCCGGCGACCATGGCGAAGACTTGGGTTTGCATATTCATGATTTAACGGATGATACCGCGAGTGGAATTCTCAACAGAGGCGAGCAGCATAGAGATGATATCGTCATCACCCAGAGCGGAAATTTCCTTGAGGGCTTCATCTAACTGTAAGCCACGGCGGTAGAGTAATTTATATGCTTTGTTGGCCAGGGCTATTTGATCAGCACTAAAACCGCGACGCTTTAATCCCTCGCGGTTAATTGTTCTAGGTTCAGCAGGACTGCCAAAGGCCGTTACAAAGGCTGGAACATCATGGTAAATCCATGCGGCTGGACCGACAAAACAATGGGGGCCAATATGAACAAACTGATGGACCAATACATAGCCAGAGAGAATCGTCCAGTCACCCACATACACATGGCCGGAAATACTGGCGTTATTGACCAGAATACAGTGGTTACCAACAACGCAATCATGACCAATGTGCACATAGGCCATCAGTAGATTGTCACTACCGATAATTGTTTCACCCTTATCCTGAATCGTGCCACGGTGAATGGTCACGCCTTCGCGAATGACATTGTTATCGCCGATAATTAAACGCGTAGGTTCGCCGTTGTACTTAAGGTCCGGCGTGGCATCACCAATCGTCGAAAATTGAAAAATATTATTATTAACGCCAATAACTGTTGGCCCACGAATCACCACATGAGAGGCGATATCGCAGCCGTCGCCGATCTGCACATCTGGCCCAACAATGGTCCAGGGTCCAATACTGACGTTTTTTCCAATAACCGCAGACGGGTCAATAATGGCCGTGGGATGAATCACGCCAACGGCTTTTGTCGCATCGTTCACGCTAAGGACTCTTTGTCTTGATAGGCACAGAGCAATGTCGCTTCACAGCAGGTTTTGCCGTCGACAGTTGCCGTGGTCCGAAAACGCCATATATTGCGTTTTACCGCCTCTATTTCAGACGTGAGCATAAGCTGATCTCCAGGCACTACAGGGCGCTTAAAACGCACCTTATCAACGCCGGCAAACAGGTACAGCTTACCGTCGTCGGCACTTTCGCCCGTGGTAACAAACCCGAGGATACCGGACACCTGAGCCATGGCTTCAATCATCATTACCCCTGGGAAAATTGGCGCGCCAGGGAAATGGCCATTAAAGACGTCTTCGTTAACGCTGATGTTTTTATAGGCCAGAATGCGTTCGCCGGGAATCACTTCCAGTACTCTATCAACCAGTAAAAAAGGATAGCGATGAGGTAACAGCGCCATTATTTCATTTACATTCATTGTCATTGTTTAATCTACCACTTATTAGTAATTCGTAAAAATAAGTCTACGTTTGCTTTTTCTCTAATGCTTTTATTCGCCGTGCCATGCTATCGAGTTGCGGCATGCGAGCAGCGTTTTTACGCCATTCCAAACTGGGTAACGGCGAGGTTACTGAGGAGGAATAAATGCCAGGCTTAGTAATGTCTTTGGTCGCCATAGTGCGCGCAGTTAAGACCACGTTGTCGCAAACCGTAATATGACCCACCAAACAGGCCGATCCCGCCAACGTGCAATTAGCCCCAATCTTGGCGCTTCCCGCTAACCCGGCATAGGCGGCCATCGCAGTATTGTCACCAACCTCCGCGTTGTGCCCTATCTGCACATGGTTATCTATAATCACACCGTTACCAATAATGGTGTTTTCTAAAGCACCACGATCAATGGTAGTGCAGGCACCGATCTCGACATTATTGCCGATCTCAACGCCACCGATCTGATGAATCTTTTGATAGCCACCGGTACCATCTGGTGCAAAACCAAAGCCATCGGCGCCAATGACTGAACCACTATGAATGCGCACATGATCACCCATATGAACATCGTGATAGATACTCACATTGGCAGAAATATGACAGTTCTCACCCAACACCGAGCGTGCGCCAATAAAGCTATTGGCTTCAACTCGACAGCCAGAGGCCAAAACCGCACCCGCCTCAATAACTACATTGGGCCCAAGGTAGACATCGTCTCTCACCATGGCCGAGGCAGCGACAGTGGCAGACCCATGGATCCCACTGACTTGGTGCGGTGCTGCATCAAACCAACCGGATAACTGGGCATAGCCTAGATAGGGGTTCTCGAGAATAAGACAGCTGCCAGAAAAAATCTCAGCCTGAGCCGCAGTTAGTATCACGGCCTCGGCATTACAATCACTTAGTTGGCTTGCGTATTTGGGGTTTGACAGAAAGGCAATCTGGCCCTCACTGGCATTTTTTAAGCTGTTGAGTCCGGTTATTCTTGTCTCAGGGCTACCGCGCAACTCAGCATGGAGATGCGCGGCGATTTCACCCAGTGAATAATCTCGACTCATTGAGTTACTTAGTCTTTTGGTTCAGACGGTCAGCAACTTTGGCAGTCAGGTTACTTTCTGGACTAGCGATCATTACTGATTCAGCACGCAATAGAATAGTCACGCCCTCTTCTGCAATAACTTCCTGAAGTGCCTGCTGTGCGACAGGACCCAGGTCCTGCATGATCTTCTGCTGCAGCTGCTTCTGCTCTGCCTGAATCTTACGACCGGCAAGTTCAGCGTCTGCTTTGGCATATTCCATTTTCTTCTGATGCGCAACGGCCTGTTCCTGTGACCAGGTTAAACGCTTGCTTTCAGCTTCTTTAGCCAGTGACTGTAAGTCAGCAGCCGAACCTTCGTACTTGGCTTTAAGACTAACAAAGTCTGCGCCCTGCTCTGCTTGCTTAAGACTTTCTTGAGCTGCATTAGAACTGAAAATAGCACGTGCTATATCAACAACGGCGATTTTTTCTGCCGCCACTGCACTCACTGAAAACAAACTAGCCAATACTACTAAAACAAGCGCTTTCTTATTACCCACAATACTTCTCCTGACTATTTAATTATTAAAATTGATTACCCAACGAGAACTGGAACACTTCAGTCTCATCAAAATCACTAGCATTTAAAGGCTTGGAAATACTAAACGTAATTGGACCAAACCCACTTAACCAAGTCGCCCCTAAACCAACAGAGTAACGTAGTTCTCCAACATCAGGCTTGAAACAGTTGGCCTGATTATCACCACATTTGGTGTTGAATATATTGCCGGCATCAAAGAACAATGATGACTGCACAGAACGCTGATCTTTGATAAATGGCAGCGGGAACAGAATCTCTGCTCCAAGCTCAATCTGAACGTTACCGCCAATTGGATCTGGATCATCGAAAAACTGCGTGGTGCACGGGGGATCGGCTAGATTACAGGGAGTATCCTGAGGCCCTAGGGTGTTTTTCTTAAATCCACGAACGGACCCAAAACCACCGCCATAAAAATTCTTGAAGAACGGCATGCTCGTTGTTCCACCATAACTTTCACCGTAACCCAGATCAGCTTTGAGCTTTAGGGTCAGCGGACCGTAAAGGCCTCGCAAATATTCTTGGTTGTAGGTCATTTTAAAATACTCAAGACCAGACTCAGGCAGTGCCAGCGCCAGTCCAAAGCGCTGTGACGAACCGCGAGTAGCAAACATACCGCGGTTTAGCGTGGACTTTACCCAATTCGCATTAAAGGTAAAGACGTCGAATAGATTGCCGTTTTTAGTCACGAAGTCGGTGATCTCCACCGAGTCGAATGTGCCCGTAGAGACATCCAGATTTTCATAGCCAAAACCAAAGCCTATACGCTGGATGTCTGAAATTGGGTAGCTCCAATTAACACTGGCACCGTAAGTATTGGTGGAGAAACTAGAGATATTAAAATCGCCATAATCAGTCTCGCGAGCGAAGATACTGTAACCAACGCTCACACCATCAATCGTGTAATAGGGTTCGCTATAACTGAAGTTCAATGAGCTCTGGTAGGTACTTTTATTGATACCCACGCCGACTTGCTTGCCGGTACCGAGGAAATTATTTTCGCTTAGGTTAGCGCCTAGAATAAGACCTGTACCCTGGGCGAAACCAACACTGGCACCCACGGAGCCAGACGGCTGCTCTTCAACAGTAAACACCACATCCAGCTGATCATTGGTTCCAGCCACGGGCACATTCTCTACATTTACTTCCTTAAAGAAGCCAAGTCGCTCAAGGCGCACCTTCGAATGGTCAATCAAAGAGTTGTTCGCCGAGCTACCTTCCATCTGACGCATTTCACGACGCAGCACGGTGTCGGCGGTTTTGGTGTTGCCACGAAACTCAACTCGGCGCACATAGGCACGCATACCTGGCGTCACCATAAAGGTAATCTTGGCAGTCTTCTCTTCTTCATCGAGATCAGGGAAACCATTGACCTCGGCAAAGGTATAGCCTTCGATACCGAGTCGACGAGTAATATATTCACTGGAAGTCGTCATCAATGCCTGAGAGAAAGTCAGGCCTTCCCGCATCAGAATCATTGCTCGAATCTGCGTTTCATCAATCATCAGTTCGCCGGCTAGCTCGATCGTACTGACCTTGTAGACATCACCCTCATCAATGTTAATGGTGATATAAACAGATTCTTTGTTCGGGCTGATGGATACCTGAGTACTCTGCACGGCAAACTTCAGATAGCCACGATCCAAATACCAGGTTTCAAGAGTTTCTAAGTCGCCAGAGAGTTTTTCACGGGCATATTTGTCATCACTCGTGATCCAGGACAACCAGCCTGTGGTGTTCTGTTCAAATTCATCCAGCAAGATTTCTTCGCTAAAGTCTTTGTTGCCAACAATATTGATATGACGAATCTTGGCGACATCGCCTTCTTCAATGTCGATATTGATCGCAACGCGATTGCGCGGCAGCTGCTTTACTTCAGTTTTCACGAGGGCGCCATAGCGACCCTGAGACACATATTGACGCTGCAGTTCCTGCACCATGCCTTCAAGAATAACCTGACGGAAAATCTGCCCTTCAGCCAATCCATTGTCGCGCAAGGCATCCAGTAGCTGATCGGTTTCGATAGCTTTGTTACCTTCGAGATTGATCTCAGTAACCGCTGGACGCTCGGCCAAGCCAATTACCAGCACACCGTTTTCACGGGCCATAATCACATCGGAAAAATAGCCTGTGCGGAACAATGACCGAGTGGCTTCTCGTACCAACGGATCATCAACAAGATCGCCAACAGAGATCGGCAGTGCAGCAAAGACTGTACCTGCAGACACGCGCTGCAACCCTTCGATGCGAATATCGTCAACCTGAAAAACCTCTGCATACACTGTAGATGCAAAGGTCGAAATGGCTAAAACGGTAGATAATAGTAGGCCGGTAAACAGACGCGTCATGTGATTAGTTAAATCCGATTGTTAGTTTTAATTAGCGGGTCAAAAAGGCCGCATAATGTCGTTGTACGTTGCAAATACCATCAACCCCATCAACATGCTGAACCCTACCTTATATCCCACCATCTGAATCCTGTCTGATACGGGAGAACCTTTAATGATCTCAATGAAATAGTACATGAGATGACCGCCATCCAACACGGGAATCGGCAATAGATTCATTACGCCGAGCATTATACTGAGAATAGCGACAAAGCGAATAAAATTGTCGATTCCAGAGGCCGCAGACTCACCTGCCACCTTAGCAATAGTGATGGGGCCACTGAGGTTTTTCGGGCTCAGGTCTCCAACAACAAGTTTGCCGATAGACTTGAGAACAAAGGCACTGCTCTCATAGGTCTCGCGAATACTGCGCGGTATGGCGGTCAAGACATTGTAGTCGACATCGCGCATATGCTCTTCGGGGAATTTACCGGTCGACGAAAGCCTGACACCCAGCTGCCCCACCTGCTCACCATCACGCTCAACCAGTTTAGGCACAGCTTCGATAATAAGGGACTCACCGTCGCGCTCAATATCTAGCATAACCGCAGACTGGGCACTTGCAGCCACTGTGGCAATAAAGTCATTAACATCGGTGATGGTTTCGCCATTGATAGCGACTAGACGATCGCCTGAGCGCAATCCAGCTAGGTAACCTGATCCGTCTTCAGCAACCCCAGCCAAACTAAGCACATCTAGTTCAAAGGGTGGCGTTACGCCTAGGTCCCGCAGTGGCGATGGCTCTTCGGCTTCACGCAACCAGGCCGACACAGTGACCGGCATTTCATATTCAAGGGTTGAGCCTTCATAGGTCACCACAAAAGGAATCTCACCACTGGTACCAATAAAATCAAACAGTTTGCGTGAAACGGCACTCCAGGTTGGGGTCGACTGTCCCTCGATCGCAATAATCTCCATGCCAGGTTCGAAGCCCGCCTGCTCTGCCAGAGAGCCCTCTTTAACCTGACCCACAACGGGGGCAAGGTCGCGTTCGCCCGCCAGAAAAATCATCCAAAAGGCGAGAAAGGCAAGCAGGAAGTTTGCAATAGGTCCGGCGGCAACAATGGCAATTCGCTGCCATACGGTTTTGCTGTTAAAGGAGAATGGGCGATCTTCTTCACTTACATTGCCTTCACGCTCATCAAGCATTTTAACGTAACCACCCAGGGGTAGTAGCGCCAGTACGAATTCAGTGTCTTGCTTGTCCCGCCATCTGAGCAGCGGGGTACCAAAACCAATAGAGAAGCGTTCAACCTTGACGCCGCAGCGTCGGGCTACCCAAAAATGACCAAATTCATGAATAGTGACTAAAACGCCAAGGGCGATAAAGGTGTAAAAAAGTGTCTGAAGTAATGCCATAAATTAAGACTCAATCTCCGCGATATAGGCCGTGCTAAAGGCACGTGCTTTGCTGTCGGACTCTTGGACTGCATCAAGTGATTCCGGTTCACTAAATGATAGACCAGATAGGGTCTCACCGACCACCTGTGCAATTTGGGTAAACCCTATGCGCTGATCCAGAAAAGCCTGAACCGCAATTTCGTTGGCCGCATTCAGAATAGCCGGGGCATCCCCTGCTGCCTGAGCCGCATCAAAGGCTAGCTGCAAGCAAGGGAAAGCCTCAAGATCTGGCTTTTCAAAGTTTAACTGGCCTATATCAAACAAATTCAAATCAGCTACGCCAGCATCGATACGCTGGGGCCAGGCCAGAGCGTGGGCGATCGGCGTACGCATATCCGGATTGCCCAGCTGGGCCAGGACAGAACCATCGATATATTGCACTAGAGAGTGAATAATACTCTGGGGATGCACCACTACTTCAATTTGCCCCGGACCCACATCAAATAGCCAGCATGCTTCTATTAACTCTAGGCCCTTATTCATCAAAGAGGCGGAATCGACGGATATCTTGCGACCCATACTCCAGTTTGGATGAGCACAGGCCTGATCGGGTGTCACTGTACTCATTTCAGCTTGGGACCAGCCTCTAAAGGGGCCGCCAGAAGCAGAGAGCAATAATTTACTAATACCAGCGCTTTGGGCCTGCTCATAGTCACTCGGTAAACATTGGAAAATCGCGTTGTGCTCACTGTCTATGGGCAGTAATACCGAACCAGATTCTTTGATCGCTTGCATAAACAGGCCGCCGGCCATAACAAGGGACTCTTTATTGGCCAACAGTATTTTTTTGCCCGCGCTTACAGCGGCCAGAGTGGGTACCAGCCCAGCCGCACCAACAATGGCGGCCATCACGGTGTCTACGTCATTAGCACTGGCAACCTGACAGAGAGCATCAATGCCATAGAGAACCTCTGTTGTGCAGCCTGCCCCTTGCAACAGCCCTTCTAGCTCCGCTGCAGCGACACTGTCACTAACCACGGCGAATTTCGCCTGATGTGCTTGGCACTGCAGCGCCAATTTATCAAGCTGCAGGTTGCCACTCAGGGCGTAGACGGAATATTTATCAGGGTGACGCGCGATAACATCAAGGGTGCTAACACCAATTGATCCTGTCGCGCCATGCAGTGT
>Ga0115003_10002467_pt1 | contig 15305 bp, 5 predicted proteins | sample ArcticOcean_MG_C_7_FD_88736 | JGI IMG/M metagenome (GOLD analysis project Ga0115003, IMG submission 88736) | Marine microbial communities from western Arctic Ocean - ArcticOcean_MG_CB11_88 | ecosystem: Environmental > Aquatic > Marine > Oceanic | place: Arctic Ocean: Canada Basin | collected... | reverse complement strand
TTCGGATGAAGCGGCCGCGACCTGAAACGACGAAAAAGGGAGGGAAAGATGGGTCTTCCAAACGAAGGGCGGGGGGCGCATCAGCAGCCGCCGACGCGCGTCAAAAAAAAAAGTCCACCGCCCTCAAACGACCCGCTCCCAAGAACGCGCTCAGGTCCGCGCAGCTGGAGAAACGCGAGCTTTTGTTATTCCGGAAGTTCGGACACGGCCCGCGATTGTTTACCAAGTACTACAAAGCGCAGCGCGTGGCCCCAGCGCGTGACTTCGCCTTGTCCCGCGCCGCCTTTGCCAGATCGTTACCAATCACGTTTCGCACGCACGTTTCGCATCCGACGTCGGCGGAGTTCGTGTTCCACAAGCTGAAACCGTTACAAAAGATAGGCTTGATAGCTCCTATTCCTTGGATGCCACCAGGCGAAGGGTGGCGGTGCTTGGACCCGGTGGCGGACCAGGCGCAAGCAGGGCACCACAGAAAACTGCACCCGCTCGTCGCAAACGCCGTGACCGTCGGCGTGGCAAACGGGGTGTGCGCGCGGCAAGAAGCTGTCTCCATGCTCCCCGTGCTTGCGCTTTCGCGTGTACTGAAACCAGGCGACCGCGTGCTTGACGTGTGCGCGGCACCGGGAAACAAAACCATGCAGCTTTTGGAGCTGGTGAGCCCGGTGAGTTTTTGCAGCAAGGGGCGCGGTTCGGGGTCCGCCAAAGCCGCGGCGAGTGCGGACAACAGCGCGACGAAAACGCAGCGATCCGGCCTCGTCGTGGCGAACGACGGGAACCCGCGACGCGTGGATACCTTGCGCGAGGCGCTCGGGCGGCACAAACGGGACGTTCACGAAACAGGATCTCTGGTGGTGACGTGCGCGATGGGACAGGACATACCGGTGCCCGTGTTTTGGGAGACGGTGGTTTCGGACTCCGGCAAAGGCAAAGGGAGCCGCGGCGGCGGCGCCTCGAAAGAAACCAAACAAACAAAAGGATACCACGCCGTTCTCGCCGACGTCCCGTGTTCGGGCGACGGCACGCTTCGCAAGGATCCGGATGTTTTGAAGCGGTGGCACCCCGGGCTCGGCAACGCGCTGCACGCGACGCAGGTTGCGATTGCGACGAACGCGTTGCGACTGGTGAAACCGGGGGGCGTGCTGTTGTACAGCACGTGCAGTTTGAACCCGGTGGAGGACGAAGCCGTGGTGGCGGCGGTTTTGTGCGGTCTTGGTGGTGATGAGTTCGATCTGGTTGCGAACCCGCTCGGGGTTTGTGGGAAGAAAGGCTTGCTTCACCGGAAAGGCGTGCACCATTGGAGAGTGGGCGAGCACGTGGTTCGCGGGTCGGAAACGGCGCGGAGAAGTTTCGCGTTTGCGTGTGCGAACGAAAACGCGAACCTCGGCGCCGATTCGGAAGAGGACGACTGCGATTTCGACGACTCGGCGGAGGATTCGGATTCGGAAGAGGACGTGCATTGTCAGTTTTACACGAGTTTCGAAAACGCAGTCGCCGCGGGGATGCCGTGCGCGGCGGCGACGATGTGGCCGCCGCCGCGCGGGGATACAACACGGGACCTTCACCTGGACCGGTGCGCGCGGATCCTACCGCACGACCAAGACACGGGCGGGTTCTTCGTGGCGATGCTTCGCAGACGCGAGGCGATTGAGACGACGGCGGCGGTTACCACGGAAAGCGCGGACCACGAAAAACACAGGAAACGCCGTTTGGAGAAAACGCAAAAAGCGAAGCGGGTCCACGCCTCGGCGGCGGCGCGAGCCACGGCGGACTGGACCGACCCGGTGCGGCCTTTGCCTCCAGGCGAAGCTTTGGCGATCGCGGAGACGTTGGGGGTTGGTAAATCTGTTCAAAACAGGCTGTGGCTCGGCGGGAAGGGTACGGAACTTTGCCATTCACCACACACCGCCTCTGCGATCGGCCCGATTACCACGACTGTTTATGTAATACACATTACCAGGGACTGACCCTTTCGGCGTTCATCGTGCCAGGCGTGGTCACGCTTTCGCCCGCCGCGGCGAGGGACTTGTCGTCGCTCGGCGGCGTCGCCATCGCCGCCGCGGGAGTCGAGGCGCTTCGCCCAAGGGTGCTTACTCGTGAGGAGCAAGCAACCGACGCGTCTACGTTCCCGTACGACTTCACGGTTGGCGGGTCTGCTGTTTTGGCGAGCGCGATGAAACTGCGGCGCGTGCGCGTGGTGCCGACGGATTTGCAGGTTTTGCTCGCGGCGCGCGCGGAGGGCGTGGACGTGGAGGAGCTTGATAAAACGTCTTTTTTCTCAACCGGCAAGGGCGAGATCCTACGGCTCACCCCGGACGAAATGGCGCCGCTCACGAAAGAAAGCTGGGAGCGGGTGGAGAGTCGAAACACGGGGGGGGTGGGGGGGGTCGTTTTGGTGTTACTGCGCCGAAACGAAAAAGAAAAAGGCGACGGAAAAGAAAAAGCAACCGTCGCGTTCGCCGTCCCGGGGCGGAGCGACGAAAACGGTTTGTCCATATCGCCCGAAGTCGACGCCGACACCGCGGCGTCGCTTTTGGTGAAGCTGAGACAGGTCGCCGGGGCGGGAAAGAAGAGTAAAAAGTAACACGAGTAACGGTGCGGTCGGTGCTTGGAGGGGGGGAAGACGGCGTGAGGGCGAGGTAAAAGGCGTACGGATCTAGCCGCTCTGGTTAGCTCGACGTTCGGAAACAAAAAAAAAAGCCCAACATGAAGGGAGTCGACCGGAGATAACACTTAAACAAAGCCCCACTCCTCAATACCTCTTCTTCTTTTTCGGTTTTGGTTTCTCCTCTTCTTCTTCGTCGTCGCTGAACACCATCGCCTCCACCACGTCGTCGTCGCCGTCTGCGGCGGTTCGTTTCGGGGGAAGCGTGGGTCTCAGGGTGAGCCCGCCCGCGGTTCCCCCAGCGGCTCCCGCGCGCGACGCTAACGCCGCGAGGACGTCCTCATCCTCCATCCCGTCGAATTCTTCGTCGTCCTCCTCGTCGCCGGCGCCACCGCCTTCGTCGTCTTCGTCGGAGAACTCGTCGTCATCCTCGCCGCCGCGCCTCACGTCGTCGTCGTCGTCGTCGTCCGAGTCGCTCGTGCCGTCGCTCGCCTTTTTGTCGCCGCCCGAAAGCGTCACGTCCGTGGCTTGCATCGCCGCGACGCGCTGTTTCTCCTTATCAAAGAGGGCTTGCGCGAGTTTCTCCATTGGCGCTTTCTTCGCCTCTCGTTCGTTCCTTAAAAAGTTCCGCGCCTTTTCGAAATCCTTCGGCGCGAAGTCAACCGAGTCCCGCTTCCGCGCGATCCAATCCGCGTTGCGCTCCGCCGCGTCCACAACCGCCCGCGCCGCTTTTCGGAACCGCGTGACTTGCGTGGCTTTGCAGAACCTTCTTAGGTCCCGGGACGGGACGTGCGCCAGTTCCGGGAACCCAGGCGAGTACGCCCACTGGTTGAGGTGCGCGGTGAGCAACTGCAGGGCGCCTTCCACGATGATTTCCTGGACACCCGGTGCGCGTAGGTCCGCTTTCGCGACTCGCAACACCAGGGAAAAGTCAGGCGGGCGGTTTTTCGTCTGCACGGGCGCTTTGTTCAGCTCGGCGAACCCTAAAAGTTCGAGCAAAAGAGGCGCCACTGGGACGAAGTGCCCTGTGCTTTTTGAAAGCGCGTTCAAAACGCGAACCAGCCGTAACCTCAACGGCGCGTACCGCGCACTGGGCAACAGCCGCGCCGCGCCCAGCGCGACTTGCGCTACGGGGTAAATCAACGGCCGCAGCGGGTCGGTTTCATCCTTGGCGTGCGTTTGCAACACCCGGACCCAGCACTCCAAGCAGTTGACGTACTGCCAGCAGTACACTGCTCTGAATGCTTCTTTGGATTTGTTGGAAAGCGCGCCTCGCAGCAGGCTCGCGAGTTGCCGGACGTACGTAAACGCCAGGGAGTAGGACTGGTGTTGGTCCAGCCCGTAAATCTCGCACACGCACGTGGTCATGAACACGACGTGCTCGATGGATTCCGCGTTGACAAACTTGGCGTTCGCGGCGAACTGCCTGTAAACGCCTTTCGCCGCGCGCTCCAGGGTAGGCGGGGGAAGCACCGCGGCCATGTTCCGAATAAGCAAAATGGACTGCACCCGCAACGCGGGTTCGCCCGACCCGAACAGCGCCAAAACGGCTTTCAGGGATTTCCGCGTCAAGCGCTCGAAGGTGTGGAAAAAAGGCACACTCGCGTTGAGCCTTGACATCAGGAACCGGGACATATCAGGGTCCGTGAGCTGCCCTAGCAAATGCAGGGTGTTCCCGAGAAACGACCGCGCCAAAGGTTCCACTTTCTTCCACCGCGACTGTTGGTGCGGTTTGAACATCCGCGCTTCGTCGGGGTGCCCCGCCGGTTCGTGCCCTAGCAAACCCCTTAAAATGGTGTCCATCTCCTCCAGTGTGAACGTCACAAGGGCGTGGAAAGCGGACGATGACGCCAACCGCACACCAGCCTCCTCGTCCTCGTCCTCGTCGCCGTAGTGCGCCGCCGCGCGGTACGCCCGCAGCAGGTTGCGCGCCGCGCCCAGGGATTCCCCCGAGCTCGCCTTCTCGCAGAGTTTCGTCACCACGGCGGATGTCAGTGTTTTGGCGTTTAGCTGCTTAACGGGCTTGTTTCCGGCAACATCCTCATCCTCGTCGTCCTCATCATCATCATCCTCGTCGTCATCCTCATCCTCCGATTCGTCAAACTCCAACAACTCCGAATCTTCGTCTTGAAGAAACTTGTAAAACTCGGGATCCGTTTCCTGTAACGACTCCAAGTCTTTCTTGTGCGTATCGATCTCCTGGCGTAACAGCTTGTTGGACTTCTTGACGTTAGCCACGGGTTCGTCGTCGTCGTCGGCGGCGTCGTCTTCGTCTTCGTCGTCGTCGTCCTCGCCGTCTGAATCCGGAAACGGTTCGTCATCTTCGTTTTCCTCGAGCTCGGCGTCATCGTCTTCCCCACCCGCGTCCTCATCGTCGTCATCCCCCCCGTCCCCGTCCTGGTACCCCGCCCCCGCGTTTAAAAACTCGTCAATGCTCATGTCTTCCAGCTTTTTCTTGCCTCCCGCAGTGTCCTTCGCCGCCGCCGCGGCTTCGTCGTCGTCGTCGTCGCCGTCGCCGTCGCCCTTCGCATCCTCCGCCATAGACGCGGCTAAACGCATCTCCTTCTCCCGGCGTCGCTGCGCCGCGACTTTCTCCGCTTTCCTTCGAACGATCGCACCGGTGAGGTGCTTCTTTTCGAACTTCTTCGTGCTTTTCTTTTTAGGCCCCATGGTGAAACACGTTCAACGCCGTACAGCGGTAACGGTGGATCACGAGTTCTTTTGAGCTTCGCAGGCGGCGGCGAAGGGCGGCGGGGCGCGATTTTCCGATTGCGTGGCCCGTGAGCGTAGCTAAGCACAGCCGGTTCGGATGGTACACAAAACGCGCGTGCGCAGACGGCGTGTGTCACACGAAAATCGCGAGTCTGCCTTCGACGCGGGCAACCAAACAGCGCGTGTGGCACCGCGCTAGGGGCTATGACGCAAGGCAGGCGGACGCAGTGATAAAAAAACAGCAGTTTCGGTGGTCAACCGACCGATCCCGCCGCCTCGCGGCGGAAAAGCGGATCTTCCGATCGCAGTTGGGTAGACTTCGACAGCGCTCTCGGCACGCACGTTGCCCGTCGAGCGCGCTTTCCTCGAGTTTTACGGTCTCTGCCGCTCGCGTCACACCTGATGACCGCGGACCCCCCCTTTATTCCCCTGAAGGACCCGCTGCAGGAGCTTTTCGACCGCCTCAGCGCTGAGATCGGCAGTTTCATCGCGGAGAAGGAACCCGACGCGACGGATCTGCCTCCCGTGGGCAAGTCAAGAGACCTAACGAAAGCCGATTTCACGGTGCAATGGAGCCGGTTCTGCGCCGCGAGGAAGGTGAACCCGGTGGCGTATGTCAAGGAACTCGGCGAGGGGCTTCAGGCCAAGATCGAGGGCGGGCACGACGGCCTGATCACCAAGGTGGAAGCGGTTGGGCCGTACCTGAACTTGTTCGTCAACAGGGCAAGGGTGTTTTCCTTGGTCCTAAACCTGGTACAGACCACCGGCGAGAAATTCGGGCACACCGATCACGCAGGCATGAAGCGAGTCATAATCGAGCACACCAGCAGCAACCCCAACGCGCCGCTTCATATCGGTAATCTGCGCAACGTCATGATCGGCGCGCATCTCGCGAAGATGCAACAAGCGTGCGGGTGGGATGTGACGCAGGCTTTTTACGTAAACGACCTCGGCGCGCAGATCGGCCTCACGGCGCTGGCGTACAGCAGGATATACCACAAAATCAAGCCGTACATGAAAATCGACCACTGGATCGGGGCGATGTACGCGGTGATGAACACGTGCCAGGAGCTGCAGCAGGTTGGTGTGGATTTCGGGACGCTGGAGGACGCGTGCGCGCTCGGCGCAGACGCGGTGGCGGCTCTGATGGGAACCTCGCTCGCTGCCGTGGCTGGGGACGAGAAGAAAACCAAAGGCGTTGTGGAGTATTTCGACATCTACCAGGACTTAAGGGAGCGATTCGAAGCGATGATGACCGTGATGATCGCGGATATCCGAACAATCGACGATATCAAAACGGAAGCCGGGAAGCTAAACCTGGCGTACGAGAAACAGGAGGAGTGGGCGATTAAGATTTTCCGGAAAATGGTCGTTGATTGCTTGACCGGTGTGCAGCAAACCCTGTCAACCTACAACGTCCAGCACGATGTTTTCGACTTCGAATCCGAACTAGGGTGGGAAGGCTCGAATGACAAGGTGTTGGAGATCATGAAAAACAGCGACTACTTTGTTCCGCAGACGCAAAAAAACGAGCAAGGGGTTCCGCAGGGCGCGTACCTCGACATGGCGTCCTTCATCACGGACCAGGGCTTGAAGCTGGGGAAAGGCGGGTACCAGAAAGATTACCCTCCGTTGTACGTGTTGCGGCCGGACGGCAGTACGTTGTACACGTACCGGGATATCGTGTACTCGTTCAAAAAAGCGGCGCGGAGTGATTTGATTCTCAACATTATTTGTTCCGAACAAGAGCTGGCACAGCAGAAAGTGAGTTTAGGGATGATGATGATGAACCCTGAGATGAAAGGGCGGCAGTACCACCTTTCTTACGACCTTGTCAAGCTGACGACGGGGAAAATGAGCGGCCGCAGAGGGCGGTATCTCCTGGCGGATGACTTGTACGACGATCTGAAAACCGTGATCAAGGAAAAAATGGGCAAGAAGTTTTTAGAAAAAGGCGAAGACGTCACGCCTGAGTTTTTCGAACAGGTCACGCACGAAGTATCAACGGCGGCGATGAAGTACGCGTTGCTTTCTGTTGGGTGCTTAACACAAATCAACTTCGATATCGCGAAAATCACCGACTTCGAAGACGCGTCGGCGCCGTTCATTCTGTACAACTCCACCCGCGTCGCGTCGGTGGTGCGGAAGTTTGAAAAGAAAGTCGCGGATGGGCGCGTCCCGGCGTTGCCCGAGTTGTCGAAGTGCGACACTGGTAAGCTTGACGACGACAAGGAATGGGAAATTCTCATGGATTTTATGTTACCGTTCGCGAGCATGATCCGGGACGGCGCGTCCCCAGCGCTTCCCGAGCCGCCCCTGCTTCCACAGTACGGCACGCACAAAGTGTGCGACTTTCTGAACCACATGGTAAGAGCGCTGTCCGCGTACTACGGACCGACCGGCGTGCGGATTCTGCCGGTGGACTCGGTGCTGGACGCGGGGGGCTGGGACGGCGCGAGTGCGATGCACGCCAGGGTGCACCTGTGCAAGGCGTTCAAGCAAGTAATCGACAACGGTTTAAGGCTGCTTATGATCGAACCTCTGGAGCGGATGTGATGGAGTTGAAAACGACTTTTGTGATCAAACGTACAATATCATGACTGATTGCTCGTACGGATTTCGTCACACTTTTCTGTCAAAGTTTTCTCGTTGTCCACCTGTTTTCTCGCTTTCGTTCGTTTCTCGCGACGATGGGCTTTTTACACTCGACCCTCGCGCGCTCCTCGCCCTTATTGGCCGCGCGTCAGAACGGCTTTGAGGAAGACGTTCAAGGAACGCCATCATGCAAATCTTCGTGAAGACCCGTAAGTCGCGCGAACCCGTTTGCGGACGTCGCGTACTCGTCAGCGCCTCCCGATGCGGTGTCCCACGCGGTTCGGAGTTCTAGGGTTTATGCCGATGACACGCGACGCGCGGGGTTCGGCCATCCGGAAACCGCCGTGGCGACCTCCCACGTGATGTGAATGCATTCGGAAAGCGTGTGGGCGACACCGCACGTGTTGTGTCGACCCAGCTGCGTCGTCTCCGGAGGCATCGCGTGGTCGTCGGGGGCAGCCGCGGCGCGCGCTCCGCGTCCGCGTTCGTCGCGAAAACGGCATCGTTTTTTCTAGCTGCAGGGCACTCGAGGGCACTCGCTGACCACCCGCCCCACTTCCCACCCCTTTTTCCCTCCTCGCAGTCACGGGTAAGACCATCACCCTCGAGGTGGAGTCTTCGGACACCATCGACAACGTGAAGGCGAAAATCCAGGACAAGGAGGGTATCCCCCCTGACCAGCAGCGCCTCATTTTCGCGGGCAAGCAGCTTGAGGATGGCCGCACGCTCGCGGATTACAACATCCAGAAGGAATCCACGCTTCACCTGGTGCTCCGCCTGCGCGGAGGTATCATCGAGCCCTCCCTCGTGGTGCTGGCCCGCAAGACGAACGTCGACAAGATGATCTGCCGCAAGTGAGTACCCGCGCCGGCCCGCGCGATCGAGAAAACTCGCGTTCCAATTCTTTTCCCGACGCGCGACTCGACACAAAAACGAAAAACAAAAGCAAGGGCCATAAAGTTTGTCTTGACAGACACTCTATTCTGCCAAGTCGAAAAACGGACCCGAAAACGACAGACAGACCGCCCTTTCACTTTGCCACGTGGTGGATCGCACCCGCCTCGCGGTCATTCCGGGGGGTCACACTCCGTCGCGTCTCACTGGGTGACGACGCCTTTTCGCGACGCGCCGACGCGCTCGCCCCGACACCCGACTGCCCGCTTTCCCAACACCCGCTGACGAGTGTGTCTCCTCCCCTTACCCTCCCAGGTGCTACGCCCGCCTCCACCAGCGCGCCGTGAACTGCCGCAAGAAGAAGTGCGGCCACACCAACCAGCTGCGCATCAAGAAGAAGCTGAAGTAAGTCTTGGGTTTTCGTCGCTACTAGTGGGTTTGTTGGAAACGCGCTTGGTCAATCGGCTCGCCGGCGGGGTAAACGTCGTAGCGTAGTGCGTGATTCGCCGTGGCCACGTGCGGATTGTTCGTAATGCACTGAAACTATCGACACATCTGTTTATCCACTCTCTGTTTGACTCTCGACGCGACTCTAGGCACGACTCTCGGCACTCCCTCGACCATCGATTTTCAGCCTGATAAAACCCTCGCTCGTCGCAAAAGCCGAAATCACCTCCCGCCAAATTCGAGTTTGTTTTTCATTGTTGGCCCGCACGCAAGGTGCGTCGCCGCCATGGCGAACGAAATCGAGGTGGTCGAGCTGCTCGACAGCAGCGAAGATGAGGCTGCCCCGATGGATGAGGATGACGTGGAGGTTCGAGTAGTCGACGCCGCACGCGAGATACGCGCCCCCGTGGGTGCGGCTGGCGGTGCTGCGGACGACGACGAGATCGAGATAACCGGTAAGCAATTGTTGGCACCTCTTCTCACGACGTCTCATGTCCGTGCTACGGCGCCAGTATCGCCACTCTCTTCATCACGCATCGTCGTGAGCACGTGCCGATACGACACCGCGATTTCCTTTCCGATACGACTTCGCGATGGGTCTTTCCAGGAGGAAGGTGGTCAGATCTGACACTCGCGTTCTCACGCGCTTTTCCGGTCGTCAAACCTTTTCTCACCACCCCCTCCCCCTCGACTTCTCAGGCATGGTGGGCGACGACGCCCTGGTGGACTATCCGCACCCGCGACACGCGTGTGCGGTGTTCAAGTTCGAGAGCACGACCCACATCACGCACTGCCCCAACTGCTGGTACGCCCCCCAGCGCTTCCCCCCGCGACGGGCGGTCATGTTTTTTCGCCTCTTGAGGCTTCCGAGAGGGTGCCCAGTTCCGCTGGACTGGCGGACCGACGCTTTTTTTCACAAACAAAGACATGGCGCGACGTTTCCGGACGCGACCCCCCGCGCGTACCCCAACGTCGCTGAACTCCTATCATCCACCAACCCCTTTCTCAATCCACAAAGGTGCTACTGCTGCGACGTCCAGGCGCCTTGCAAGGACTGGGCCGTGCACTGCGACGCGAAGTCTGGTCAACAGAAGTGGGACGCTATGCGGCGGAAAATCCAATCCGGCGCCGGCGCGCGCGCCGTGCCTTTGCCCTATGGCGGCGCCGGGTTCGCCGCACCTCGGCCCGAAATCGACCCGATTGTTCCCATGCCCCCCGCGCCGATCGTGAGCAAGGACGACGAGATGGCCACGCGCCCCGCGCTCGTGACGCAGATGCCCGACCCACGGACGCTTCCGTCCGTGACGCTTCTCGGGACGGTCCAAGTTCCAATCGCGCTTCGCGGCGGGTTCACCGCGACATCCCTGAACGCCAAGATCCAAAGCGGCGCGCCTTTCGGAGTGCGGTGCTCCAGCTACGACACCGCGGTGAAGTACATCAAGGAGAAGATGAACGACAACTCGCGTTTCGGGTTGCTCAACCTTTTAAACACGGATGACCCGAACAGCTACTCGGGGAACTCAGGGAACCCCAAGTACCTGGAGGTGCTGCCCATGATTCGCCCGGGTGACCCCGCGGTTCGCACGCACGTCCTTATGCGCGTTCTTGTGGTGGATTCGCTTGGTAAAAACCGCCCGAAAGACATCGCGGTGGAGGTTCCCGTCAACGGCACGATTGGGGACATCGTGGGTTTGATTCGCGAAACGTGTCGCGAAACCGTGTCGTCTGAATCCCGAGTTTTGCTCGCGAACGTGGTGTACCGGGCGCACGATAACCACCCCGTGGACCCGGACTCCGCTCCCGCGCCCCACCGCATGGAGAGCAAAATCAGCCGCGTGTACACCACCTTCGACGATTCGTCCCTGTCGAAACCGGCGAGGGAAGTCAAGGGTTTTGCCCGGGATTTCCCGGAAAAGTGCGGGTTCAAGTTCGAACACCACAACCGTGGGCTGGGGATCGGTAAGGTTGACCCCTGTAGAGCCAACGTACGGGACGTGTTAGTGGCGTACATCTTACCCAAAGACGCGAAACAGCTCGCGGTGGTGAACCCGACGTACATGTTCGACTTTGCGCGAATCGGAGTCAAGGCGAAGGCGCAGGCGAAGGACATCGCGGACTACGACGTGAAAGCCGCGGCGAAGAAAGCGGCGAAGGAAAGTGACGACGCCGCGTTTCTCTTGAAGCACGGGCACATCCCCCCCGCGCACGACTACCGGTACGGGTACCACCACAACAACTCCGAACACGAGGACCAGTACGCGCGGTCCGGTTTGAAAAAGGCGCAGTACTTTGGAACGCTCGGGATTCCCATTGTGGTGCCTGCGAGGTTAACCGAGCGGGTCGACGAAGGGCTGTTCGGGCAAACCGAGCTCACCTTGGGCGGCGAAACGCAAGACGCGGACATCGCGCAACGCGTTAAGTGCGTTCTCGAGTCGTGCGTTTCGGACGCCGGCGCGACGCCCACGAGCGCGGCGCCCGCGCCGCGCGTAAGTTTGTTTGGCAAAGACAAAGGCAAGCGTCAAGCGGTCGCGAATGAGCCCGCCCCGAAACGCCACCTTCCTCTTCCGCTTTTACTGCACACGGAATCCCCGAATTCGCACCACACCAGTTTCCACTTCGGCGACGCGCAAGCGCTTGACGACGTTCGGCTGCGCAAAGCCGTGTCCGCGAACGGCGAGCCGGTGAAGCAGAGTTTCGCCAAGACGCCCAAGCACGTTTCCAAGAGCCAGCTGAACATTTCGCCGTGGGACAAGAAAGGGTTTTTGGTGCACGGCGTGACCGCTGTGTTTGACTACGCGCAAATGACCGCGACGGCGAAGGCTTTGATCAAAAAGGATTTGAAGCTGCTTCCGGGGGGCGCGGAGAAGCACGCCACCGCGATTGCGGACGAGAAAGCGTCTGCTGATTTATACAAATGCCAAGCGTCTGAAGACGGCGCGGCGGCGCGGTCCAACCGTTTGATTGAGGAAATCATGCGCGCCAGCGTGACGTTTCACGTCGAGGTGAAGCCGCACGACCACGCGCGGAACCCGGCGAGCCGCCACCCGTCGCGCCTGCGCTGGAAACCGTTCCACCCCTTGGTGCGCACCGTGGTTACGATAAACCCGGTTTCGCAAACGCAAGGAACGCTTGAAATCTCCCTGTTTGTCAAGAACGAGGATTTCAAAAAACCGAACGACGAAAACACTCGCATGCGTCTGTTCAACGGGCCGTTGTCGTGGACGTGCCGCTCGCTGTTGGACGCGAGCGCGACGGCGCGGATCACAGACGGCACCACCGCGTTCAGCTCGCTTGGCGCGCACAAAAACGTCTGGAGCTACTGGCACGGCAGCGATCTTCAAGCGGATTTCAACGGCGCGTACACCGTTTCCGGGTACAACCGCGGCAGCGGCGCGAAAAGCGGCAACGGTGACGCGTTGCACGAAACCCTCACGACGCTGTTTTGGGGGGACAAACTGTTGGAGTTCCGCGGGTACTCGGAGCGCGCGCGCGAGGACGGCGGCGCGCGGTCGATTCCCGAGTTCATGAAACGCCTCGAGATGCATGGCCGGTCCGCGGCGACGCAACCGGTGGGTTTAGCGGTGGAGATGCGGGAGTACCAGCTTCAATCGTTGGCGCGGATGCTCGAGCTGGAAGCGGCGCCTGGTGGGATGCGGAACTTGATGTGGATCGAGGTTCCCTCTGTCACCGCGAAAGGCGCGCCCGTCTTGTTTTCCCCGTTTTTCAGGCTGGTCCTTCCCCAAACCCTGGTCCCCGCGCTTCCCAAAGGCGGGTTCCTTTGCGAAGAGATGGGTTTGGGTAAGACTATTGAAGTCTTAGGGTTGGTGCTGAGCAACCCCCCGCCCCGGAACTGGCTCCAAAATGGCGACCCGGTTGGCACCACGTGCGTCTCCCCGAGCGAACACGCGTTTACCCGCCCCGACGGGGCGCCGCCCCACGGCATCGCGCGCGCAGCCCCCGCCTTGGCGATCCGCTCAACCGCGACGCTTGTGGTGTGCGCGGTTTCCCTGGTCGGCCAGTGGATCGACGAAGCGCGCTCGAAGCTGGACGCCGCGAACGGTTTGCGGATCCACATGTACCACGGCCAGAAACGCGTCCGGGACCCGGTGCGTTTGGCGAACGACTACGACCTGGTGGTCACGACGTACCAAACAATCGCGTCCGACCGCGGGAAGGTTGGTTTAAACCACCCCACCGCGCAGATCGAGTGGTACCGCATCGTGCTTGACGAGGCGCACATGGCCAAGTCCGCGACAACCACGCAGAGCAAGGCGTGTCACGAGCTCAGGAGCGCGAGGCGGTGGGCGTGCACGGGAACGCCCATGGGCGCCGATATCAACGACCTGCACGGCCAGCTCAAGTTCCTTGGCGCGTACCCGTGCCAAACCCGGTCGCTTTTCGAAGCGTGGTTCCGGAACCCGCTGTCGCGCACGGGGCGGGTGATGGGGGAGGCGCCGACGTTAGCCGTGGAGTTAATGGCGAGCATCACTGTTCGGCACACCAAGGAGCAAACCCTGAACGGGAGGAAAATTCTCGAGCTTCCCAAGAAAACGGAATCCTTCGTGGAAGTCACCCTGGACATGGAGGAGCGCAAGAAGTACTTGGAGGTACACGCGGCGGCGAAGGCGCGGTTCGACGACACCTACGCCGCGAGAGGCGACGCGTACATCTCGTCGAAAATCCTCTCCGTCATGTCCCTGCTCACCCCGTTACGAAGACTGTGCAGCGGCGGGAAACTCACCGCGGCGGACCTCGACATGGAGAGTCCGCATGTGCAGGCGGCGCGACGCGCGAGGGAAGCGCGCGAACGCGAAGAACTTCGAATCGCGGCGGCGGGCGGGGACGTGAAACTCAACGGCAACGGCAACGGCGGGGCCAAGGCTGAGCCGAACGTTGGCGAAGGCGACGAAAACGCCGCGCCGGGCGACGGGGAGATGGGGCGGGGATTTCGAGTGGGCCTGGGGGACAACGACCAGGGCACCGCCGCCGCGGTTGACGCGAAACCCGTGGTTCCCGCCCCCGTGGACGGCGCGGACAAGGCTTGCGGGATTTGCGCGGAGCTTTGTGACACGCCCATGCGCACGGGGTGCGGGCACTTTTTCTGCAAGGACTGTTTGCTGGAACACACCACGAGGGTTGCGGATGCCGTCGCGGGAGGGCGCGGCCGAGGCCGAGGCCGGGGCGGCGGCCGAGGTCGCGGCAGAGGCGCCGCGCCTGTGCCGAACACCACGTGCGAGTGCCCGCAGGTTGGCTGCCGCGCGCTGATTGACGCGTCGGGGGTTCAACGCCGCCGCGCCGCGCCCGTCGCGCCGGTCGCCCCTGGACCCGCCACGAATGACGACGACGACGAATACGTCCCTCCCGGTGCGCTCGCCTTGGCACTTCCAAACGCCGCGCCCTTACTTGACGACGAAGAACCCGCCGCGCCCGTGGTGATTCAGTCCGACTCAAAGCTCCGCGCGATTGTCGAGGAGCTCCGCGCGATGCGCGCGGCGAGTCCCGCGAACAAGGCCTTAATTTTCTCGCAGTTCACGTCCACGCTGACGTGGCTGCAGGAAAAGTTACCGGCGGAGGGGTTTGGGTTCAGAACGGTTTCGGGGAGCATGCCTTTGAACCAACGCGCGGCCGCAATTGCGGCGTTTCAAAAAGACCCACCCACCACCGTTTTTCTGCTTTCCATGCGCTCCGGCGCGGTTGGAATCAACCTCACGAGCGCGACGCACGTGTTTCTTGTGGAACCCGCGTTGAACCCGGCGCTGACGGAGCAAGCCATCGGGCGATCGTGGCGCATGGGGCAAGTCAACGAAGTTTCCGTGAAGCACTTGATCGTGAAGAACTCGGTTGAGAGCAACATCGTGGCGCTTCTCGCGGAGAGAAAGGCGAACAACGTTGACGCCGCGGATGAAGCCGCCGCGGCGTCGACTTCGAAGATGTCAAAGTCCGAAATCGCGGGGCACCTCAAGGCGGACAAGCAGCGGCTGAAGAAGAACGAGCTCGAGCTTTTGTTTTCCCTGGACGAGACAAGAGCGGCGGCTGCGGCGGCGGCTGCGGCGGC
>Ga0115003_10002461_pt1 | contig 15321 bp, 12 predicted proteins | sample ArcticOcean_MG_C_7_FD_88736 | JGI IMG/M metagenome (GOLD analysis project Ga0115003, IMG submission 88736) | Marine microbial communities from western Arctic Ocean - ArcticOcean_MG_CB11_88 | ecosystem: Environmental > Aquatic > Marine > Oceanic | place: Arctic Ocean: Canada Basin | collected... | reverse complement strand
CTTCATCGCTTCATCGCTTCATCGCTTCATCGCTTCATCGCTTCACGCTACCGGGATGCCGGTGGCGCTAGTGGTGTGTCTTTGCTGTCATATCGAGCCCTAGAGTCTGCATAACCACTAGAGTAGTCTTTAGAGTTGGATTGCCCTGCTCGCTGAATGAACGATAGAGCTGCTCTCTTGAAAGACCTGTCTCACTGGCTATTTGACTCATACCTTTTGCTCGGGCTACCACGCCGAGCGCCTTAGCAATATATGCTGAATTACCTGTTTCAAAAGCATCAGCCATAAACACCTCTATAGCTTCGGGACTCTCTAAAGCTAACGCGGGATCATAGTCCTCATAATTTACTATTGTCATTTCAATACCTCTATTTTTTGGCTAATCGCAAAGCCATTTCAATATCTTTGCTCTGAGTGCTTTTGTTGCCCCCACAGAGCAGAATTACAATTGATTTACCCTGCTGCTTAAAATAGACCCTATACCCAGGGCCATAATGAATTCTTAGCTCACTAACCCCTCCGCCAACTGGCGACACGTCTCCCGAGAGATTATTGGCAAGGCGAAAGATACGCGCGGCAATGATTGCTTTAGCTCGCGAGTCTTTTAACTTGCTCTGCCACTTGCGGAACGTTGGGGTCTGTTTGATATCAATCATACAATAAATGTAGTCTATAAACTACAGCATGCAAGGATTATCAATTTTTGGCTTGAGTGATCAGGATAACTGAAGCGATCGGCGGGAATTGCTAGGCTATCCCAGAGATCAACTGAGCTTTATCATGACTGCGCGCTGCGGCGCCAATTGAGGTAAAAGCTACCGACAAAGTTTAGTTCAAATAACCCTTTTTGGATTCAAAATCCCTTTGGGATCCATCGCCATCTTCAGTGTTTTCATCAGCGCAATTTCACTGGGGGTTCTCGACAGCGCTAAAAAGTCACGCTTTAGAACACCCACGCCATGCTCTGCGGTAATAGCACCAGAGTACTCGCCGATCATTAGCATGATATCTTCATTGATTTTGAGCTTGTCTTCATCGCGCCCAGTATAGGCACAGACGTGGAGATTATTGTCGCCAATATGGCCAAACAATAGTACACCGACATTATCATATTTGGCTTTTAAGCGCTGATCCAAGTCTTCGGCAAAAGGTCCAATCTGCTCCAGAGGCAAGCTGACATCTTGATTTGAAACCGGCCCCAAGACCTGAAAAAGCTCGCCAATGCCATCACGTATCTGCCAAAACTTGTCGGCATCTTGATGGGATTGAGCGATCAAGGCGTCATCAATCAAGCCAGATTCAAGCTGTGCAAACAGCGCCGACTCAAAGCGTTCCGCCCCTAGAGCTTGATCGTTATCTTTGTATTCAACCAATAAATAGTAGGCGTGACTCTCTTGAAAAGGGCTGCTCAAATTGGGCAGCACTTCAAGCACTTTGCTGTAGTAGCTATCCCACATCAGTTCAAAGCCAGTGAGCCCAGAGCCGAGACTACGTTTAAGCTCGACCAATAATTTTGTCACCGACTCATAACTGCTTAAGGCGCAGAACGCGGTATGGGAGCTGCGCGACTTGGGCTGCAGCTGCAAAACTACACGGGTAACAATACCCAGGGTGCCCTCAGAGCCGATAAACAGATGTTTCAGATCATAGCCGGAGTTATTCTTGACCATTTTATTCATGGCGTTAATCACCGTGCCATCGGCCAAAACAGCCTCTAGACCCAGTACCAGTGAACGGGTCATACCGTAGCGAATAACTTCGGTGCCCCCGGCATTGGTCGACACATTGCCGCCGATATTACAGCTGCCCCGCGCGCCTAGATCCAAGGGTAAAAACAACTGACTATCGTCGGCAGCATCCTGAAGTACCTGGAGCGGAGTGCCTGCCAGTGCGGTCACCGTCATGGCCGTGGCATCGAGCTCTTCAATGCCATTCATACGCTCGAGGGAAATCGCGATCTCACCAGACTGGGGCGTTGCACCGCCGGCCAGACCGGTCAAACCACCCTGAATAACCACAGGCTGATCATGCTCATGGCAGAGCGCCATAATGTCGGAAAGTTGCTGGGTGTTTTTTGGCTTGAGCAGAGCCAGTGGCTGACAGGGGGCTGCGCCGCTCCAGTCAGAGTGATATTTTTCGCTGATATCGGTGCCAAGGAGCACCGTTGACGAATCGAGAAGCTCGACTAGGGAAGCAATTACATTTTTCATTTAGGCTTTGCTGCCAGGTTATAAGCTAAATCGAGTATAGACGACAAACCTCATCGCCTACCACTTATCCTCTCGGGTCTGCACACGATCAAATGACTCACCGATCAACACACCCAATTCACGCTGCTCACCCTCTTCAAGGTGAACAGAAGGACGGCCATGGGCAAAGCGATAGTTACAGATCAAGGCAATATCACCGACCTTCCAATTAATTGGAATGCCGTAGTCATCATAAATATCGATAAACAACTGCTTTTCTTCAGGCGACATCTCACTGCCGTCGCCAAAAGTCAGCTTCAGTGGACGCTCTTCCGGTGGTAAGTGCTGAACCAGCGGCCAGCTATCAAACCAGGCATCATCATCAGCCATGCTGCTATATAAGAGGTTGCGGCCAAGCTGTGGAAAATACTCAAACGCCGAAATATAGTAGCGAGTCTTTAATTTACGGTCTGGCCCCCACTCGGCGTCCAAACCGCGGCGACGCGCTTCGGCAATCGCTTCATCCGGATCTTCAGTCAACATCGACTGCTGCCAGTGGTTGTAGACACCTATATCCAGACGCCCCACAAAGGCATCACGATCGGTGAGATCACGGTGGTAGCACAAACCTAAGGCTTTAAGCTTCTGACCAAAGGCCGTGGCCATCAATGCATCAGTCGCCTGGCAGTTGTCAGAGACAAAGGTAGCGCCGCCAACCTTGGGCATCTTATGAGCCATAAAGCTGACCATTGTGGTACTAGAACCGATATAGGCCATTTCATGATGGTAATGCAGTGATGCAGCCAGTGGCGCACCGACTTCATAGACGTTCTTTTCAATGATTTTACGCGGGTTGGCACCACCCTCGTATTTGCGCTCATTTTTGAGCACCTGAGTTGCCACCAGACGCATAGCCTGCAAATCATCTAAACCGCTATTGATAACATGGACCAACCCAACCTTGTCGAAGGTGCTTTGCATGCGCTCGGCCAATTCGGGGCTAGCAATCAAAGGCTGACCATCGACGCGGAACTCATTGCCATCGATAACAAATAGGTCTGGAGAAATTGCCGGCGTACCGGTCCACCACTTAGGCTCAAGACGGCCCGTTAGCGGTGCAAATTCTTCGGCGAGGTTGGCGTTTAACATGAATATCAATTATCTCAAAAATGTGAAAAAGCACGGCAGTTTAGCCGTGAACTTGCCTGTCGACAATCAAAAAATAGTCACTGATTAAAAGTTATTTAGAGCCGTTTGCTATTAGCTTAAAACCTAACTACCTAGACAGGCTATTAATCTACCCTTTATACGCAGTTTATTCAGAATTGGCTTGGTCTGAAAGGCTTTGATACCAGCCTATTTAGATGGTTTGAAAAGGCTTTAGCGTTGAGCTCCACCACTGTCCTTGCAAACTGCTCAGCTGTCGCCTCGAACGAATGTGAAAGATCTCAGAAACTGGCAGGGAGATCCTTCGGTTCGCTACGCTCTCTCAGGATGACAAACCCTGCATTTTTAGCTTCTCGAGATCCATTCAGTTCGCTGCGCGCTCTCAGAATGACAAACCCTGCATTTTTAGTTTCTCGAGATCCGTTCGGTTCGCTGCGCTCTCTCAGGATGACAAACCCTGCGGGTTTGTCACTTGCGGCGGAAATCTCTTGGGGACATGCCATGCCAGCTTTTAAAGGCACTGGAGAATGAGCCTTGGTCAGCATAACCCAATAGAAAAGCAATCTCGGTTATGCCCAAGCGATCATCGGAGAGGTAGCGCAGGGCCATGCGCGAGCGCACTTCTTGAAGTACTTGTAAAAAGTTAGTCCCACGATCAGAGAGGCGGCGCTGCAATGTACGTCGGGAGATATTCATCAAACTGGCAAGCTTATCGATACTCACTTCACCCTCGGGCAAACGACGCATCATAAAGGACTTAAGATTGGCTAAAAACTCGTCGGCTGTTTGATCGTTTTCAAACAATTCGCTAAACGGCTTACTCAGATCAGGCCCTTCGTGATAATCCTGCTTGAGCAACTGGTAGTCCAGTGCGGCGCTGTCAAAAGAGAGGCTGCTATAAGGCTGGTTATAGCTGATTGAGCGACCAAAAATGGCTTCTAACTGGGTGGTATCTTGAGGCTGAGAATAGGTGAAACTGGCTTTCACTACAGGCACTGGTCGCACACAGAGTGAGTTGATAATGGCCGCAGATGCAGAGAGCACTTCATCGCTACAGTAACGTTTTAGTCCGCTACTCTTCAGCAACGGCTCCCAACGCAGCTCCACCAGATTACCGTCGCGATGGGCGGTGATCTCACCTATATCGCCACGCATTTTTAAGGTGCTGGGAATCAAGTTGAGATAGTCGCGAAAGGATTTACACAGTGTGCAGGTATAGAGCTGTAGATTGAGCCCTTTAAGATAAATGATGCGCCCCACTGAGAGACCAATATCGGGATTTGCAGAGGCTTCGGCAGCTAGCAGATAGAGCTTATAGTAATTGGCTACCGGAAAACGGCGGTCGGGTATTGCCAGCTGGTCTTGCTGTAATCCGGAATCTCGCAACAGATACTGTTGATTGGCACCATCTTTTTCCGCCGCCTGCAAAATAGCCACAAGGGCCGGAGCAAGAACGCTCCAGTTCGGGTTTATCTGCTGTTCAGCTGCTGTATTAGAGGCCATAGCCTTATTTTCTCGACGCGGTAAAACGGCGCTTACTTTAACACTTTAGAAGATTTGGGTTCAATATTACTGCCTCTAAGTACTCTCACTAGTCCCTCCTTAGTGCCTCCTTAGTCCCTCACTAGCCCTCCCACTAACCCTCTTTAAGCATAGGGAATGAAATCAAATCCCTCCGTGACATTTGGCAGAATACTGTATATATTCACAGTATATCGAGAGCGCCTCACCTATGCCCAACACTGAAATAATAACCAAACTCCTCGCCCGCCATGATACTTGGCGCGGACAGAGTCAAAAATCTACCCAGCGCAATGTCTCCAGCGGCAATGATCAAATTGATCTGCTATTAAAGGGTGGCTGGCCCACGGCTGCACTAACTGAATTACTGGTCCAACGCCCAGGGATTGGTGAGCTTTCTCTGCTGCTGCCGACAATCAAAGACTACTGCAAAAACAATCATCTCAGTGTCTGGCTCGATCCGCCCTATCAGCCCTACGCTCCGGCATTGGCTGCCGCCGGCATTGCCTTGCAGAAGGTACTTATAGTGCAGAGTAAAACGCAATCTGAGTGGCTCTGGGTCGCTGAGCAATGCATTCGCAACAATGCACTGCTATTGGCCTGGAGTGATAACAAAATGCCCAGTTATAGCGATCTGCGCAAGCTGCAACTGGCTGCTGCCGACAGCGGTCATGCGGCCTTTTTACTCTCTTCTAATAAAGCGTCGTCTAATAGAGGGTCGTTTAATAAAGGATCCTCTAATAGAGACGCTTCGGATAATAAACCGCCGGCTTTTTCGCCTGCCACCCTGCGCCTTGAGGTGGATTCTGTCTGCGAGAAAAATTTGCGGCTCTCTGTGCGTAAACTGCGTGGTGTGGCTCCGGGTGAGCAGCTGCTAATTCCTCGGGGCAAAGATCTCAGCTCACAGACTTCTCTGGCCAAATTACCGGTTAATAGTATTCACCCTGCTATGCCAATCTCAACCGATATTCCGCGTATCAAAACTCGCGAACAGAGACTCAACGCCTGAAACCTTCGCGCCGTAGCGAAGAGGGAAATAGACGAAAAGGATTTTCAATATTACCCACCGCAACGCGGGCAACAGACGCTTATCCCGAAAAAATTTGGCTATACCTGCACTTTCCCATGCTGCCCCTGGATGCCCTTTCAGATAGCCAGGAAGATGATTTAAATGCCCATGAATCGGGACAAAAACCGATTGCAGTTGTCGGCCAAGAAAAGAATGGGATGCGTGTTTTGTGCTGCAATGACAGCGCTAAACAATCTGCTGTAGAAGATCTTCTATCACTGTCTACGGCTCTGGCTCTCTGTCCTGATCTGTTGACACTACAACAGCAGCCAGAGCGTGAAAAAACCATTCTGCAACAGCTGGCATTAATTGCCTACAGCTTCAGTCCAGGAGTGATTATTGCCGAGCAGGGTTTGTGGCTTGAATTAAGCGGCTGTGAAAAACTCTTTCACAGTTACCAGCAGTTGCTCCAACAGTTACAAAAAGCCCTTTTACTTCGCTGCACCCATATTGATATGGGTGTTGCTGGCAGTGCCGATGCCGCACGTCTACTCTGCCGACCTGGTTTTCGCTGTGAGCTTCCTGAGAGCATTGAGCTGGAGCAGCAGTTTCGCTTAACACCCTTGAGCCTGCTCAGGGTCCAGCGACGCCAGCAGCAAAGTTTTTATCAGCTCGGATTAAGCTCTCTCGGCGATCTTCTGGCACTGCCCCGGGCTGAGCTAGCTAGTCGATTTGGTGCTGGAATAGTCGATCAGCTGCAATTGCTCCTTGGGGAAAAACCCTGCCAGCTAACGCGCTTTAAGCCGCCTCTGACCTTTGATGATTTGATGCAGAGCCCTCAGGGTATTTTTAGCAAGCAGGGTTTGCTGTTTCCCATGAAGACACTACTTCAGCGGCTGAGTATTTATCTGCAAGCTCGCCAGTGCTACTGCCGCACAATTGAATGGCGGTTTGAGCCCCTAATAGGCGAGCCCAGCTCTATGTCTGTGAGCCTTTCGGGAAATCAGAACAGTTGGTCGATGTTGCTCGATTTAAGTCGCCTTCAATTAGAGCGAATAGACTTACCTGCCAGTATAGAAACGATTATTTTATCCAGCGATGACTTTGTTGATGGCCTGCCGGAGGGGCTGGATTTATTTGGCTCTGCGCTAGTTGGTGAAGAGAGCGTTGAGGCCGGCCGACTGATTGATAGTTTGCGTGCAAGGCTGGGGCCAGAGGCTCTGCAACAGCCAGCCCTGGGAAATAATTATTTGCCCGAGGAAGCGGGAAAGATTGTCGCGCCGGGAGAGCATCAGCAATTGAGTATTGAGCACAGAGGTTTGCAACCTCTCTGGTTATTGCCTAAACCCATTCCTATTCAGTTGCGTAATCAGCAGTTGTTTTGGCGTCAACCGCTGTATATTTTAAGCGGCCCACAGAGGCTAAGTGATAACTGGTGGCAGACGGATCAGCAGCGGGATTATTACTTGGCTTGTGATAATCAGGGTTCAAGGTATTGGCTGTTTAAGCAGGCTGGGACTGATCGCTGGTTTGTACAGGGGTTGTTTTCGTAAAAGTTGAGAACTTTTACTTTGGGCTCAGGGCTTTTTTCCCACAGCCGGAATAATGCGTTAGCAGAAACCGTAGGTGCTGAGGGAGATCCCTCCACTGCGGTCGGGATGACAGTATGGGCGGTCGGGATGACAGTATGGGTGGTCGGGCTAACAAACAATCCTGTCATCCTGAGAGAGCGCAGCGAACCGAAGGAACTCCTTGCAGCACACTGCGTCAATCGACAAACCTCCAAACCAATCCAAACTCAATCACCCTAGCCAACAAGCGCATCCTTAATCTTAAACTTCTGCACCTTGCCCGCAGGATTGCGCGGCAGCTCATCGAGAAAATAAAGTCTACTCGGCAGCTTATACTTCGCCAAACTCTGACTGGCAAACTCACGCAGTTCTTCAAGCTCTAAAGTACTACCCTCTTTTACCACTGCAACGGCAGTAACCGCCTCACCCCACTTTTTATCGGGCAATCCAATCACCGCAATTTCAACTACGGCACTATGGCCATAGAGAATACTTTCAACCTCGGCGGGATAGACATTTTCACCACCAGAAATCACCATATCTTTTACCCGGTCACAGAGAAACAGATAGCCCTGATCATCGAAATAGCCTATATCGCCACTGTGAAACCAACCCTGAACATCAATCGCATCGGCTGTGGCTTCGGGGCGGTTCCAATAACCTTTAAGCACATTGGGGCCGCGCACACAGACTTCACCATGCTCCCCCGCAGGCAGCGGTTTATTCTCACCATCGACTATGCGCACTTCGGTAAACATCGGCGGTCGCCCAGCTGAACCGACCTTTTCCAGTGCCATACTGGTTTCCAGCATGGTTGCAAAGGGTGAAGTTTCGGTTAGACCATAGCCCTGGCAGAAGCGCACACCACACTCGCTATAAAGATTAATCAGCGGCACGGGTACTGGCGCACCGCCGACTACAAAGGCGCCAATATGACTCAAGTCGGTGGTGGCAAAAGTCTCGTGCTGGCTCATCATTAAAAACATGGTCGGCGCACCAAACATACTCGACACCGAATATTTCTCCAGTGCCGCCAGAACTTCTGCGGCATCAAAGGAACGAATCAAAACCACTTCAATACCCCGAGCCAGAGACGGCAAGGTGGTGACATTGAGCCCGCCAATATGGAATAACGGTGCACAGGTGAGTGTGGTGGAACCCATAAAGTCTTCGCCATAGGAGGAATTGGCACTGTTCCAAAACAGATTGCCATGGGTGAGCATGGCGCCTTTAGGCAGGCCCGTGGTGCCGGAGGTATACATGATAAAGGCCACTTCATCGGCATCCACCTGTTCAATCAATTGCAGTGGCTGGCTAGCGGCCATCAATGCTTCCAGAGGCTCCCAGTGAGTCGCATCCTCCTCAATACTGATATAACGCTGACAGACCAGATTATGTCGTTCTTGGTCCACTAGGGAGACCAGACCATTGTCGGCGAGCAGGGTGTGAATACCGGCATCGTTGGCTATATAGCGCATCTCGGGGCCGGTGAGGCGGAAGTTGAGCGGCACGAAAATCGCTCCCAGACAACTACAGGCGTAGAGCGCTTCCAAAAACACAGGATGATTGAGGCCGATATAGCCCACCCGATCACCGCGACAGACGCCGCCGGCACGCAATACAGCCGCAAGCTTGCGAATACGCTGACCAAATTCTTCGAAGGTCGAGGTCTTGCCCTCGAAGGTTAAGGCTTTGCGCTCAGGAGAGAGTTCCGCGCGGCGCAAAATGGTGTAGCCCAATCCGATCTCTGGTGTATTCGACATACTGAAGCCTCTGTTTTTTTTATTTTTATAATGATGAGTTGTCGCCTGAAGGCAATCACTCCGGCGCTTAACTGACGCCCGTTTTTACCCCTTTGTACCTTTAATCATCGACCATGTAAATACGAGAGGCCTATATTCAGTAGCAAAGAGATCCACTGCCGCTTGGCACGAATTCTGCAATACCTTTGAGTAGCCCAGCAGAGCGCTAAACCCATACCGAGCCCTGCTGCCAACAAAGCGCCCTATTTTCAACAGCGGACGCCTGTTAATAGTGCAAACAGAGACCACACAGTGATAACAGAAGGCCCAGATTGGCGCATAGCATTACTCTCACGCACCAAAACAGTGCCTCCGCACTATAGATCAACAACTCTAAACCAATCGACAGGTAGCGGACAAAAATCACTATGCGATTAATTTTCACTGACCTCGACGGCAGTCTTCTCGACCACCACAGCTACAGTTTTGCCCCTGCGCTGCCATTGCTCGCCGAACTTGAGGCGCTGAATGTACCGGTGATTCCCATTACCAGCAAAACCTTTGCTGAAGTGATGACCCTGCGTGGGCAGCTGAAAAACCGTCACCCCTTTATTGTTGAGAATGGCGCGGCTATTTATATTCCCAGTCGCTATTTTAAAACCCAGCCTGAGCACGCTATTTTAGAAGACGGTTTTTGGGTGCTGCGCAATGTGCCCCGCCGCGCCAAGTGGCAGCAGCTTCTCGCCGAACGAGCCGCCGATTTTAAGGGTGAGTTTGAAACCTTTGACTCCATCTATGCTGCTTCCGGTGCTGCCGGTGTCGCCGCGATTACCGGTCTCGAACTCAGCGCTGCCGAGTTAGCCAACCAGCGAGAACACAGTGAACCGGTGCACTGGATTGGCTCTAAGCAACGCAAAATGAGCTTTGTCTACCGTTTAAAAGAGGCTGGTGCCAAAGTTTTACAGGGCGGCCGTTTTCTAAATATTGGCGGTGATGTCGACAAAGGTCGGGCCATGCTCCAGTTGCGTGATCTCTATCACCGTGAGGCCAGCATAACTGAGCCAAACCACTGTCAAACCCTGGCTATTGGCGATGGCGACAATGATGTGGCCATGCTTGAAGTCGCTTCATCGGCACTGGTCATCAGGGCTGATAACCGTTCGCCGCCAATCTTAAAGCGCAGCCACGACTGCTACACCAGCGAACAGATCGGCCCTCTCGGCTGGGTTGAAGGGGTCAGTCTGTGGCTCGAAAAATCCAATAAATATTCCAACTAAAAACAAGCAGTCATAACCAACAATAAAAGAGAATTAATCATGGGCGACTTCCATCAAAACGGCGTGATCACTACTTTACATAATCTCTCCAAGCGATCAGTTGAGACTATGGAGGCTGAGCTGCTGACATTTTCTAAATCCAGACCCATGGGGCTGATATTGCCGTCGCTCTATTCAGAGCTTCAGGGTGATGCGCTCAAAGGGATTGTTGAAGAGTTAAAAAAGGTGCCCTACCTGACAGAGATTGTTATTGGCCTCGACCGTGCCAATGAACAGGAGTATCGCCAGGCTCTAGAATTTTTCTCTGTGCTGCCGCAGCACCACAGAGTACTGTGGAACGATGGCCCCCGTTTAAAAGCCTTGGATGCCAAACTGCAAAAACTCGACCTGGCGCCAAAAGAAATGGGCAAAGGGCGCAATGTTTGGTATTGCATGGGTTACACACTGGCCTCAAATAAGACTGAATCAGTGGCACTGCATGACTGTGATATCACCACCTATGATCGCGAATTACTCGCACGCCTAATTTACCCAGTCGCCAATCCACGCTTTAGCTATGAGTTCTGCAAAGGCTATTACGCCCGTGTCGCCAATGGCAAAATCAATGGCCGGGTTTCGCGCCTGTTAGTTTCACCCCTGTTGAGTGCGCTTAAAAAGACCGTCGGCCACACTGACTATCTCAACTATATGGCTAGTTTCAGGTATCCACTGGCTGGAGAGTTTTCCTTTCGCCGGGATGTGCTCAACGATATCCGTATCCCCAGCGACTGGGGCCTAGAGATCGGCGTGCTCTCAGAAATGCACCGCAACTACGCCAGCAATCGTCTCTGTCAGGTGGATATTGCCGATAACTATGATCACAAACATCAGAACCTTTCGCTGGACAACGACCAAGATGGCCTGTCGAAAATGTCCATCGATATAGCCAAGGCGCTATTCCGCAAGCTTGCCACACAGGGTGTGGTGTTTAGCCATGAAGCCTTTAGGTCGCTCAAGGCAACCTACTATCGCATGGCCCTGGATATAGTTGAGACCTGTCATAACGACGCGATTATGAACGGCTTAACCCTGGATATTCACGAGGAAGAAAAAGCCGTGGAGATGTTTGCGGAAAATATTATTAAGGCTGGAGAAGTGTTCTTCACTAGCCCTATGGAGAAGCCGTTTATTCCCAGCTGGAACCGGGTTATCAGTGCCGTGCCGGATATTTTTGAACAGTTAGTGGCTGCAGTAGAGGCAGACACCGAAGAATTTAATCAGCGCTAAGGCCGTCACCAATATGAACCCAAACCATCTTGCTGATGCACTCACCCGCCATCTGACCACTATTTATGCGGGCGTCGATGGCGTTGTCAGCGCAGATCATTCACAGCTCGGCAACCAGCTGATTGAGCTTATGGCGCTGCAACAGGCTACCACCAAACCCGCCCGCCATGAACCCACCCGCTATATCAATCACTGGGATGAAAAGGACTGTCTAGTCATCGCCTACGGTGACAGCGTATTACAACCAAACGAAAAACCCCTGCAAACCCTTAAACGGTTTTTAGATCGCTATGTGGAAGACTGCATTAATGGGGTGCATATACTGCCCTTTTACCCCTACACCTCGGACGATGGCTTTTCTGTTCTCGACTATTCCAGTGTCAATGAATCCCTCGGCGACTGGAGTGATATTGAGGCTATAGCTGCTGACTATTCGCTAATGTCGGATCTGGTGATCAATCATTGCTCGGCCCGCAGCCCCTGGTTTGAAAACTTTCTCAATGATCGGGATCCGGGGCACAATTTCTTTGTCACCGCCTCTCCAGATGACGATCTTAGCGCCGTGGTACGTCCCCGCACCAATGCCCTGCTTAAAGAGGTTGAGACGGTCAGAGGCAGTCAGTTTGTCTGGTGTACCTTTAGTCAAGATCAGGTGGATCTGAATTTTCGCAATCCTGAGGTGCTAAAACAGTTTGTCAGTATTATTCGCCAGTACCTTGATAGCGGCGTGCGCATTTTTCGCCTCGATGCAGTGGCTTTTTTATGGAAGGAACCGGGCACCAGCTGTATTAATTTGGAGCAGACTCACGAGGTGGTTCGCCTGCTGCGCACGCTGATCGAACATGCCCAGCCAGATGCGATTATTGTCACCGAAACCAATATTCCCAACCGCGAGAATTTGGCTTACTTTGGCAATGCCAATGAAGCTCACTGGGTGTATAACTTTTCCCTACCGCCGCTATTGGTCAACAGCCTTATCACTGGCGACTGCAACTATTTAAAGCAGTGGATGATGAGCATGCCGCCGGCGCGCAACGGCACCGCTTACTTTAACTTTATTGCCTCCCACGATGGTATTGGCCTGAGACCTGCCGAGGGCCTGCTCAAGGAAAGTGAAATCGAGGTTCTGGCAGAAACTATGCAGTCCTTTGGTGGACGTATTTCCTGGCGCACCGGGGATGAGGGACAGCGCAAACCCTACGAAATTAATATCTCCCTGTTTGATGCACTGCAGGGCACCACTGCGGGACCTGATCAATGGGGACTACAGCGCTTTCTTTGCGCCCACGCGATTATGTTTGCTCTAGAGGGAATTCCCGGGATCTATATTCACAGCCTGGTGGGCACGCGCAATGATTATCAGCGTGTTGAAAATGCCGGTCACAATCGGGCGATTAACCGTCATCAGTGGCAGTACAGCGACCTCCAGGAGCGACTGGCGAATGCTAAGAGTTCTGAGCATCAGGTGTTTAGTGGGATCAGCGAGCTGCTTAAAATTCGCCGTCAACAATCCGCCTTTCATCCCAATGCTACGCAGTTCACTCTGCATTTGGGTAACGGTTTGTTTGGCTTTTGGCGGCAGAGTATTGACCGTCAGCAGAGTATTTTTTGTGTCAGTAATATCACCTCGGAAGTGCAGACACTGAACCTCTCTGATATCAATTTGATCGACAATGAAAACTGGGTTGATCTGATTAGCCTGCTGCCCTGTGATGGGCTGATGCAGTCGGTGGCTATGGAGCCCTATCAGACATTGTGGATTACCAACCAGGTCAATGGCTAGCTTGTTATATGCCCTTGCATCGGTGAGAATATTGCATAGAAATATACTCTTAAACCCAAGATAATCTAAGCTAACAGCAGGGGCACAGACGCAATGAAAATAGAGACACAGGCTATTCACGCTGGATTTAACGACGACCCAACCACTCGCGCAGTGGCAGTTCCGATTTATCAAACCACCTCTTATAGCTTTCGCGACACCGAGCACGGTGCCAATCTGTTTAATCTCGCTGAGCCCGGCAATATCTATTCACGGATTATGAACCCCACCAACGATGTGCTGGAACAGCGCATCGCGGCAATGGAAGGCGGGGTCGCAGCACTCTGCATGGCCTCGGGCATGGCCGCCATCACAGCATCTATCCAAACCCTATGCCGCAGCGGTGACAATATGGTCAGTGTCAGCCAGCTCTATGGCGGCTCCTACAACCTGTTTGCCCACACATTGCCACAGCAGGGTATCGAAGTGCGCATGGCCTCAGGTGACGATATTGCCGCACTGGAAGCCCTGATCGACGAAAACACCAGAGCCGTATTCTGTGAGTCGATCGGCAACCCGGCTGGTAATGTGGTGGATATAGCCGCGCTCTCGGATATGGCCCATCGCCATGGGGTTCCAGTGATTGTCGACAACACGGTTGCCACGCCCTACTTCTGTCGTCCATTCGAACATGGTGCGGATATTGTGGTGCACTCACTGACTAAATATATCGGCGGCCACGGCACCACCATCGGCGGTATTATTGTCGACAGCGGCACCTTTGCCTACAAGGACAACCCGCGCTTCGCCCAGTTCAATACACCGGACCCGTCCTACCACGGCGTCACCTACGCCGATGACTTTGATGCGCCGTTTATTGGCCGCGCCAGAGTAGTTCCACTGCGCAGTATGGGCGGTGCACTGTCACCCTTTAATGCGTTTCTAATATTGCAGGGATTGGAAACATTGGCCCTGCGTATGGACCGCCATGTGGCAAACGCCAACGCAGTAGCAAACTATCTGCAAGACCATGATGCAGTGTCTTGGGTAAACTACGCCGGTCTTGCCGATGATAAATATTATGATCTCGCCCAGCGGATGTGTTCGGGCAAGCCCTCCTCCATTGTCAGCTTTGGTATCAAAGGTGGCGAAGCCGCTGGCGGCAAGTTTATCGATGCCCTGGGCATGATCAAGCGCCTGGTTAATATTGGCGACGCCAAATCTCTGGCCTGTCACCCTGCAAGCACCACCCACCGTCAGCTCAGTGAAGAAGAGTTGGCGCATGCTGGAGTGAGTTCAGATCTGGTGCGACTGTCAGTGGGTATTGAGCATATAGATGATATTTTGGCGGATATTGAGCAGGCTATTACTGCGGCCAGTTAAAACAGCTTAATGGTTTGGTACAAGGCACTAGGGACTAGTGCTGTCGCTCTATGGCGTCTATTTTGTCATCCCGAGCGCAGTCGAGGGATCTCTTGGGTGGGTTGATGCACTTGAGGAATAAGTGCAAAACTGGAGGGGGACGGCAGGATTTAATTAGTAGCAAACTAAAGTTTGTTACTAACCCCGTTGGGGCTGCGTCGCATTGCGACTCGTTCAATTTCCGCCGTGGGCGTAATTTGTGAACCTGGCGCTTTGAGCCTCGAAATCCGCCGTCTCGACGGTTAAACAAAAAAGGCCACCTACAAAGTAGGTGGCCTTTTTTATTTAATTGGTCGGGACGGCAGGATTTGAACCTGCGACCACTACACCCCCAGTGTTGTGTCTTAATCGCCTAACCCATTGACATATAAGAGAAAAGTGCTTTTTACAGATGT
>Ga0115003_10002457_pt1 | contig 15341 bp, 11 predicted proteins | sample ArcticOcean_MG_C_7_FD_88736 | JGI IMG/M metagenome (GOLD analysis project Ga0115003, IMG submission 88736) | Marine microbial communities from western Arctic Ocean - ArcticOcean_MG_CB11_88 | ecosystem: Environmental > Aquatic > Marine > Oceanic | place: Arctic Ocean: Canada Basin | collected... | reverse complement strand
ATCGCCGCCCTACTGCAGTACGTGCAGATAGAGAATGCCAGTGTGGTGGAATTGGTAGACACACGGGATTCAAAATCCCGCGCCCTTAAAAGCGTGCCGGTTCGAGTCCGGCCACTGGTACCATTTTCCTTCCCTTTGTAGATCGAAGGGATTATTTTCAGCGGTAAACCTCAGATTTAACTTTGGGATGCACCTGGGAAGTAAATGGGCATAAATCATAGAAACTCGGCAAACATCTCGTTGTTATTTACATCCGCATGAATGATTTCATGTTTGTTGTTTAGGTTTAAGACAAGGTCCGCGCGGTTAGGTAGCAACTTAAGCATATGGCGGGTCAGGCGCTCGTAATGCTGAATAAAACGCATTAACTCTCGCTTCTTCATAATTGTTACCTCCTCCATTTCAGCTTGCTGCTCTTCAAGCAAAGTAGTCAGCTTCAGCTCCTGCTGAGCACGCCACTTATAAACGCTCTCAAACGATGGCACCTTAAGCATTATCAAAGTATCCAATAATTCAAACAGAATTTTGTATTCTCCAGCAAGTTTCAAATTCGAATATCGTCGCCAAAAACCTCCCAAATCTTCCTTTTCTTCTAACTCATTCAACGGTTCGGACAACTCCTGCTCACTTTGCGGAGTAGCTCCCACACACCAACCTTCAAATAATATAATGTCTACTTTACCGCTAACTATCTCCCAATCGGATCTTGGCAGGCGGTCATCAAGGTGTTTTGCAAATCGTGGGATAGTCTCCCGATGATTATTGTCACCTGCCTTAAACGCCCGGATCAAACTTACTGCCAAAGCGACGTCGTGTGTACCGGGAACGCCTCGCGTATTAAACAGCGGATGAACCGCATTAGAAAGTGCTACGCGCTCCGCCTTGGTTAAATAGAAATCATCAATTGACAGGTTAACTACGTTAAGTCGAAACTTCTGTTCAAGTGTCAGTTTCAAGAAGTGCGAAAATGTCGACTTACCACTACCTTGGGCACCATTTATACCCACAACCAGAGTCGACTCAACCTTTTCATAGCGATTTGCGATAGCATCGGCTGTTGGTGCAATGTAGTTATCCACAATATCCATGTAACTGCCGGGCAATTTTTCTTGCTTAATGGCAGCTTCCAATTGATCACTCGCAATTGTCACGGAATTAGTCATCAGTCCAACCTCAACCTAAGAATCGAAATAATACCTAATCGGGTACTTTCTATTGGATAAAAATGGGCTTGAGGTTTGCAAGCTCATCCTCTGTTCTAATGTATTAATCTCTGCGGCATCATCCAGGATATCTCCAGGCCCTGAATTGATTAGAAACGGATTCTCCTTAATTCACGTGAACCGATTTTGATTTATTATTGGGTACATTGATGTTGTCGCAGGGTAAAACAATGCGACAACATCAACACTTTTCAAAATCTCTTGATTGGAAAAATGACCGCTGATTTACATGTTTTTCAATGCCTGCGCTGTCCAAAATCATTTGGCAAATCGCATCATAGGTTGAGACAACCTTTTTTTAACGCGCCACCGGTGATCGACTTTTCATCGGCGTTAGTCACCACTTCCAAACAGGCTATCTTATCTGCGGTTTAGTCGGAACGGGCACTTCCATCGGAAGTCGGGATTCCGGAATAATATTAAAATTCTCCAATATCGCCTGTTCCGCATCATACAAGGTGGTTGTATCAGCAATCGCTGCAACTATCGGATTCACATCAGAAACCTTTACAGAATCAAAGAACATAGTTACAGCCGCAAGCGGCCCTACATACATGTGCCAAAGCCCTTTGCAGTAATGAGTCCCCAATTTGCCTTGAGCTGCATCACGCGGCCACATCTCAACCGCTTCGTCAGGGAAATAATCCAGCACTTTAGTTAGATCAGCAACATCCTCATGTGTCAGACCATGGGCACCCAAATATCCACCAGCCGCCATAACCTTACCAACAGTTACATCCAAATGAGCATTGGGCACTTCCGCGTCGCAAGCATAACCAGTCAAAGCATAATAGCCATTTAATTCATTGGCCACATAGAGAGAGAAAGCATCTGCCAGCGGTGATTGCACAGACGTTTCTTCACCCGTATAAAATGCATCGGCACCGATATCGACTGTAATAAAGGTATCGAGATCGTACTTTTCCATCACATCTTTGATACCAGACAAAATACCCTGCGCACCATTAGCCACATTAATACTGACTACTGGCATACCAGTCTCTTTGGCTACTACCGCTTCGTAAAGAGCAGTACCTTCCGAAGATTCCGGCTGCACTTCCGAGTTGCCTCGCTCAATTATGGTGTCTGGATTAACTAGCACCACATTTTCATTGATACGCTCGGCCGGCTGTAAACGATCAAGGTTGATTATTTCGCAACCAAATGGGACAAACCCGGGCTTGTCCCACCACTTGATACAATACTCGCCTAACACAAACCGCTCTACTCCTAGATGTCTCAGATAGTTCATCACAGGTATGGTCTGAATAATATCTCCACCACCACCACAACCAAGTATGAAAACACCTTTGGTAGTTTTGCTGACTTCTAGTAAAGAAGGTTTAGATGACGTCATTGTACGCACTCCTCAATTACTTATTGATAACCCAATCGGCTTCCACGAGGTCTTCATTACGACGACCTAATAATTTGTATACACGATTTTCTGTTTCTTGCATAGGGTGCGCAAGGATACCATTGGTATCTTTCAGCAGATTTTCATAACCTGCTGCTTCTTCAGCAGTCCATTCTTTTTCGAAATCGCCACTCTTAATGTGGTTAATAACGTCAGTAAACTGTTGTTTAATAGCAGGCTCGTCAGAGAACCTCTTAGCAGTAATTACTTGACCATACTGACTAGTACGAGAGTGCAATTTAAGCTGATGCGCAAGACCGATATCTCTTACCGCGCCAAAAATTTCTGACAATTCACCAGAGGCATACATTTCCATCAATACAACGTCTCGGTCATAACCAGCTTCAACTAGCGCTTCAAACATGTTTTTCAACACATAAAAATCACCAGACTGCTCAGAAAACAGATCAATTTCAGTCTCTTCACGGAAACTAGACTCAATCGCACCCATTTTGGTGGTGCCAATAGCTTTACTAAGCGCCAGCATGAGATTCTGCGCGTTGCCAGAACCATCCTGCTCAACAGCAACCAGGCTAGGGTAGCCTATGCCATTTACAAACGTATCACGTACAGCTTGACCGATCATACGTGGGCCAATGAGAATGATATCTACATTACTAGGTGGCACAATTTTTTTGTAGTGGATGTTATAACCGTGAGAAAAGTTCAATACCATGTTGGCACGTAAATGAGGAGCAATAGACTCTTCATAAACCTTAGGCATTACTTCATCCGGCAACAACATAAACAAGATGTCGGCTTTTTGAGCGGCTTCAGCTATAGAACAAACCTCAAATCCATCTTTTTTAGCCCGTCTAGCAGAATTATCGCTAGGGCTTCCGACCAGAACCTGAATACCTGAATCGCGCATGTTTAGCGCTTGTGACCTGCCCTGATTACCGTAACCAATAATTGCAACGGTTCGACCGTCGAGATGTTTTAGATCTGCATCTTTATCAAAATAAAATCTTGCCATTACTCAATTCCTTCTCTTTCTCAAGGTGTTCTTATTAAACCCATATATCGCTTGGAATTATCAAATTCAAAGCACACACATGACCCTGTCATTCCCCTTAAGGGGTTAAAGTGTAAATATATCTCTACACAAAACGAATGATATTCTTAAGATTGGATATTGTCAACAATATTCAATATAATGTTTTGACATTGATCGATGATGCTTATATCGGTTTGTATTCCAGAATCTAATGCGGGCTCATTATGGCTTATCACTATGAGCATCCTACTCAATCAAACTTAAGACTACTCTTATTCCAACCGATTCGTAGAGCAAGATTTACGTTTCAGGACTCACACGACAAATATTTACGAAAACCAAAGAATGAAAAATAAAACACTCACAGACACCTTAACGCACAAAGACCAAACTGCAGGAGAGTGGAAAAGCATTATTGCTGGCATTTTACTTACAACTTGTGGCCTGGCTGTATACATCCTGATGCCTCTCCACCTGGGCGCTATGATGACGGCATTACAATTAACAGCCGCGCAAGCCGGTATCCTTTCGGGCAGTGAATACTACGCTATGGGCGCAGCATCACTATTCGCCCCTCTCTGGATTAGACGCTTCAACTGGCAAAAGATGGCTCTGTTTTCCTCTACAATGGCTTGCATTGGCCATATAGCTACAATCATATCCACTGACTTTGAGCTTATAGTTGCTGCCCGAATTTTTACTGGTTTGTTTGGCCAAGGTATTTTGTATGCCATCAGCTTTGCTGTTCTGGCAGAAACCCGTAACCCTGATCGCAGCTTTGGCATCGCTATTGCTGTAGCTACATTGATTACCGCTTTTCCCTTATGGAATGGACCTCTGTTACTTGATCTGTTCGGTAGAAACAGCGTAATCATAGTACTCCTTGGCATTACGCTTCTCCTACTTCCCGTAATAAAGTTCACACCAACAGGTTCAAATAAGACACAGCAAAACACATCCAACACAGCAAGCACCACTTTCCACCACAAGGCATGGATTCCAGTTACTGGATTAGCGGCTTTAGCGCTGTGGTATGTCGGGCCGGGAGGGTTCTGGGCTTTTAGTGAAAGGATCGCCGATAGCCAAGGTATTAGCAGTTCAGAGATTAGCACCGTATTTGCACTGGCCGTAGGTATCTCTATCACTGGACCGCTGCTGGCAGCAGGAATCGGGGACCGCTTTGGTCGAATGTGGCCAGTATTTTTATCAACCACGCTTATGACACTGATAGTTTTGGCTTTTAGCAACAACATTATTAACAATGCCTTTATGCCCAGCTTTATTCTGTTTAATGTCTTGATGGGCATCAGCTGTGTCTATCTGTTTGGTTTGATTGCCATCATAGACACGACAGGAAAATTGAATGTACTCACCCCAGCTTTCCAGGCTATAGGGGAAGGCACTGGCCCATTGATCATGGGGTATTTAGTAGGTAGCTATGGCTATGTTACAGTCGGCTGGAGCTATAGCGCCTTTGCCCTTATAGCTCTGTTATTGCTTTTCCCTGTGATCTTCCATATTAACAATTCGGATTCATCAACAGTCAACATAATCGCTTCCAAGCATATGGATAAATACACAGGATAATGCTACAAGCACTAAAAATCCTGTTTTTGCTAACCAGAAAGGCTACTGAGAAAGCCCTAAATCTGCCAACGAGAATCCAGCGATTCAGTAGTGTCTTTATTGTAAGATATTACCGCTCCAATCGCAGCCCTGACTCCCTGAGCAGCAGTCTGCTCTGACATGCTAGGCGCACCCAAGTTTTCGCTCAATGCGGCGATGGCGGGCAAATGTGGCAGATGAATCCAGCCAGCGCGAATAGCAAGCTTGCTTGTGTGAATAAAGTGCAAAATGCCATACATTAAATGGTTACATACGTTGGTTCCCGGCGTATCCGATATATCCGCAGGGACGCCCTGATCGCGGGCAGCCTTTACCATCGCCCTAATTGGCAAGCTTGAATAATAGGCGACCGGTCCATTTTTTTCGGTCAACTCACCCTGCAAAATCCGACCATCATTATCGGCAAGATTATACCTGGCAGAATCATTAAGGTTCTGCGCTAGTCGCTCTACAGTGAGCATACTTCTACCACCGTATTCACCCATCATGATAACTATGGTCGGCTGATACTCTGCAATTGCCTGCTTTACACAGTCAACGGCCTTAAAAAAAGTATTAGGCACCACCACTGACACAATGGTGTAGTCATCAATCAATTCACCACCAAGCAAATTAGCAACTTGCTCAGCAGTGTTTACCGGCGTAGAGCCAAATGCCTCGAAGCCCGTTAATAATATCGTTTTCATTAATTGCCCAACGGCCCGCCAATAGCCTTTCCTTTAGTCCCGGGTTAACTCAGATCTTAATTGTCACTATTCACGCAGACTCTTTTTGAGATTCTTTACCCCAACCAAAATATGTTCCTCTATTAGTTTTTCAGCTTTCACAGTATCGCGGGATCGGATTGCATCCAAAATTTCCTTGTGACCACCAACAAAACCCGTAGACGCGCTCTCAAATGAGCGATTAATATTCGAGATTGCCAAGCTCGTTTGATCAGCCATCAAACTCCAGTATTCCTGTAAATGTTTATGTTTAGACAGCGCACCAAGCTTTTGATGAAACTGATAGTCATCAATCGATGCGTGTTGCATATTCGGTAGCTCATTCTTCATGGTATCGACAATGTCCCCAAGCTCATTAATTTCTTCGTCGCTGGCACGCTCAATAACTAACTTCACTGCCAATTTTTCCAAAGCGCTACGAAGCGAACAAATTTCTTCGATATCATCAATACTGAATTCCCGAAGAAAATAACCACGATTCGGGTGATGAGTAACAAGCCCTTTATTGGTTAGTTCTCGCAATGCCTCTCTGACCGGTGCGCGGCTAATATTGAACTCTTCAGATATGCGTGATTCCGTGATCTGTTGGTTGTTGGCGTAATGCCCTTCCATGATCGCCTTGCGAATGATATCGACCACCTCTTCAGTTATCGTACGCCGTTTAATTAACGGGCTTTCCTTAAACATTGTTTTATCATTCACGATTGATTCCCGTTTAATTGACCAACTCAGATATATTATTAATGTTGAATTATCTACTTGATCTAAATTAAAGAATTGACACCTATCTATTATCTACAATTCACCCATTCTGATCAACTAGAGATATACGCAAAACAACTACTCCTATTCCTGGCTACCCCTATTTATTTTTTAGGCCACATCATAAAAAGCTTGATTAATATTGAACATTGTAGACAATATCCAGCTTTAATCAATTACATTCTTTTCATAACGGCTAAATAAGGGCAGGAACAATTTCAATGATTGAAAATAAGCGAGTTTTAATCACAGGTGGTAATCGACGTATAGGCTTGGAAGTTGGTGTAATGCTGGGCAAAGCGGGCGCAAAGATTGGTTTTACATACCGAGGCGATAAGTCCCGCGCAGCAGATGCGTTGTCGCGCTTACCCTCTAATGCGGTCGCGATCCGCACTGACCTACTTAAAGCAGATAATGCTAAACAACTAGTGTTAGATGCAGAGACTGCACTCGGTGGCCCTATCGACATCCTCATCAACAATGCAGCTACCTTTGAAGAAGACACTCTGGACTCCGTAACACCGGAAACCATGACACCACAACTACAGGTTGGCTTGATCACACCGGTACTAATCACCCGTTATGTTACCCGGCATCCACATCGCACTCAGATGGGGCTAATCATTAATATGTTGGACTACAAAATCATTAACCCCTTCCCCGATTATTTGTCCTATTCACTGGCAAAATTCGGAATGGAAGGCTTTACTCGCTTAAGTGCCCGCTATTTGGCACCTCGATGGCGCGTCTGCGGTATTGCACCGGGTTATACCTTGAAAGCACCGGATGAGGACCCACAACATTTTGCAGAGACTCGCGATAAAGTACCCTTGGGGCGAGGTCCGAGACCCAAAGATATTGGCGAAGCGATTATGTTTCTTGCCAATGCTCCAACGATTACCGGACAAACGCTGTATCTCGATAGTGGAGCACATATGATGGCTCAAGAGCGCGACTTTTCAATCACAAATTAAGACAACAGTCCCGAGGATTACCGGTGACGGAGGAATAAATAGATGAGCATATACGATAATTATCCATTGACAGATGCTGTGCGTGAATTTCTTGCACAACAACCAATTAAGCTGTTAATAAACGGTGAATGGCTGCCCGCCAAATCAGGCAAGACACTTCCTGTCTTCGACCCCTCAAGCGGTGAGATAATCGCGCAGGTTGCCGCTGGCGATAAAGCAGATATAAATATAGCCGTGGCTGCGGCACGCAGCGCTTTGCCTGCCTGGAAAGCTATTAGTCCTGGCGAGCGAGCAGAAATGATCTGGCAGCTGAGCTACCTGATCGAACGCGATGCTGAACACTTGGCTCAGTTGGACACCATTAGTAATGGGCTACCTCTGGATAAGACCCTCAACAATGAGATCCCGGCTGTTCTGGACGATCTCCGTTACTACGCAGGCTGGACCACCAAACTGTGTGGAAGAACCATTCCAGTATCCATTCCTGGTTTCTCTGTTCATACAAAAATAGAACCGATGGGTGTGTGCGGTGCAATCACCCCTTGGAACTATCCACTGGAGGCATTTAGCGGCAAAGTTGGTCCATCTCTTTGCTGCGGTAATACCCTAGTACTTAAACCGTCGGAAGAATCCCCTTTAAGCGCTTTGTGGTTAGGTAAACTTTGTCTGGAAGCCGGCATACCCTCTGGCGTACTAAACATTATTCCAGGTCACGGCCACGAAGCTGGTGCGGCATTAGCAGAGCATATGGATGTTGACAAAATCGGCTTTACCGGCAGTACCGCAGTAGGTCGTAAACTTATTAACGCCTCAGCTGGAAACATCAAACGCCTCTCACTAGAACTCGGTGGTAAATCGCCTAATGTGATTTTTGCAGATGCGGATATGGACAAGGCCATTGAGGACTCCACTTGGGCCATTTTTGGTCATTCAGGGCAAAACTGCATTGCTGGCTCACGCCTGTTTGTTGAACGCTCTGTATACGATCTTGTAGTACAACGTGTTGCCGAGCGCGCAGCGACCATCAAGATTGGCTCAGCCTTCGACCCCGAAACAGAAGTAGGCCCGGTGATATCCGCCAAGCAACACAAAACGGTAAGCGATTATATTCAAAAAGGAATCGACGAAGGAGCCACATTACGCTACGGCGGTGGCCGCCCAGAGGGCGTACCAGACGGCGGTTACTATATTGAACCCACTATCTTCATCGATGTGACCGATGACATGAGCATTGTGAAAGAGGAAATTTTCGGCCCAGTATTGTGCATTCTACCTTTCGACAGCTTCGATGAAATGATAGCGCGTGCCAATGACAGCGACTATGGCCTAGCGTCCTCTATTTGGACCCGTGACATCGTTAAAGCCGAGCGTTTCTCTCATCAAATAGAAACGGGGATCGTGTGGGTAAACGGTCACGCACTCTACGACGCACCAGCTCCGTTTGGTGGTTACAAGCAAAGTGGATATGGACGTGATTTAGGAGAAGCATCACTTCAAGAATATACCAAGGTAAAAACTGTTTGGGTCGGCAACGAGGAGTAGTACAAGCTATGAGACAAAAACAGGCAGCGTCCGCGGTGGACAATTGGAGTACCTACCAATGACAGTGAATATTGAGTTACGCAGTGATACTTTCACCTCACCGACAGACGCTATGCGACAAGCTATGTGTAATGCTATTGTCGGTGATGACGTATTCCATGAGGACCCGACCGTTCGTCAACTGGAAGAGCGGGCAGCTGCGCTGTTTGGTAAACAAGATGCTATGTTTTGTGCCACCGGCACCATGGCCAACCAAATCGCAGTGATGGTATTTTGTGATTACGGTGACCAGGTTGTCGTGCATAAACAATCGCATATCTATAATTTAGAAACCAATAGCCTGTCGACTGCCTGCGGTGTGCAGCCACGCATTATCGATGCCCCAAATGGTTACTACGACCTGTCAACTTTGGAAGAAGAGCTACATATTGCTGACACTCAAACGGCAGCAACATCGCTAATCTGTCTGGAAAATTCATTTAATCTGAATAAAGGGCTGGCGATACCCGCTGAGCACATTAATGAAATTTGCCGCTTCGGCCATGATCGTAATGTGAAAGTCTTTATGGACGGCGCACGCATTTTTAATGCCGCCGTAGCCCTGAAAACCGATGTCAAAACCCTGTGTGCAGAGGTTGATGCCGTCGCCACTTGTTTGAGCAAAGGGCTTGCCTGCCCTGTTGGCTCTCTGCTGATGGGCTCATCTGAGTTTATTAAAGAGGCACGCAGGATGCGTCAACGCCTTGGTGGCGGTTGGCGTCAGGCGGGTATTCTCGCTGCCGCCGGATTGGTGGCCTTTTCTGAAATGATAGATCGCATGAGCGAAGATCACGACAATGCACAACAGCTGGCAAACGGATTAGTTGGATTGGGGCTCGATATTAATTTGGACGAGGTGCAAACCAACATTATCCCCGTTGGGGTCGAACCACTACAAGTGACTGCAGCAGAATTTTGTGACTATATGAAAGCCGCAGGTATCAACGTTAAAAATATTGGTAAATACAAGGTGCGGATGATAACCCATAAAGATTTCTCCAGTACACAAATTGACCAAGTACTACAAACCATTAAAGACGCCCCCTTCACTAACGCCTAACATCACCAGCGTGGTGGCGCGGCCACCACAGAAATACAGAGTGCCGTCAACCAAATAAGAGACCCCATGCTAGAACTAGCTATTATTTTCGGCTTACTCTCCGCCGCAGCTTGGGGCTGCGGTGATTTTGTAGCGGGTTTTGCCTCTCGTGTTAACCACCACTACCAGGTAGTCGCCTGCGTTACAATAGTGAGTTTGTTGATTTATGTTAGCCTCGCACTGCTAACTAGCGAAGCTCTACCTTCAAAAACTGACTTTCTATGGGCCATCGCATCAGGCATAGGCTCAACCATCGGCCTGGCCGCACTGTATCGCGGTATTGCCCTAGGTAAAACCGCAACGGTAACACCTATCGCAGGTGTTATCGGTGCTGCCCTGCCAATACTATTTTCCCTACTAACTTCCGGGGTTCTAGCTGCTAATACATCGATAGGCATACTTCTGTCAGTTATTGGCTTATGGCTAATCACCAAACCCACTCAAGGCATCGCGTCTGTCGATCGTTCCGCGCTAATACTGGGTGTCAGCGCCGGATTGGGTTTTGGCTTATTCTTTATTTTAATCGCACAAGTCGATAAGGCTTTTGTTTATTGGCCGTTAACGAGCACCCGTATAGGTATTCTACTCTTTATCCTGGTGCTACTTAAAAGTAACAAACTACCAATAAGCCCGCGGCATAAACTCCACTACAGCCTTATAGCCGGGCTACTCGACTGTATCGGTGCTCTTCTGTTTGTTTTTGCCAGTCACAACGCTCGCGTCGATGTCGCTGCCGCACTATCCTCGCTGTACCCAGTAGCTACCATTTTGTGCGCCACGCTAGTTGCCCGAGAAACAGTTAGCCGCAGCCAATGGTTTGGCATTACTGTGTGTTTTTGTGGCGTGATGATATTGTCTTTGTAAGTGTTACAAAATTGCTCTGCCAAATAAGAGAGTAGAAGAATAGAGCTGCTTCAACGCACTAAAATTCAACCAATGCACCCGACATTGGCTGTAAATACTACTCATACTTATGCCAGTCTTCTGAGTTTCAAATATAACTCGCAACTATCAGATTGGGGAGCCATCTATCTTGACACAGGAGGCTGATCCTGAAAATTATTCAAGAAATTAATCGGACAGAACACTAACAGCTAATTGAAAAAGCCCAAAAGTTGTCGCTCTCATCCGCTACTCAATGTGGCTGATAAAGTTTGAAACAAATGCGCTTTACTATCTTCATCACTTATTGTAGATCCGAATATAGCCGACTGTATATAAACCCTATTCAGTTATAAAGGGAGATGTAAACATACCCATCGGCTCGTATTTATCTGCTATCAATTTTAATTTTTGCCAGTGCGCATGAGTGAAAGAGTGACGGGCCAATTCAGGATGCCGAACAAACTCTGTCTCATTAATGTATGCGCCTTTGTCCAACGGTTCCAATGATGCCACTAAATCGTCAGACCACTGAACCTTCACCTTGTCCTGTTCAGGTTTGGCCCAAGCTACGGCAGAGTATATAAATGCTTCTCCTATAGCCGAATAGGCGGCATCGCGCGGTAACCTTGGATTGGATCGGTAATTGATGTAAACCAGTGTCTACTCTGATGGGGTGGAGAGGAACTTATGCCCGATACGCCTAGTGGCTCCCGCAACATCATCGGCCCAGAAAGTTTCAACCGCGTGCCTGTACGGAAACGAGGCCGATGCGGTGGCAAATAATTGGTTCATCGTCTTCGGTGCCAGATCATCCGTAAAGGGTATTACCTCGGTAGGTGCACCTTTCGTTATCGGCGCAATTAACATCTTAGCTTCCTGCTCGTCATCGGCGACGCAAAGAACAGAGACGATGCACTGCTTGTCCGCTTCGACACCTTTTTCAGCTGCCTCGGCCATGATAAAGGTCAGACTTTGTTCAACTTTCGAATGCTGTGCGGCACGGGCTTTCTCCAACCAGGTGATGACTGAGACTATTGCACCGATTGTGTAGATATAGGTGCTTTCGCGGATTGCGACAGGGCGGGGAAAACATTGAGATGAAAGTGGGTAACAATCCCGCAAAAAATGGGGCCGCCGCCACATGCAGCCCAAAACAGGTCGGAATGTTGATCGGCGCTGGCCGTTAGTTTCTCTCCTGAGGCAAGAATTACTTCTACCGCGCGCAATATTGAAATAGGCCAAGTTGTTCAAGCTTTCTGCGTTCCAACCCATGCCACCACCTAGCAGGTATCCACCGAGCGCTACTGTTAGGCTATGCGGAACCGGAAAGGCGAGATTCTCAAGGCGCAGTAGATAGTCAAACTCAATACTTCTGACACCGGGCTGCACATGGGCGATCCGGTTGGTCGCATCAATCTCGACGTCACGCAAGCGGGATATATCCAGTAGCATCGTGCTGTCCTATACTCCGTTGGCAACATAGCTATGGCCGCCGCAGACGATAGAGACTGGAAGGTCAGCATCACGGGCCTCAGCCAGTGCGGCGAGAATATCTTCCTCGGATCTCACTTCAAAAATACGATTCGGATGACGGGAAGGGTTTATCGCTTGCCAAACAAGTGAGGTGCGTTTCTGTTCATAAGCATTGTCGCCTTTATATTAAGCGACACCCTTAAATTTGTCGACGACTTTGGTGGCGGCCATTACCAGCGCAAAGCACGTTGCAGCGGCTATTACAATACCGACTGTGAGCAAGCTCATCCGCGATAGAAAATAACGGCGGATTTTCATAGTAAGCCCTTCATTGATGGTTTGAAAAATACCAGCTCTTGGTCTATTAGTAAGTTGAGAATTGCTACCCACCTCAATTATCCTGTAGCACTCTCTGTATCACAGGCTCAAGGATTTAACGCTTCAATAAGATAAGCATCTACATGGAACTGATCATACCCAAGCGATTTCAAGTTGTTGCAATATGTTTTCAGTTATAGACCCGTTAAAACTCGACCAATGCATCTAACATTGGCTTTAAATACTGATCATACTTACGCCATTCTTCGGAACTGCCGGTATACATTTTTTCCCTCACCTGCAGCATCGATGCCGTTGCTACTGGCCGTTTCGTGTTATAAAACGATAGACAATTATCATCCCAACTAAGGCCTGCTAGTTGCAGTAGATGACGAGTTTCCCGTTCCTGATTCTCTGTTAATTCCTCATAGTTAAAGTCATGAATTCGACCGGGAAAGCGCTCATGCCAAAAAGCCATTAGATCAACATACAGCTTATAAAAATGAGTAATATCTTCAAGGCTATAAGCATAGGTATTTCCTTTTTCAGAAAAATAATGCTTAAAGATAGACCAACAGGTCGCTCGTGCATCGCGCTTTAGATTAATAATTTTTGCCTCCGGCAGCGCGCAAAGGATAAAACCAATATACAAAAAGTTGCTTGTCATCTTATCGGTAATAAAAGGTGCTGTCGTATTGAGTTTTGCCAAACCGGATAAATAAGCGTCCCTTGTAGTTTGTAACCACTTCTTGTTAAGTGATTGAGGTGCTGAGCTTGTAGGATGTATTGAGTTGCCCAGCAACATCAACTCCCCAGCTCCGTGAACATGAGAATGACTAGCCAGTATTTGCTCAACAAGGGTGGTTCCAGACCTAGGCATTCCAACGATAAATATCGGCGTCTGCTCAGCTAGAGACTTTGCTGCATCTGAAGAGACAGCCTCATTTGAGAACCATGCTTTGGTCTGAGCAAACATTACCTCACTAGCCTTTCTATCGTAGCCCAGTTCCGCTTTACGCAAGCGATTACCTTCAGAAAGATGCATAAAGGCCGCACCATAGTCAGCTAAATCAGCATTTGCTTTACCAAGCGCGAAACTCAGTTCCATTCGGTCTTTATCATTACATGTGTCAGACATCAACAGTCCGTTCATCTGTTCAATATGTCGATCAGTTGTTGTCTCGAATCGTTTAATAGTACTCAAATTACGATATACCTCAGCGAAATCAGGCTTGAGTTCTATAGCTCTCAAATAGCTGATGATCGCTTCCTCATTCCTACCAAGCTGACTGAGGGCAATCCCGAGATTATTATGAGCTTCAAAAAAATTAATTTTGATTTCGGTGGCTTTAGCGTAACTGACAATCGCATCTTCCAGTCTGTTCAGATCACTGAATGTAGCGCCTAAGTTATTATGTGCATCAGCATAATCTGGCTCTAGCTCTATGGCTTTCATTTGCTTAACCATAGCCTCTTCGATTCTGCCAATATCTCTGAGAATTTCGCCTAAATTACTATAGGCTTCGGCAAAATCAGGCTTGTATTGAATAGCCCTATTACAGCTGGCAAGCGCCTCCTCGTACCTACCCAAGACATTAAAAGTAACACCCAGTTTATTGTGCACCTCAGCATAATCTGGCTTGAGCTGGATCGCTTTGGTATAACTATTAATAGCCTCATCGTTTCTATCTAGGCTTCTAAAGAAAGCCCCTAAATTGCTATACCCTTCAGCAAAATCAGGCCTGTATTGAATCGCCTTGGTACCACTGGCAATTGCCTCCTCCACCCGACCCAGCTCATTGAGAACCACTCCCAAATTACTGTGTGCCTCAGCATAATCGGGCTTAAGCTGGATAGCTTTAGTATAGCTGGCAATTGCTTGTTCCTGCAGGCTCAGAGCATTGAAGGCATTCCCCAAATTAAAATGTGCCTCTGCATAGCCAGGCTTGAACTGAATGGCCTTGCGGCAACTGGCAACTGCCTCCTCGCTCCTACCCAGATCATTAAGTGCAGCACCCATATTATTATGGGCTGCCACGTGATCAGGCATAAGGTGGATGACGTCAACCCAGCTGGCTATCGCTTCCTCTAATTGACCCAATTCAGCGTTTACTACACCAAGTATGTTGTACACCGCCGGGGTGTTTGGAAATTCAGCTACTAATGCCTTTCCCTGCTCAAGCACAACCTGTGGCTGCCCACGCTTATATATGGTAATAAGTGCCTGAATTTGCTGCGGAGATGGCTGTAATGGAGACGCT
>Ga0115003_10002452_pt1 | contig 15361 bp, 15 predicted proteins | sample ArcticOcean_MG_C_7_FD_88736 | JGI IMG/M metagenome (GOLD analysis project Ga0115003, IMG submission 88736) | Marine microbial communities from western Arctic Ocean - ArcticOcean_MG_CB11_88 | ecosystem: Environmental > Aquatic > Marine > Oceanic | place: Arctic Ocean: Canada Basin | collected... | reverse complement strand
GGTCGATTTTGTGGACTTTGCAGAGGCGAAGCCAGTCACCGCTTCCGTACTGTGAGCCTTGATCCGAGTGAACGATCACTCGTTCCTTCGACTTGACCTTTACCGATTCTCCGGGTTCGTAACGAGTGGACTCTTCGGTGTCGCCGTGAGGAAGGGGTAAACGCCTGAGATGCATCAAGCTTTTGCCGCGTAGCGATGACAGGTGCGAGTTGGACTCAGTAGGCGTGCACGGTCTCGAAGGACGGGGAATTACGGACGGATTGCCCCCATTTCTTCTCAAGACTGCCATGCCGTCATTCGATACGACAGTCTTAATCACTTGTATCGGGGGCTAACGTGAAGGGAATCATCTTTAACTTGCTCGAGATGCTAGTCGAAGATGAAGAAGGCGACGCGTTATGGGAGAGCCTTCTCGATGAGGCCGGCGTGTCCGGTGTATATACCGCCCTCGGAAGCTATGCGGATGAGGAGCTAATCGCTTTGATTTGCGGCTTGGCAGCTCATCGTGATCTGCCCATCGATACGGTCCTTCATTGGTTCGGTCGACGGTCGATTCCAATTCTCGCCGACCGGTACCCGGAGTTCTTCGAGCCGCACGTGTCAACGATATCGTTTCTCATGACCCTCAACGATGTGATCCACGCAGAGGTACGCAAGCTTTACCCTGGAGCAGAAGTGCCGGTCTTCGACTTCGCTTTGGGGAAGGACGCGATAGACGATCGCGATACGCCCACCCTGACGATGGTCTATCACTCCCACCGTTCGATGTGCGCACTCGCCGAGGGTTTTGCGACGGGTGCCGCGGAGCATTTCGGAGAAGCGATCCATCTCGAACAGCTCGAATGCAAGAAGATGGGCGCCGAGGCGTGCGTTTTGTCGATCAGGATCTCCGGTTGAGCTCCATGAAATCGATCGACGAAGTTGAACGGCTCGTCCGAAAACTCGACAGAGAACGTAAGGCGCGCCTCGAGGCCGAGCGGATTGCTGAAATCGCGACGAGATCGGCGCTCCACGATAACCTTACGGGTCTCGCCAATCGGGCGATGCTCGACGATATTCTGAAAACCTCGATCGCTCGTTCGAGACGCAACCATCGCGCGATTGGAATTCTCTTCCTCGACCTCGACCGGTTCAAAAACATCAACGACAGCCTTGGTCACAAGGTTGGAGACCTCGTCTTGAAAGAGGCGGCTCGACGAATCACTCGAGCGATTCGGAGTGTGGACTCTGCAGCGAGAATTGGAGGAGACGAGTTCGCCGTAGTTTGCGAAGGAGCGGGCGGCATAAGAGAGATCGTAGTCGTGGCTCAGCGCATACTCGACTCGTTCGCGGATACGTTCATTTGTGAAGAAAAGGAAATCTCGATCGAGCCGAGCATCGGGGTCGTTCTTTCGACCGAAGAATCAACGCCGGCCGAACTCCTACGCGATGCCGATGCGGCCATGTATCAGGCGAAGAACAAGGGCGGACGATGTTTCGAGATTTTCGATGCGGCGATGCGGGAAGTTGCGACTCAACGGCTCGCGCTCGAGAGTTCTTTGCGTGCTGGGCTCCGAACGCATCAGTTCACGGCCGAGTTTCAGCCGGTTGTCTGCGTTCCCTCTGGAAATGTCAGGTCGTTCGAGGCGCTCGCTCGCTGGAATCATCCAGAGCTGGGAGCGATTTCGCCTGAGCTCTTTATTCGCATTGCCGAAGATTCGCACCAGATCGAAGAGCTCGGCGAACAGATTCTTGGAATCGCGCTCAGGGATTTTTCGGGGTGGCTGCATAGGCGGGAAGGGCCCTCCGATGGCGACTTGCCTATTCTTTCCGTGAATTTTTCGCCCGCTCAATTGGGCCGGCCCACAATTGTCCCCCGAACTCTCGAAGCCATCGACGAAATGGGACTCGCGCCGGACCGGGTGGCGATTGAGATCACCGAGTCCACTCTGATGGTCGAGGACGATGTCGTCGCGGCGAACCTGAAACAGTTCTCGGATAAGGGCCTCCGTTTGGATCTCGATGATTTCGGGACCGGCTATTCATCGCTCGCGTATCTCAAGCGCTTCCATGTCGACGTCCTGAAGATCGACAGGATGTTCGTTCGCGACATTGAAACCGATCTCGAGTCGAGAGCAATCGTCGAAGCCATCGTCAAAATGTCGAGCGCCCTCAACATTGACGTCATCGCGGAGGGCGTTGAGACCGAACCCCAGGTCCAGATCCTTGGGGGCCTGGGCTGCCGCTGGATGCAGGGCTACTACTTCGATCGTCCTGCCAAGCTTGATGCCTTGAAGCATCACTACGCGACCGAGATCAGCGCCGACGCCGTAGTATGCGCAAAGTCAGCCGAACTTAAAAATTGATGATTACGGGTACTCATGATGGTGAGGTCAGTAGGCGTATGCACGCCTAATAGATTCGCTTCCCAGAAACACCTTGTTGCCATCAGCGATGCATTTCTATTGCACGTCGGAAACAGAAGTCCGCGAGTGGGAAACGAAAATTAGAATCTGTTCGACCCTGAACCGGCTTGAGTCTGATCCAAACCTCGCCGCTCACTCACGCATCGATTTCGATTCACGCCGAGCATCATTTTTTTCAAAATCCCCGCTTTGAAGTTCTGCAGTGAGATCTGGCACCGCCTAGAGCGCCCTAGGGCCTCCTTGAGCGCAAAAGTAGAACGTGTTTCACTCTGCCGATTGCGCGGTTATAGTCTGAAAGTTCGCGGTATCGACCGAAAGTCGCCGCTCCCAACCCCCGCCCGCCTACCCCCTCGGACCCCATGATTCGATCATGGCCAACCGGGTGTAGACGGGCCCTGACTCACGCCGGAGGCATATAAAGATGTACATCGACCTCACCCCGGAACAGAAAACTCTGCGGCAGACGCTGCGCACGTACTTCGACAAACTCATGACCCCCGAGGCCAAGGGCAAAGTCTCTGGCATGGAAGGCGGCAAGGTCTACCGCGAGATGATCCGCAAGGTCGGCGGCGATGGATGGCTTGGCGTCGGATGGCCGAAGGAATTCGGCGGTGGCGGCATGACCATGACCGAGCAGATGATCTTCCTCGAAGAACAACGACGCTCGGGCGCGCCCTTTCCCTTCGTGACGGTCTCGACTGTGGGTCCAGCTCTGATGGACTACGGCACGCCAGCACAGAAGGCTGAATTCCTGCCGCGCATCCTCGCGGGTGAATGCCATTTCTCGATCGGCTACTCCGAGCCGAACGCCGGTACCGACCTAGCCAGCCTCAGCACGAGCGCGGTTAAGGACGGCAAGGAATGGGTGATCAACGGCACCAAGATGTTCACAAGCGGTGCGACGGACACCGACTACATCTGGCTAGCCGTACGAACGGACCCCGATGCGCCGAAGCATAAGGGCATCACCATGTTCATCGTGCCCGCGGATAGCCCTGGCTTCAGCGCCGCCCCGATCCACACGATCTCGGGCTCCGCGACGGCCATGTCCTACTACGAAAACGTGCGCGTCCCCGAAGAGAACATCGTCGGTGGCGTGAACGGTGGCTGGAAGCTGATCACGACCCAGCTCAATCACGAACGAGTCGGCCTCGCCGCTTTCGGTTCCGCCGCCTACGCGCGCACGGAGCGCGTGATCGAATGGGCACGCGATACGGATACGCCAGGGGGCGGGAAGATCATCGACCTACCTTGGGTCCAGACCAATCTGGCTGAGGTCTACGCCTCTATTGAAGCTATGAAGCTGCTCAACTGGCGCATGGCTGCACAGCTCGAGAGCGGTTACGTGAATCCTGCCGACGCCTCGGCCGTCAAGATCTACGGAACGGAAGTCGTTCTGGAGGTTTACCGACTGCTTCAGGAAATCGTCGGCCCGAGCGCGCTTGTCCAAACGGGATCCCCCGCCGCGCAGATCAATGGCGAAATCGAACACGAATCTCGCCAGGGCACGATCAACACCTTTGGCGGTGGTGTCAACGAAATCCAGCGAGAGATCGTCTCGATGGCTGGCCTACGGATGCCCCGCGTACCGCGTTAGGCGACGCCTTGCCTTCGGGATTGCCCTTAACCGTAAGAGCGACCCCAAACTGACCCGACGCGGCTCGTCGACGCATAGACGTCCGGGCCTAACGAGCGAACGGAGCAAAACATGAATTTCAATTTCAGTGAAGAAGAAGAGGCCGTCAAGGGATTGGCGGAGCAGATCCTCGACGAATCGACGAGCTTTGATCGGCTTCGTGAGATCGACAAAGACGCAGCGGGTCCGGGGTTTGATCAGAACCTTTGGTCGGCACTTGCGGAGGCCAACCTGATCGGCCTGCCGCTATCCGAAGACCATGGCGGCCAGGGCTTCAGCTACATGGCGCTCTGCTTGCTTCTCGAGCAGGCCGGCCGAAACCTCGCCCCGATCCCTTTGATGGAATCCGTCGTCTACACGGCGCTCCCAATCGAGAAGTTCGGCAGCGACAGCCTAAAGAAGGACTTGCTCGGCAAGGTCATTTCCGGCGAAGCCATCCTCACTCCGGCTTTCTTTGAGATCGGAGACCCGGCACTTTCACGCAAGGCAAGAACCCAGGCAGAAGTGGACGGTGAGGGCTTCAAGCTCTCTGGCCAGAAGGTCTGCGTGCCCTACGCAGCCGCTGCAACAAAGGTCCTTGTCAGCGCATCGAGCGACGCCGGCCTTGGCCTCTTCCTGGTGGATCCAAATGCCGCGGGCGTCACGCTCGAAAAGCAGGAAACGACGGCTCACGAGCGACAATTCGTGATGACGCTCGATGGTGTTTCCGTGGGCGCAGATGATGTCCTCGCGACTCCCGGACAAGGGGAAGAAATTTTCGACTGGCTCGAGCCCCGCGCAGTAACCGCTCTCGCAGCGATCGCCGTCGGCGTCGCCGGCGAAGGCTTGCGACAGACCGCTGAGTACACGAGTGAACGTAAGCAGTTCGGTCGCGCGATTGGCTCCTTCCAGGGCGTCTCGCTTCGCGCAGCAGATGCGTACATCGATGTCGAAGCTATGCGCTCCACCATGTGGCAGGCCGCTTGGCGAATCGACAATGGAGACCCCGCTGTAAAACAGGCCGCCGTCGCCAAATATTGGGCATGCATGGGCGGCCATCGCGTTTCGCATACCTGCCAGCATCTTCATGGCGGCATCGGGTCGGATATTGACTACCCGATCCATCGCCACTTCCTGCGGCTGAAGCACATCGCGATGACGTTAGGCGGTGCAAATGAACAACTAGCCGCCCTCGGCGCGCGCATCGCTAGCGAGGCTCGCTCCGGAATGACCCCGGGCGAGATCATCGGTTAGAGACCTAACGAACGGTCGCGCGAAGGCAGCCGCCTTCGCGCGATCGACGCTAGCCCCGACACCCCGACGGCCAGACCAAACATTAGGCCAGGCTCGGGCACGGGGGTCGGACGGGCAAAGGCTCCCGTCTCGAGTTCAACGCGTGGATCTGTGAGTCGACCATCCAAGAACGCTGCGAGCGCGCCCTGCAAGAAAGCGGGAACCGAAACCGGCATCAGCGGATCGAGGTTCTCCGGATCCTGATTCCCTGACTGGTAGAAGGCGATGACCTCCTGCAGCGAGTCGAACTTGCCAGTATGCATAAGGGGCGTGATCGCTGTATCGCCAAAGGCCGTTCCAACATGCTGGCATGAGCAGCTGATGCTCAAGCCGGCTGCAGATAATCCGGATAGCGCTTCCGGACGAGACGCTTCCTACTCATCTCCTCCATCCCGCGCAGGACATCTCGCCGACTCACCTGCCCGACGAGGCTCCCGCGCTCCAAAACTGGCAGTCGGCGGATCGGCGTCGTCAAGAAATAGTGTGAGATCGCGTAAATCCCGAGATCGGCGGGGATCGTCTTGAAGCCGCGGGTCATAAATTGCTCGACCAGTGCGGCTTCTTCCTGCTCCTGTTGATAGAACTCGTCCGAGGCAAGCATTCGCAGGCAGTCGAGTTCAGACAAGATCCCGATCATCTCGCCCGCTGCATCGACGACTGGGCCGCCTGAAACCGCATTCTTCGTCAGCATCGCGATCGCCTCGAGGATCGTCTGATCCGGCCGGAACTTGACCAGGCTCGTGGTCATCAGATCTCTAGCGGTCAGGATTCGGTTGGGTTCTCGCATGGCGACCTCCTTGAAAGAGGAGGGGCCGGCCAATTCGTTGGCAACATCACATGTCGAGATGCGCCTCAAAATCGGGAGAGCGGCGGTTTCGAGAGAAGACGGAATCGCGCAGGTCTCGTCGGCCTCCTATTTCTATTTCTATCTGCGTTCGCGCGGCGAGATCGATTCGTCGCGATCGAACAATTCGTTGCATCCCATATGTTCACTTTTTACAGTATCGTCTTAAAAATTATATCTCAAATCAGAAATCCAGAGAAGCTTCTCGATGTGCTCTGCTTCATGATCCCCCACCCGCGGGCGCACAGATCCTCACGACCTAACACTCCCGTCGCAGCGATCTATTGGCTGGACAAGGCGCCCAGCTCGGCCCACGCATGCGGAATCATGGATCATCCCCGGCCAGCGGAGGCGGCCACCATCCACGCACGAGCGCCGTTCACCTAGGGGTTCTCCCCCTCCGTTTAAAAACACAGGCATCGACCACGAGCGCGCACTTGGATTCATTCATGAAATGCTCGCCACGAGCCCCTTCAATGGCCCCGAAGGCACGCCGAAGAACGCCGCGTGAGCAAAAAACTGACCCGTTCATCCCTACGCAATTCGGTTGAAAGAACCCCGCCGGGACCCTATTCTACCAGCGTTCCAGCAGCCGGAATCGTATTGAGACCGGCTCCTAAGACGGCAGAATTGACCGGTTCCGAACCTTTTTTGAGTCGGATCGGATGTCGATTCACAAGTACGCACGAAGCACCTTCGGGGAGCGGGAGCGTACTGGCCGCGCGACGCGAATCGCCGCCGGCTCGATCTAATGATCACGAATGGCGATCTCGAACTCCGACGCCGCGGACCTAGCACGGACTCACTACCGTGAGCAGCCGAAATAGAGCAAGCATGGCACTCCATAAGATTGAGAAGGGCCTCGACCTCCCTATCCCAGGGAAACCTCTTCAGGTCATTCGAGGCACGTCTCCGTGTACCCGCGTCGCCCTTGTGGCCGACGACTATCCCGGCATGAAGCCCCGCATGCATGTTGCCGAAGGCGACACGGTGAAGCGTGGCCAGCTTCTTTTCGAAGACCGAAAGATGCCCGGTGTTATTCACACGGCACCCGGCGCCGGCAAAGTCATCGCAGTCAATCGCGGCGAGAAGCGCGTGCTGCAGACGGTGGTCATCGAACTTTCGGATGGCGAGCAGAACGGCAATCCCGGCGACGACGAGTTCGCCTCCTTCGAGAACTACAACTACGGCGAAAACGGCGCGGCGCCTGATTCGCTTTCCGGCGAACAGATTCGCGCGCTGCTCGTCGAGTCCGGTCTTTGGACCGCGCTCCGCGTTCGTCCCTTCAGCAAGGTGCCCTCCCCTGAGAGCAGCGCCGATGCCCTCTTTATTACTGCCATCGATACGAACCCCCATGCACCGCTTCCCGAAGTCGTGCTGGCTGATCGTCTCGACGATTTCCAACTCGGCGTGACGGTCCTTTCGAAGTTGCTCGACACCCCGACCCACCTCTGCGTCGCGGAACAGTCTGAGCTCGAGCGAGCTTTCGCCGAGGACCGACCGGCGAACGTAAGGGTCGAATCCTTCGCAGGACCGCACCCCGCCGGCACCCCCGGCCTTCACATTCATACGCTTCGCCCGGTCAGCCGCGAAAAGTCCGCTTGGTATATCGGCTACCAGGACGTCGCCGCAGTCGGCAGCCTCTTCGCAACCGGCAAGCTCGACGTTTCCCGGGTGATCTCGATTTCCGGCGCGAACATCGAAGACCCCCGCCTCGAACGAAGCCGCATCGGCGCTTGCATCAGCGAAGCCGTCGCCACCGACATCGACCAGGCCAGCGAAGAGATCGGCGGCAAGGAAATCCGAGCGATCTCCGGCTGTGTGCTTTCGGGCAAACGAACCCACGGCGACATCTTCGATTACATCGGCCGCTACGAGCGACAGATCAGCCTCCTTGAAGAAGACCGCGAACACGCCTTCATGGGTTGGCTCACGCCTGGCGCGGATCTCTTCTCGACCGCTGGCATCTACATCTCGAAGATCATCAAGCCCAAGCGCTTCCGTTTCACGACGAACACGAACGGCAGCCAGCGCGCGATGGTCCCGATCGGCCAATACGAGAAGGTGATGCCTCTCGACATTCTTCCGACCTTCTTGCTTCGCGCATTGATCGTTGGCGATACCGAACGTGCCGAAAGCCTCGGCGTCCTTGAACTGGACGAAGAGGATCTCGCGCTTTGTACTTATGTCTGCCCCGGGAAGGTCAACTACGGCCCGCTCCTGCGACAGAACCTCGAACTGATCGAGAAGGAGGGCTGAGGGAGCCATGCAGTTCCTGAAGGACGCCCATCTCAATGTTAAGCACCACTTTGAAAAAGGTGGCAAGCTCGAATTCTTCTATCCGATCTGGGAGGCCCAGTTCACTGGCCTGTTCACGCCTGGCGAAGTGACGCGCACCGCGTCGCACGTGCGTGACGGGTTGGACAACAAGCGCCTCATGATCACGGTCGTGTTCGCCCTTATGCCCTGCATAGGTATGGCGATGTACAACACCGGGTTTCAGGCACAGCTCGCGATTGCTCAGGGCGCTATGCCGCTGGACACGTGGCAGGCTTGGCTCTTTGAATTCCTTGGCTTTAGTTACGACTTCAAGAACCCCGCGCTCAACCTATTGGTTGGCGCTGGCCAGTATCTCCCGATCATGGGAGCTGCTATGGCCACGGGTGGCGTTGTTGAGCCGCTGACCGCCATGATCCGCAAGCACGAGATCAACGAGGGCTTCCTCGTCTCGGGCATGTTGATTCCCCTGACGCTCCCGCCCACGATTCCGCTCTGGATGGTCGTGCTGGGCACCGCCTTCGGCACCATCTTCGCGAAGGAAATCTTCGGCGGCACGGGCATGAATTTCCTGAACCCTGCGCTCACGGCTCGCGCCTTCCTCTTCTTCGCGTACCCCGCCGCAATGAGTGGCGACGCGGCGTGGATCGCAGCTGACTTTTCAATGGCGGACGGCTACACGGGTGCAACGCTGCTCGCACAGGCTGCTGTGAGCGGTGAAGCTGCTCTCGCTAACGCGAGCTGGTCGAACGCCTTCTATGGCTTCGTTCCTGGCTCGATGGGTGAGACCTCGACTCTCGCGTGTCTGCTGGGCGCGGCGCTCCTTATCTGGACCGGAATTGGCTCCTGGCGAACGATGGCCGGTGTTGTCGGCGGTACGATCGTGATGGCCGGACTGCTCAATGTGGTTGGCTCAGATACGAACCCGATGTTCCAAGTTCCGTGGTACTGGCATGCGGTTCTCGGCGGATGGGCCTTCGGAATGGTCTTTATGGCAACAGATCCGGTCTCCTCAGCGTTCACGAACCAGGGCAAGCTGATCTACGGTGCCTTTATCGGAGTTCTAGTCGTCCTGATCCGCGTGGTTAACCCGGCGTACCCGGAAGGCATGATGCTCGCGATCCTGTTCATGAACATGTTCGCACCGCTCATCGACCACTTCTTCGTGCAGGCCAATATTCGCCGAAGGGAAGCACGTTATGCAGCATAGTACTGGCTACATCGTCGGCTTCGCCGCCGCGATCTGTCTCGTCGCCTCGCTCTTCGTCGCGGGTTCCGCGGTCGGTCTCAAGGACCGCCAGGAAGCGAACAGACTTCTCGACCTGCAAAAGAAGGTGCTCACCGTCTCCGGCCTGATGACCGCGGACGATGGACTCGCTGACGAAGACATCTCTGCGCTTTATGATGCGTCGATTCGCCCGAAGGCGATCGATCTCAAGACCGGCGAGCTCGATGGGAATATCGATCCCGCCGCTTTCGATCAGAAGGCCGCGTCTACGGACGAAGCACTCTCCTTCGTCGCACCGGACAACCTTTCGAAGATTCGCCGCCTCCCGAACAACGCGCTCGTCTTTGACGTGATCGAAAAGGGCGAACTCAAGGCCCTCATCCTTCCGATCGAAGGTTACGGACTCTGGGGCACCCTCTACGGCTACCTCGCGCTCGCTCCTGACGCGCGCACCGTCGTCGGTATTACCTTCTATAGTCACAAGGAAACGCCTGGGCTCGGTGGTGAAGTCGACAACCCGCGCTGGAAGGCGCTCTGGCCTGGACGACTCGCCTTCAACGAACGCGGCAAGGTCGTACTCGGCGTGAAGAAGGGCGTAGCCGGTTCGCCGGAAGAAGATCCTTATAACGTCGATGGCCTTTCAGGCGCGACGATTACCAGCCGCGGCGTGACGAACCTTGTCCGTTTCTGGCTGGGAGATGACGGCTTCGGCCCCTACCTAACGAGTTACCGCGCCGGGGCCGGCGTCTAAAACTGAATTAGTCAGGCTGGTGCCGTATCGCGGCCGATAGTCAGACGTAGATAGATTGAACTCACCCGAATCGACGCCATCCACGTACGCGAGCGACTTTGGGCGAGACGAAAGAATGAAAGAGAGAAGGAACGAGACATGGCCGAATTGAGCCCGCGCGAAGCGCTGATCGACCCGCTCTTCAATAACAATCCGATTGCCTTGCAGGTTCTCGGAATTTGTTCGGCACTCGCCGTGACCACGAAGATGGAAACCGCCTTCGTGATGAGCCTTGCGGTGATCGCCGTGACCACGCTCTCGAACGTCGTGATCTCGATGCTTCGGAATCATATTCCGAGCAGCATCCGCATCATCGTTCAGCTGACGGTGATCGCGTCCCTCGTAATCATCACCGACCAGGTGCTGAAGGCCTTCGTCTACGACATCGCCCAGCAGCTTTCGGTCTTCGTCGGTCTCATCATCACGAACTGCATCGTGATGGGCCGCGCAGAAGCCTTCGCCATGCAGAACACCCCCAAGCTCTCCGCCATCGACGGCTTCGCCAATGGCGTTGGCTACGCGATCGTGCTGATGGCGGTCGCTTTCTTTCGCGAGCTACTCGGATCCGGGTCGCTCTTCGGAATCACAATTCTCACCCCCGTTAGCCAGGGTGGTTGGTATGTCCCGAACGGGCTGATGCTTCTTGCACCGGCTGCGTTCTTCTTAATCGGATGCTTCATCTGGGCGGTGCGTGCTTGGAAGCCCGAACAGATCGAAGAGGAGTTGCACGTTGGAGCACTACTTAAGCTTAGCAACGAAGGCCATCTTCGTTGAAAATATGGCCTTGGCCTTCTTCCTGGGGATGTGCTCCTTTCTAGCCGTCTCCAAGAAGGTCGAACAGGCAATCGGTCTCGGTCTCGCTGTCGTCTTCGTTCTGGGCATTACATGTCCCTTGAACCAGATGCTCAGCGACGCCTTGCTTAAGGCCGGTCCGTTAGTCGGGGGAATCGACCTCGGCTTCCTGCAATTCCTCACGTTCATCGGAACGATTGCGGCGGCCGTGCAGATCGTCGAGATGATCCTCGACCGATATATGCCGGAGCTCTACAACGCACTCGGCATCTTCTTACCTTTGATCGCCGTGAACTGCGCGATCCTGGGTGCGTCACTCTTTATGGCGGAGCGTTCCTACACGCTTCCCGAAGCGACGGTCTTCGGCATCGGCTCAGGGATCGGTTGGCTCCTCGCCATCGCCGCCCTCGCCGCGATCCGAGAAAAGATGCGATACAGCAATGTCCCGGGACCGCTTCGTGGCCTCGGCATCACATTCATCACGGTCGGACTGATGTCGGTCGGCTTCATGGCCTTCTCGGGAATTCAGCTTTGATTCCAGGCTGCGTACGCAGCCTAAGGCCGCAGGCGCTGAAGCATTAGCCGACCGGCCTGGACATACGTTTACGAATACTGAGCCAAGGAGCTCGTTCGAATGGACTTTGGAACAATTGGCGCTGGGGTTGGGGTGTTCACGGGCTTGGTGCTCGCGCTCGTCGTGATCTTGATGGCCGCGCGCTCTCGCCTCGTGCAGAGCGGTGACGTCACCATCCTCATTAATGGCGATCCGAACAAGGCGCTTACGACGCCCGCCGGCAGCACGCTACTCAACACGCTGGCCGACAATAAGATCTTCATTCCCTCCGCCTGTGGTGGACAGGGAACCTGCGGCGTCTGCCAGGTCACAGTCCGCGAAGGTGGCGGCTCGATCCTCCCGACGGAGACGGGGCACATCAATCGCGGCGAAGCCCGCGAGGGATGCCGCCTCTCCTGCCAGGTGAAGGTCAAGCAGGACATGGAAATCGAGATTCCGGACGAGATCTTCGGCGTGAAGCGCTGGACGTGCAAAGTCCGCTCGAACCACAACGTCGCCACCTTCATCAAGGAGCTCGTGCTCGAGCTGCCAGATGGTGAAAGCGTCCCGTTCCGCGCCGGCGGTTATATCCAGATCGAATGCCCGCCGCATACGGTCGACTACAAGACCTTCGATGTCGAAGAAGAGTACAAGGGCGACTGGGACAACTTCGATGTTTGGCGATATACCTCGACAGTCTCGGAGACTGTGAATCGCGCTTACTCGATGGCGAATTTCCCGGCCGAAGAAGGCATCATCATGCTGAACGTCCGGATCGCTTCTCCCCCGCCGCGTGGGCCGGAAGGCATTCCGCCGGGACAGATGTCCTCGTACATCTTCGATCTCAAGGCGGGAGACGAAGTCATCATCTCGGGTCCCTTTGGCGAGTTCTTCGCGAAGCCAACCGACAATGAGATGATCTTCATCGGCGGCGGCGCGGGCATGGCGCCCATGCGCTCGCACATCTTCGATCAGTTCCGACGCCTGTCGACGGACCGCAAGGTTTCGTTCTGGTACGGCGCACGAAGCCTCCGCGAAGCGTTCTACGTCGAAGACTTCGACTCGATTGCCAGCGAAAACGATAACTTCGACTGGCACCTCGCTCTCTCAGAGCCCCAGCCTGAAGACAACTTCGAAGGTTACACGGGCTTCATCCATCAGGTCCTCTTCGATAACTACCTGAAGGATCATCGCTCGCCCGAGGATTGCGAGTACTACATTTGTGGACCGCCCATGATGAACGACGCGGTCATCAAGATGCTCAGCGACCTTGGCGTCGAACCGGAGAACATCGCCTTCGACGACTTTGGTGGATAGTTCTGGCGGATAGTTCTGGCGGATGATGCCGTAGACACACCGAATCGGAAGATGCGATTCCGTCGCATACAGAGCTTCCAAGTGAAATGGGCGAGCCACGACGAAGTCGGGCTCGCCCTTTCTCTTTCCGGGCCGTACCCTTCACAACAACCCCGGACGGGACTCGCGGGTCCTCCCCGCCACGCTCGCCTAACGGCTTCCCGGAGAGTTCAACTCATAATGGCCCCGCGACTCGCGATTGATCGTCATACGCTGCGCATGATCGCGATCTCTTTCGTGTTGCTCTCGGCGCTTACGATTCATCGGCTCTGGTTCGCCGACGATCCTAATGCCCCAGATGTGCTTGTCATCCAAGGCGAGACCATGGGCACGACGTATGAGATTCGAATTGCGGGCGAAGGGCTCGACGAACGTCTTCGCCTAACAGTTGAGCAGACCGCAACGAAGCGGCTCGCGGAAGTCGACGGCTGGATGTCCAACTGGAATCCAGAATCCGATGTCTCCCGCTTTAATGCGGCTCGCACGACCGACGGCTTCCCTGTCTCCTATGAGACCGCCGCGATCACGGCCTACGCGGTCGAGCTTTCCAAATGGTCGACCGGCGCATTCGACATCTCGGTAGGCCCCCTCGTCCGTCTCTGGGGCTTTGGCTACCACGCTCGGATCGGCGAAACGCCGACGACCGAAGAAATTAGCGATGCCATGAGTCGCATGGGCGCACGCCGCCTGCGGGTCGGGCGGGGCGCGCCTAATACCAACGGATTTCTTCGCAAGAGTGACCCTGCTCTTGAAATCGATCTCTCAGCAATCGCCAAGGGCTTCGGCGTGGATCATGTCTCGGACGGACTCTTTAAACTCGAACGCTTCGATTTTCTCGTGGAAATCGGAGGCGAAGTCTACGCGGCAGGAGAACGGCCCGGCGGCGGCCCCTGGCGGCTCGCGATCGAGAAGCCAACCGATCTCGAATTCGAAGGACGCGTCGTTCAATCGATCGTCGAGCTTCAAGACCAGGCTATGGCCACCTCCGGCGACTACCGAATTTTCTACACCGAAGATGAGCGCCGAATCTCCCACACGATCGATCCACGAACGGGCTACCCCGTTGAGAACGGCCCCGCTTCGGCAACAGTGATCGCCGGCTCCGCGACCGAAGCCGACGCATGGGCCACGACGCTCATGGTACTAGGCGATCCAGAAGGGCTCGCGCTCGCGGAAGAGTGGGAGATCGCGGCGATGCTTCTGGTTCGCGGCGAAGACGGCGAACTCATAGTGCGGCGTAATTCCCTCTTTCCGGAGACGGAAATTCCCTAACGCGAGACTTCGTCCTCGGGCGCGCTTCACTAATGCAACGACAATGGAGCTGGGACGCGCCAGAGGGCGAATGTCATCGTCCTCTCACGATAATCCGCAGTGGCCTAGGAATCGCGGTCCCCAGGACGGAACGCGACTAGCGACGAGCCGACTTGTCATCACGACGTCTCTGCAATCGCGGCGCGCTCCCCTCCGCTCGCTACCCTCGGGAGATGGCGAAGGGTTCTCGGCTATCTGCACGGATCAGGCCTTACGGGTTCGCAGCCCGGGGTTTGGTCACTATGCTCCAAGCGGAATACAACGCGCGCGTCCATGCGCTTGCGACGGTGATCGCGGTGAGCACGGGATTTATCCTCGGCATCGACCGTCTCGAATGGGTCGCCCTGGTTCTTACGATTGCGGCGGTTTGGAGTCTCGAAGCTGTCAACACCGCGATCGAAGCGCTGTGCGATCTCGTTTCCCCCGAGCAACATCCCCTCGTCGAGAAGGCCAAAGACGTCGCCGCCGGGGCCGTCCTCGTTGCGGCAATTGCCGCCCTCATCGTCGCCGGATTGATCTTCATCCCGCGAGTGATCGCGCTTTATACGAACTAACGGATTGAAACGGACAGCAACTAGACTCCACCACCTGGCGCTCATGCCGCGCCGACGCGAGCGAAATCGCTCAGGAGATTCCCATGCCCGACCTCGTTCCGATGCCTTCGATCACCGCTCTCTATGCCGGACTACTTGGCCTCATGTCAATCGTGATCGGCTTCGCGGTGGGGCGCTTGCGTGGCCAGGCCGACGGCGTCTCGGTCGGCGACGGCGGCAATCACGCCATCCTGGTCGGCATGCGGCGACACGCGAACTTTGTCGAGTGGACGCCCATGGCAGTCATCCTGATCGCACTTCTAGAAATGAATAAAGTACCGGCGAACTACATCCACATTCTTGG
>Ga0115003_10002447_pt1 | contig 15384 bp, 4 predicted proteins | sample ArcticOcean_MG_C_7_FD_88736 | JGI IMG/M metagenome (GOLD analysis project Ga0115003, IMG submission 88736) | Marine microbial communities from western Arctic Ocean - ArcticOcean_MG_CB11_88 | ecosystem: Environmental > Aquatic > Marine > Oceanic | place: Arctic Ocean: Canada Basin | collected... | reverse complement strand
GGAAGGGAAAAGACAGTATATGGCGCAGGGCTTGAACGCATTGAGCCCCATGCTACGCGAGACCGCCCCCCGTCGGACCACTTTGACCATCTTCCTCGTTTTGATGTTCTTATTTGCAGATTTGCTCTTGCCACAAGCAGTGGATTATGATGCAAAACTTGACGAGCAGCACCCTGTTTCTTTAGTTACATCATCAGTTTCTGTATCCGCTGACACCTATATTGGCGAATATGATTCTGGCATGAATTATAATCAAAGCACATCAGGATTCCTGGGAACATCTGATTCCTCTTGGGAGAGTCGAATGTTGTTTCAATTTCCAATGAATTACTCTTCAACTGATACTATTCATTCAGCTCAGTTAAACATTGTATGTGGTGTGACTTCCGTTTCATCCACAGAGATATCGATCTATGTTGCAGCCCCTTCATCATGGGACTCCTCGAATGTCACTTGGACCGAATCAGATACTGGATTGCAATGGAGTACCCCCGGTGCCGATGGTGAGGGAGACCGAAGTTCCTGGGAGCCTCCTTTCCATTCAGCAGTCAACGGTACATTTTCTCTTAATGTGACTGCAATGGTCCAAAGGGCAGCTTCTTCTAACCAATCATCGGTAAGCATTCTTGTTTCTGCCCTCGGCTCTGAATACGAATGTTATCTTTCAGAGGATTTTAATCCTTTAAATCACCCAACCCTCGCACTAGTCACTTCGACTTCTGCAGCTGGAAACGGTGGTTCAGTGACCTCAGATTTTGCTGTAGACGGTATGCCATTAATGACTGGCGATATGATTTTGACTGCTGATACAACACCTACACTTTCCTACAATTCCTTGATTGGCCAACATGTTGAATATCAACTTTCACTCAATGAGAAATTTAAAACCGGTAGCGACCTTGACTGGCACTACTCGACAATCTGGAACTCTTTTACCACCACATCCACCAGCGGCACTTATTCTATTCCAGCTACGGAACAATTCTCAAACGGGACTCAAATCTACTACAGAGTTCGAAGTATCGATTCTACCGATACATTGAGCAATTGGTCTGCGACTAAAAATTTCCTCCTCCCTGCACACGATGTGACTGATAACGGAGACGGCACAGCCAGTTTGGAAGTGAATGTTGATAGCTTAGGTTCAATCGGAAGTTTCATCGAGGACTCATACTCAAATCAATACAACCAGAATGGAGTATACGGCTCTTCTACAACAATGGAAACCCAAGTAACATCAAATAAAGAATCGCTCATCCATCTGAGATTCAACCTTGGTTTACTTGGTCTTGCTTCAAATGCGACTATTTTAGACGCTCAACTCAATTTAGCTCGCGATTCATCGACGAATAATGCCCTTCTTTCAATGCATGAAATGGCGCCGAACCAATGGGTGGGAAGTGAAATGAGTTGGAATCGAGGTTCGTTTGGCAACGATTGGTCTCAAGGCGGGCGCATATATTCGTCCACAGCTTCTGACACAGCAATCAATGGTTCTCAAACCAGTCCGGAGTTTGATTTCGAATTCACTAATGTTCTACAGGCTTGGATTGAAGGTGGTTCGACTGACAGTGCTGATTTCATGATTACAGCACGAGGTCAAAACGAACCATTCTCAACGACTGGTTCGAAAATGGCACGTTTCTATTCATCTGAATCTTTCGATTCCTCAAAAAAACCTACAGTTTCAATTACCTATTCTTGGGGACCTTCTACACCGTTGGCAAATGTCGGTTTAACCGCACCTCTCTCCGGAGTGGCTGTTTGGAATCAAACGGGGCATAATCTCACTGCAAATCTTACTCCTTCTCTTTCATGGACGCCAATATCGCTCTCCTATAGTATGGTTTTACAGTTAGCGACGGATGAACAATTCCGTAATCGGGTTCTGGATTCAGATACGGCAATCGATAGTGACTTTTCTCCAGCTGATGGTCTATTTAACCTAACTGGGGACCACACTTTAACTGTTGGAACTATGTATTTTTGGAGAATGGCATATCAAGATTCTGATGGGCGATTTGGGCCTTGGTCATCATCCAATTTCCTCGTTAGTTCGCTCGAAAGTACATGGCTCGGTGCTGATCGATACGAATTTAGAATGAAGCATGGTAATGGGACCAACGATGGCCTTTATCCAGAATGCCTCGACACATATATTGACAGCGGCACACCAACGCAGAATTACAATCAAGAATCGAAACTTCTCATCTCGTACAATACCTACCCGTTCGAGTCGATTGGACTCTTCAGTTGTGATTTACGCTCAAATCTTTTGCCTGTTGGTTACGCCGTTGAATCTGCCCACCTCTCAATGGTGATTGGAAGTACTCCTATTAATTCTCCAAAACTAAGCATTTGGGAAAGTAATCAACACAATTGGACAGATTCAGGTGCAACTTGGGTTACTTATGACGGCTCCACTAACTGGGGGATGTCTGGTGGCAAAAATTCCCGTTTATCATTACTCGACTCCATCCAACTCAATTCTACGTACATGGATGGTGACCTTATCGACTGGGACATCACCTTAGGGGTTCAAAACGCAATGCGTGAAAACCGCAGTGCAGATTTCATGCTTGGAATACTCGGAGCTGGCACAGGTGGTTCACGTGAAGTACAATTGTATCCAGGTTTATCCTTAGATTCACAAAAACCGGAATTACGGTTTGTATATACCCCAGGTTCAAATGTCGCTCCAACCAATCCAGTACCTCTTACACCTCTGAATGGGGCTTGGTCAATGGGGACTGGCGTTGACCAGACACCGGAGAAACGTCCATCACTCACCTGGTCATTTGGAAGCAACCTTGGCGTCTCCGGTTGGGGCGTTCAACTTGATACATCATCAAGCTTTGATTCAATCGCGTTACAAACAAAGACTTCCTGGAACGATGGCGGATTTGACGTTGCGAACCTCTCTTACACTCCAACTTCTGATTTGGTTGACGGGGCTAAATGGCATTGGCGCATCCGAGCAATTTCTTCATCAAATCAAATTGGAAACTGGTCAAATTCCTTTTCTTTCATGCTTCCTGATTTAACCACTTGGCAAACATGTGTTGATGGCTCATGTGCTGCGGTTGAACTGCATCATCGAGAAGCTATGCCTGATATGAACCTCCCGAACTTCATCGACACATATGTAATCGAATCTGGTGCTGGAGCTTCAAGCACACACGACACTTCATCCACAATGAAAGTCGGTGCCGTAGGATATAATCGCCAAGCTATTTCTCTTATCCGAATACCTCTGGATTCATTTCCACAACCAACCAATGCTCGAGTCACCTCTGCTCAGGTAAATCTCTATTCGCAATTTTCATCTTCAGTAGGAGAACCTATTGCAGTTCGCCCGGTTTATCAAAATTGGAATACAAGTGCAAATGATACAACGTATGATGGACTCAATAATTGGTCACAACTTGGAGGTCGTGACATCGGTGTCGATCTTGGGCCTTATGTGGATTTGGAAGATTCAATTGCCTCCGGGTGGATGACTTGGGACGTGAGTGAAGCTGTCCAAGTAGCACTCGTAACGGGTTCTTCGACCCTTTCATTAGCATTGTATGCTTCAAATGAGATTACGAATTCTCCCGATGTTGTAACTTTCACTTCAACCGAAGGCGTTCCCTCACAACATCCATGGCTCAATTTGACCTGGTCGAACGGTACCAGTGCTGCTCCTACATCGTCCGGTACAAATCTTGGCCCAATGAATAACTCATTCTCTTGGGATGTCAACTCTCACGCATTAGTGCCGAATGATACACCAGAATTTAGTTGGACTCATAACTCTCCAAATTCAGTCGACGCTTGGCGAGTTCACATCTTTGAAAATGCGACTGAAGATATGGCTGGTCGAACCACGTATGATTCTCGCACTGATTCCACTCTGTTTGATTTGCCAAACCTTACGTTCACTCCCACGACTTTGCCTAATGTCGCTTCTCGAACAATTCGCTGGACAGTTCAAGCAATTCTAGCTGGAATGATTGGTCCACAAAGTGCTTCAACTCAGTTCTATCTTCCGGATACAGATTCAGGAGAAGTCGATTCAACACACGCTTGGGTTTCACTTCAAGAAGGTTCAATTCTTGAATCACAATCTTATCCTCAGATTACTGAAGACACATTTTTGGATGGGGGTAATACACTTACTACGCATGGAAGTTCGAGCTATTTCGAAGTTGGACAAAGTTCAAGCAACAGTGTATTACGCTCCACAAGTTTGATTGAAATTGACTTCTCGACACTCCCTCTTCCAACCTCATATGAAGTGAACAATGCTACATTAGAGCTTTCAGTTGTCTCAGGTTCCGGCGAAGTATTTGTGACCGTATCCGAAATGATTACTGCCTGGGATGAGACTTCAACTTGGGCTCATCCTGGAAATAACACGACCTCATGGGCTGGACTTGGTGCTTACCATTCTACAGATTCTCAGATACCTGAAACGAATGGGTTTTGGATTAACGAGAGTCGTGTGTTTGAAATTAACATCACATCAATGCTCCAACATGCAATTGAGCGAGGTCAAGAGGGTTTGAGTCTCCTTATTCAACCAGAAGAAGTCGAGGGCATTGTTGATGGAGTGTATTCCATTGCGAGCAGTGAATCTGTCACCGTATCTCAACGGCCGAAATTGACAATGTCATATGAATTGACAACGCCATGGTCACCTCTCAGTCCGACCAACATCGAGCCAGTAGATGGTTCCACACTTTGGAACCTCTCAGCTCCAACTCCGAGTGGTGCTGATGTGCTCAGTACTAACTGGTCAAGTTTATCTTCGAACCAAACGCAATGGGTGATTTGTGCTGCAAGCGATTCTCGTATGATTCAAGATTTGGAATGCGCAGATACTGGTGAAATACTCGCAGGAAATGTTGCCAATACGACTTGGGATGCACTTAACCTTACTGTGACTCGCTCTGAAACATGGAAGGGCGATGAATGGCAATACTGGAGAGTACGTGGTGACCAAGATGGTCGTATCGGTCACTGGTCAAGCGTCAATAAGTTCCGTATTCCAGAAGATCAAGGCTTTGATGACGGGTCAGGTAACTATTCTGTTATAATTTCGAGAGGGGCTATTTTCTCACAAACTGGAAATCTTCCTATGGTCCCTGATGCTGAAGTATCCTCCTCAGTTACGGGTAACCTTGGTTCAGCAACTCTCCTCAACCTTGGGACTTCTGCATCTGGTACGGGTGAGAGCCAGATCTATCTTGAATTTGACTTGAGCTCGATGCCTTGGGGGTCTACGATGACTCCAACCTCTATGATTCTTGCAATGTATCGCACCGGGGTTGTAGGAACAACTTCAACGACCATTTCAGCTCATGCTTGTTCACCATTCACAGAATCTTCAGTAACTTGGAATTCGAACGTGAATTGCATGCCAAATGAAATCACACGTTCGACGCTCACTCTTACGCCTGCCGCCGGTTGGGTGGATTGGGATCTTACCAGTTTAGCTCAAGCTAATGTGGCAAATGGTAATTTGACCATGACTGTTTTGTTGAAGACCGTTGGCTCACCTACTACGAATCATGCATTCTATTCCTCGGATACAAACACTAACACATTACGTCCACATTTGATTTTCGAGTATGTCGATAACATCAACGGAATTCAACCCCCCCCGCAGCCTGTTTTGACTTTCCCACAAGATGGCCAAGTCATCTACAATACGACCACTTCAACTTTGCAACCAAATGATAAGCCAATTCTTTCTTGGTCACCAGTGACCGGTGCAACCGGCTATATTGTGACCATTGCAAATGAAACCGGAGTCTATAAATACAAATCTTCGGAGTCAACTGAAATTACAGGAACTTCCTTCCGATTTACCAATTCACTGGCGACTGGTGAAGTATTCACATGGTGGGTCCAAGGAATTAACCAATCGATTCCAGGGCCCTCTTCACCACGATGGAGTTTTGCGATCGGAAACCCGAACCACGTTTTCAATAACGACTTAACGTATACATACACATTCCAAACAGGGAGTGAAGTAGCCCAATACGGACATACGAATATCCGTGAAACTCATTTGAGCCAAGCCTCGCCTTCGACCAATTATGGAGAAGTTGCTCTTGCAGAATCGGGGACATATTCCGGTGCGAACTTCGGCATGGAGGCACGTTTCACCTTTGCCTTAGATAACGGCCAAGTCCCTCTTCCAGCCTATACAAATATCCATTCAGCAAGTCTTGGACTTTATCTCGATTCATGGGTGACTTCAGGTGGAGCAAATGAAATGACATTCAGTGTCCACAGAATCCTCAATAGTCAATGGGCACAATCCTCCTCCACTTGGAACGCATCTTCTGCAGCATCTACAGGTGCTTGGGGGGCACCAGGTATGCAATCGGGTATCGACTATGAGGCAACACCAATTTCGACATTTGTTGAAACTGATATGAGTGATAATCGGTGGATTTGGTTTGATATTGGAGTGGATGGAATGTTAATTGATAACAACAATGCTTGGATAATTCTTGCTACGCCTAACCGAGGTGCACTACTTGCTAACTTTGTATCCAGTGAAAATTCCTTAGAGAACTTCCGGCCACAAATTCTATTGAATCACACCAATGTGACTTCAATTAGTTTGTCTCCAACCGCCTCATCGACGAATGCTGATACTCCTGTTACCTTTTCTTATACCGCAGCTGACCATTTGGCGGTAGCAATCAACTTGCCTGTTCTTTGGAGTGCGAGTAATGGAAGCATTACTCCGACTGGAGTATTTACTCCACATTCAGCAGGGCAACAAACTGTCACAGCGTGCTTCGGTATCATTTGTTCAACCGAAATTATCACCGTGACTCCAGGTGCTCCAGCGACATTACTCGTTCTGCCGGAATCGACACTCATTTCAGCCGATGATACTTTACAAATCACAGCAACAGTTGTTGATCAACATGGTAACATCGTTTCAGGCCAATCAATCACTTATATCCCAAGCAATGGCAGTATGGATTCCTCCATTGAAGGTCTCTATCTTCCTCATGCAAGTGGGGTTCAAACGGTTCAAGTCTCTTGGATCGATCTGACAGGCATTACACAAACTACCGTTGTGTCCATTACGGTCGAAACAGGAATCCCCTCCTACTTCGTATTAGATGGGTGCCAAGGAACGGTCCCTGCAGGAATTTGGTGCAGTGTTACCCATACCTTGTATGACCAATATGATAATGAAATCTTAGATCTTACAGAAGCAGGTGACTTGACTTGGATGATGACTAATGGAAACTACAGTGAAACTTCCAATGAATACTTCCCAGACCATGTTGGAATGTGGTACTTGAATCTCACCTCATCATCAGGTGCTGGAGGTTCTTTGATGCTTACTGTTGGCCATGGTGAAATGGAGAGTCTCGAACTCGATGCCTCCTCGACTTCCATTACTGCTGATGAGCGCGTTTGGATTAACACGACACGTATCGATGTCCGTGGAAACCGATTGCCAGTTCTTCTCCTCAACGAAAACTGGAACCTGACTCAACAAGATGGAGAATTGGTGATTGGAGCGCCAGCAATATGGACTCCAATATCACGGGGTGCCAAGACTCTTCAAGCACATTATGAAAATATTTCTTCGCAAATAACCATCTTGGTTCAAGAAGGTGCAATTGTTTCCTTAGTTCTCATCGTCGACAATAGCGTGTCGACTTGGGAATCGTTTAATATTACGGCTGATGACATTCTTGACATCAAAGTCAAAGCATCTGATCAGAAAGATAACCGTTGGATTATCTCTGCGAACTGGACAATTACCCATTCGGAATGGACTGAACAATCTGCGCTTGAACAACTTGTTGGAGATGAAACAACCTTTGTCCCATACTTAGCATCAACTGAGCCATATTCAATTACAGCAACCTATGATGATGGCTCTCTTGTTCATGAAGTCTCTATTTACGTCACAGTTTCACATGGGGATCTTGATTCAGTTGATATGACTGCTACAGGTTCCGATGGAACGCCAAACACAGCCTTTGATATCACGGCAGATGAATTTATTGACTTCACTGTAGAGCTTTATGACTTGGATATGAATCCGATTGACCCTTCGGTTTTGGTTTGGTATTTGACGAACCTCGATTCGGGTGAATCTGAAATCATTACTGATTATCTCCTCAATGATAATCTGCGCTGGAATGCTTCACTCGTTGGCAATTGGAGTATATCGGCCTCTGCAGTCAACGATGCTGGCTACAATGTCAGTGACAGTGTTACGATGACGATTCTTCATGGACAAGCAATTCTTGTGTCGGCTGAACTTGATACTGCGGCACAAACTGCTGGTGGCGAAATTACGATGATTGTTACCGGGCAAGATGCTGATGGAAACATATTCCCGCAACTGGTTGAGTGGTCTGAAAATGGTGTTCCAGTTGAAAATATTTCTTCGGAAGGTCAAAATGACGGGACTTATGTCTATACTGCAACGACTGCTGGACCCCGCACTTTGAAGTTCTCAACAGGAAGCGCAGAAAGTTTGGCGAATATTTCTGTTGATCCACTTTCTATCGTTGATTCCCTCGTGATTGAATTATCTTCGGAGTCCATTGACCAATTGGGTAATTTCACAGTTACGGTCAAAGCCTTCGACGTCTATCTCAATCAAATCCCAATACCATCGAGTACAAATGTCGATGCCACGGGTCGTGCAGAAGTGTTGAATCAAGGCCAAGGAGTCTGGAATATCGTCACGCTTGATGATGGACCACAAACAATCACCATTACTGCAGGTAAGGTCTCTGAAGAGCGAACGGTTGAAGTCAATGGAAATGTAGGTGGCTTCTTCAAAGCAGGAGGTGCTCTCTACTATGTTGGCGCAGTCCTCATCGCGATTGTGAGCCTAGTCATTCTTGTATTGCTTGTTTTCACGCTACGCGGCGGGGATACTGACTATGATGATGATGATGAATATACATACGATTCGGATGATGATGACCCGTCAGGTCCTGCCCCTGGTCCAACCGGACCAGCACCTGGTGCGAAATCGATACCTGAAATCGAACCTGTGGCCGAAGACACTTCTTGGCAAGTTGAACACCGTGTTGATGATGACGGTACTGAATGGGCTGAGGATGAAAACGGCACTTGGTGGTACCGCCAAGAAGGCGAAGGCGAATGGGGCGAATGGACGGAATAATCCTCCATATCTTTGATAGATGTTGAAGTTGAAGGCGATATTATGCGAACCTTAAGTACACTGCGAACGAACATGCTCTGCATGCTTTGTATTGTTTTATTTTCGTTTCAAGGACTTCATCCTGTGTTCACTCCTTCTTCACTGGATGATGAGCAACTTCTTGCCCGAGCGGGAACACCCGTTCGAGTTGAAGTTTTTGCAGATTTGACTCTCATTTCAGCTGATGAGGTCGTCATGTTTACTGCTGAATTATATGATTCAGTGAATAATCTTGCAACAGGAGAGGTTGCATGGAGTTGCTCGAATGGCTCTATATCCTCCAATGGAGTGTTTTATCCATGGAGTTCAGGCGTCATTACGATCGAAGCATCGCATAATGGTTTAATTGGTTCTTTCAATGTGACGGTCACTGCAGGTGTTGGGCAATCTCTTGAAATCACAAGTGTAAATGCACATGTCTTGGTTCCAATGCACCTTTCTGTAAATCTTCTTGATGCTCGCGGTAATGCTCAATTATCAAACACTGCAGTGTGGACAGTCGATGGAAGTTATGTTGGTGTAGGAACTCCTTCATGGACTCCCCAAGATTTAGGCACGTATGTGGTCCGTGCTCGTCTCCATCAACTGGAACATGTTTCAACAATCGAGGTCTTTGCGGGCTCTCCATATGAATTTGTTTTCGACGAGGGACTGCAAGTTCGAAGTGGATATTCTCTCTTGATGTCACCTCAACTGCTCGATATCAACGGTTTTGAAATGAATATAACTGATGCTGGTAACAGAATGTGGAGTGTTGAGAATGGAACCATTCTTCCATCGGGCTGGTTCATTGGTTCACACCCTGGGTATTGGAACGTAAGTGTGACTTCCGGTAATATTACTGGTTCGGGAAAGATTCGAGTCGTGCCTGCCAATGCTGCCCTTTCGCAAATAATGGTTGTATCCGATGACCAAACCTTCACAGCAGGAACCTCATATGAACTTACAGCAATGCGTACCGATTCACAGGGATACACTGGAACGATCACGCCACCTCTTGAAAACTTCAGCGTAACCAGTGGAGGGTTAGCTTCCATGGTTGATGCAGTCCATTGGACGCCTGGTGCTGTGGGAATGCACCAACTTACCGTGAATGATGAAGGTGTTATTTCAACTCTCTCGGTTGAAGTTGTTCATGGTAAAGCGATTGATACATCACTGCAACTTACTCCCATGACCTTAGTTGCAGGTGAACAGAGTACTGTTACTTTCACTGCTACCGACGCAGTCGGTAATCAATGGATGGTGAATGGTTCTTTATCTCTAGTGAACGGCAATCATTCTCAATACATTGGATACGATGGCTATGCAACCATCACCCCCCAACAAACAATGACTTGGAGAATTGAAGGATCTTGGTTTGATACCACCACCGAAACCCGATTCTCCCCCATTCTCCAAATGCAGTCCAAAGCCGGCCCATTAGCATTTATACAGTTAAACGGTCAAGGTGAAATCTTACCCTCTGATACAGCTTTGTGGCTTAATCCATTATTTTTTGACGCGTATTCAAATCCTCTCGATGAAATTGGATTGAATTGGACAGTCGACGATGAAGATGCAACAGTCGATATTCTTCTTTCAGACTTGCATTGGATTCCAACCGAAGTCGGAGAACATGAAATACGAGCGAATGCTGATGGAGTTTTCGCTACAGTACGTCTAACGGTCGTTACAGGTGAAGCTCGAAACTTGCTTACAAATATGGAAGATGGTTTGACAGTCCAAGCCGGTACCGCAAAGGAGCTTTTTATTCAAACCCTGGATGCACATGGTAACCTTGCTCCTTCAACCAATGTCACGACGACATTAGACAGTCAATACGGTACATTACAAGCATCTTCATCAGGAAACGGTTATTGGAATTTAATTGGTCAAACTTCAGGACTCTACACGCTTCAACTTGTTCAAGATGGAGCAGTACACAGCATCCCACTCACTGTGGAACCTGGAGAGGCAGTGAGGCTCGTATCTTCTATTGAAGACCAAAGTATAGCTCAAGGTGATACCATTCTTCTTCGAGTTCAAGGTGTCGACATTTTTGATAATCCCGTTACCGTGGATGCAAAAAACACGACTGTAAGTTGCACTTCGGGTCCAGCTGAACATGTAACTTCGGACACGTGGGAATTGGATGTTTCGACTGCCGGAAATGATCGCTCGTGTAACGTTCTATGGGGGAATCTTCTTTCACAAAATTACTTTGATGTTGAAGCAGTACTCCTTGGAGGTGCGGTCGGCTCGACAAACACCGCTATGACTCTCGGTATCTTTTTATTATCACTTATTCTTGTCACTTTAGTAGTCTTGGTTCGCCGAGCCAATCAACAAGACGATGAAGGACTCGAAGATGACTTTGATGATGATGTTGAATATGAATCGGAAGAAGAACTCATCGATGAAAATGACATAAACGCGGCTACATCCACTGAAGAAATGGAAATTAAACCATTGATTCAGGGTGTATTAACTGATGAATTGCGTGCCTCTCTCGCCCAACAGGCAACCGAGGTCGGAGTTATGCAAGCAGCTCCAGGAACTGAACAAGGATCAAGCGGCTGGTATGTTGATGTCAGCAGTGAAGCGCAATATTGGAATGTCGGTGCAGATGGTTCGTGGACACGAGGCGAGTAAGCGTGTCGAACTCAACGCCTCTGATGGATTCAGATGACCTAAAGCAAACGTTATGGCTTCTTCCAATTCTTATTTGCTGGCAAGGTCATGCCCTCCTTTCAGTCTTCAAGAGTGAAATCGTTTACCCACTTATGAATCTAAGTATTCTGTTCAGGCCATTTTTGACTTGATCATCCTTCTTCAAGGAAATCATTTTCAAACGTTGTGATGAACTCATCAATATCGATGACTCCATTTTCATCTGCATCTGATTTGTGGAAGATGTCACGGTATTCATCATTGGAATAATTGATGTCAAGAGCCTTGAGTGCGTTGATAAATTCTGGTATTGTAAGGTGATTCTTTCGACCAAGGTCTGCAGCCTTGAACGCAGCAAGGCGGACTGTGTGTTCTGCCTCCGTTGGATTGGAGAACTGCCTGCGGAGGTTTTGGAATGGTGTTGTGCGGATTTGGCTATGCTTTCTTCCATAACCATAGTAGGTTATTGTTCCAAGTGCAATTGCAGCGCCTGCACCAATGAATGCTTTACTTCCCATGAGGTAAATCAGAGCAATACCGGCAACGATACCCCAAATCTGAATCCATGGATACAAATGCGACTTGTATTCAGGCTTATACCAAGTTTGTGCTTGAGGGGAGCGTCGAAGTACAATTACACAGGAATTAATCATCATGAACACCATGATTTTGAAACCTGATGCCAATTTCGCGACATCTTTCACGGGTAAGAACAGTATCACAAGAAGCATGGCCATTCCAGTAATCATAATCGGCCAATGTGGAGTTTCATATTTTGCGTTCACCGTCTCGAGAGACTGAGGGAGAAGGTTGTCACGTGCCATGGCAAACAAGAATCGAGATGCTGCCAGAATACCAGCGAGTGCCATTGAGATCATCGTTAACACTGCCAATGCTGCTGCTAGTGCGCCGACCTTCGAACCAGCGATGACCTTGACGAAATAATACACAGGGTCTTCGATTGGTTCACCGTCCTTCATGTACCACATGTCCGGAAGCGCAGCCATCATCACATAGGTCACAACACAATAAAGGATGGTGGCAATGAACAAAGAAATCATGATCCCAAGTGGGAGATTACGACCTGGTTCTTTCACTTCACCACCGATGGCTGCAACTTTCGTGACCCCGGCGTAAGCTACGAACACGAATGCAGCAGTTTCTGCAATGGTTGCGAGCGACTGGTCAAAAGCACCGTTGCCACCGTTAAGAGGGCGTGAAAAGTCAGTTTGCGGGTCGAATAACGCTACGACGCAGATAATCCCCAATAACAACATGGTAACGGCGAGGATTGGTGTTTGGATGGCTTTCACCTTTTTGACACCAAAAATGTTTACGACCGTGATGAGAACAAGAGTCCCAATCGAGATCCACAGCAGATTATTTTTGGTAAGTTCAAATCCAAAGTAGGTTGTGAGTGCATACATATATGCTGAAAATCCAATCAAAGCAAAGGATGCTTTGAGTAGGAATGAGGCCCATAAACCAAGTCCGCTGATGGTTCCAAACAATGGTCCGTAGGTTCGTTCAAGATAGACATAAGATCCACCGCTCGAAGGCATAGCAGAGGCCAGCTCGGATTTAGAAAGTGCACCAGGAAGTACCACTGTCGCCGCAAGTAAGAATGCCAACCAAATACCAGGACCCATCATTTGGGCTGCAAAAGCAGGCATTACAAAAAGACCTGATCCAAGCATCGAGGACAATGATATGATGACGATGCCGGAAAGGCCAATCGTTCGTTCAATCGTTTTGGAAAGGTCATCCATTACTCCCCGAACATCACCATGGATGAGTTTCCCTGCTGTGCTTTTCAAATCCATTTAATCACCGGAAAAGTACCAGTATCCTACTAGTATTGGAGGGTAAACCGCCGTATCATATAGGTTTGTGGCGTATTTCCGATGCGAAGTCCCGGAAAGCGGAAACTTACTCTGTCTTCGGGGCTTTGGCGATGACCTTCATTTCAACAGCAATCGGTGTAGGGAGGGCACGAATGGCCAGTGTTGTTCGTGTCGGTCCAACTTGTCCAAGAGTTTCTGCCCAGACTTCATTGTACCCTTGAAAGTCACGATCCATATCGACGAGGAAAGAAGTGACATCAAGAACATCGTTGATTGTTCCTCCCGCTTCTTCAAGAATCCGTGTAATGTTGTCGACGACCGCTTGAGTCTGTGCCTTAATATCATAATTGAGTGGTTTTCCATCTGCATCATGTATTGGACCACCAGGTATTGCATTGGTTCCTGGCTGTCGTGGGCCGACGCCGGAGAGATAGAGTAAATCTCCAACGCGTCGAGCATGCGGATATGCTCCCACTGGTTTTGGAGCAGCCTCGCTGTTGACTGAATCTTTACTTTCAGTTGGTTCCCACAAAGCTGGACCATTTTTCTGTGGTACTTCCAAGGGAGATTCAACACTCAAGGATTCAATTTCTTGATTCTCACTTTGGGCACCATCCAATACATTCCGTTCACCAGCGAAATATTCTACGTCATCTTCATCGTATTCGATGTCACCTGCACCAGATGGAGTCGGGTCAAGATGGACAACTGCTCCTCCAGCACCATGCAGTGCTTCATACGCAAGAACTTCGCCAGTCAAGTTGTTTCGATTTGAATTCATTCCTGAAAGCCACCACATTGGTTTGAATGCTACGACTTTGTTGACTCGGATTTGTCGATGTATTGTACGAGATAATTGGCCAACATCTTCAAGTCGCCCTTCGCCTAATAATTCGAGGATTTTTCGATTCCATTCATCATCTTTGAGAGAATGAATTCGATCATCCTTTGGTTCAATCGGTTTGGTAAACATTCGATTCGAAAGGGACATGGCTGTGATTGCAATTGCCTTTCTTCCGGTTGCTTTGACAACATCCATGCATGCTTTTGAAAGAACGGTTGTTTCAGCACGATTTGCATAAACATTGGAAGATACGATGACTGCGGGGATGGCATTATCGGGATTCAGAAGTTTTAGTGCAACGACAGAACCGACATCTATTGGGAATCCATGGTAAGCAACCGTTCGACTTTTGAGGCCACGCTTTTCATTTGCTTGGTTCCAAGCATGTGCAAACTTCTCATCAATATTGAACGAGTAAGGAATCGAACCCAATTCGTGGAAATCATGGTCGACCATGACCCATTCTGGATTTGGGTCCGCGATGATTTGGTGTCCAATAATACTGGGCCAAGTGGTTGAATAGATGATGAGAAGGTCTGCCCCACTTTCTTTGATTCGCTGTGCAGCGGTATCATAGGCTTCGCGTAATCGTCCCCACCCTTCGTTTTGCTCCGGAGCTAACACCGTATGAGGGTGGACAGGAACGATATACGAGCCAATTAATTCTCCATCGCTCATTCACTCGCCTCCTTGTGGTTTCGAGCAGGCCATTCAACAATGGCATTGCCTGTGCCGATGATGGTTCCATAGCCATGAAGAATTCCAGGATAGGTTGGGACATCAAGGGTTGAAAGAAGCCATGAAAGTCCTCCGCCATCACTTTCAGCGATGGC
>Ga0115003_10002444_pt1 | contig 15393 bp, 17 predicted proteins | sample ArcticOcean_MG_C_7_FD_88736 | JGI IMG/M metagenome (GOLD analysis project Ga0115003, IMG submission 88736) | Marine microbial communities from western Arctic Ocean - ArcticOcean_MG_CB11_88 | ecosystem: Environmental > Aquatic > Marine > Oceanic | place: Arctic Ocean: Canada Basin | collected... | reverse complement strand
TATAGGATTCTTTTATAGGGACCCACATAGGGTCCCTTTTTTTTGCTTTGCTTTTACATCTCTACTTTTAAACGCAATCATGCGGTATTACAAAAATGCATGCCATGGATGCATATAATGCATTGGAATTATGGGCTCGAGGTTTCTAATATGGGTACCAGTTAGGAAGTAATAGATTAAGAAAACGAGTCAACCAGCGAGTTTCCATTGTTTTACCCCATTACCCCTTCTTTGCGATTCATCCAAAGATTTTTTAGGAGCCTTTGTTAGGCTCCTTTTTTTTGCCTGATGCTTTCTCACCTAACCCGTTACTTTCTCACCCAACCGGCTACTTGCTGACCTAAGAAGCTTGATGAATAACATAGCTATGGCTTATTTCGACACCACCGGCTTCCAGCATAATTGAGGCTGAGCAGTACTTTTCTGCTGAGAGTTCAACGGCTCTTTTAACCTGACTCTCTTTGAGATCGGTTCCAGTGACGATAAAGTGAAGGTGAATCTTACTAAATACCGCGGGAATAGCATCCACACGCTCGGCTTCTAACTCAGTTTTACAGTCAGTTACCTGTTGGCGACCCTTCTCCAGCATCGTCATCACATCAAACGACGCGCAGCCACCTAGACCCATTAATACCATCTCCATAGGCCGCACACCCATGTTTCTACCACCCTGATCTGGCGCGCCATCCATCACTACTGAATGTCCACTTCCGGACTCTCCGAGAAACATAACGCCATCTACCCACTTAATTGTCGCTTTCATAATTTACCTCATTTTTAAGGGAGCAGAGATTAGCATAGACTTACATGCAATATTTACGCGCCAACAGAGTTTTTTTACTACAATAATTCACATGGGTCGCGAAATAACTGTTGTCTGTAATGGTAATTAGCAGCGGCTTAGAAAACCACACTAAGGAGAAACATATTGGCGCCTGCACCTCTTACCCCACACATAGACAATGTAGAAGAGTTTTTATCCCATTGTCACCGTCGTCGATATCCCGCAAAAAGCACTATTATCTATGCGGGAGATCAGGGTGATACGCTGTATTATATTATTAAAGGATCCGTCACAGTCGTCATCGAAGACGATAGTGATGGCAAAGAGATGATTCTCGCCTACCTAAATCCAGGAGATTTTGTCGGAGAAATGGGTCTTTTCGACCAGGAACACCGAAGTGCTTGGATTCGTACCAAAACAGAATGCGAAGTGGGTGAAATCAGCTACGCAAAGTTTGTCGAGCTAGGCCATCAACATCCAGAATTTCTATTCGCGATCAGTAAACAGATAGCCCAGCGCCTACGAGACACCACCCGCAAGGTTAGCGACTTGGCATTTCTGGATGTCACGGGCCGTGTTGCGCGCACCCTGTTAGATTTATGCAAAGAACCCGATGCCATGACCCATGCAGACGGTATGCAAATTAAGATCAGCCGTCAGGAAATAGGCCGAATTGTCGGCTGTTCTCGAGAGATGGTAGGTCGCATGCTAAAAGATCTAGAAGAACGTGAGCTGGTTTCTGTAACCGGTAGAACCATGGTGGTGTTTGGTACTCGCTAAGGCGCCTCATACCAATGCTCGCACTTAAATCACACTGCGAACGCTGCGACGCCTTATTGGCCCCTGATTCCAATAAGGCGGTGATCTGCTCATTCGAATGTACTTTCTGCGTTGATTGTAACCGTGACGATCTTAAGGGTATTTGCCCAAACTGTGGTGGGGACTTGCAACAACGGCCTGCTCGACAAATCTCTCAGCAATAAGCCCTGGGCAGAAAATCATGACAAAGATTAAATTCAAGAAAGAAGAAAAGGCCCCTATTGTTCAAAAGATACAGCGATATTTTAATGACGAGCTTGACCAGACATTAGGTCAATTTGATGCTGAGTTTTTACTAGATTTCTTTTCGAAGGAGGTAGGTGGATTTTATTATAACCGCGGGCTCCTGGATGCTCAGGCTGTTTTGCATGAGAAAGCAGAGCAGATCGCTGAGGCTATTTCTGAGCTTGAAAAGCTAACTTCATTTATAAAATAGACCCATCAAGATTTTAAGTAAACATCTCGCTAAGTTTCTCGCCCGGCTTATCATGGCGCATAAACGCCTCTCCCACTAAAAATGCGTGAACGTTTTGCGCTCGCATGGCAGCAACATCTTCTCGTGCATGAATTCCGCTTTCGGTGATAACAATTTTATTAGCGGGGATTTTATTTAGCAGCTTATAAGTATTTTCTAACGACACTTCAAATGTGTGTAGGTTGCGGTTATTAATGCCGACCATTGGATTATCAAACGTTAGCGCTATATCTAATTCAGCTTCATCATGCACTTCAATCAGCACATCCATTCCCAACGACAAAGCAACTTCATGTAGCTGGGTAAGTTGTTCTTTTTTTAGTGCAGAGACAATAAGTAAAATACAATCTGCGCCCATGGCCCTAGCTTCATAGATTTGGTATTCGTCGACAATAAAATCTTTACGAATAACAGGTAAGCTACTGGCGTTGCGTGCTAGCTGCAAATACTCATCGGCGCCCTGAAAGAAGTCAACGTCGGTTAATACTGATAGGCAGGCTGCACCACCCTGTTCATAACTTGTAGCAATGGCCGCTGGGTCAAAGTTTTCGCGAATGACCCCTTTGCTCGGCGAAGCTTTTTTAATTTCTGCGATAACCGCAGACTCGCCCCGCGCAATTTTATCTGACATAGCCTTGGCAAAACCACGAGGCGCAGAAGCTGAGGCTGCTTTTTCTATTAGCTGGGAGATCGATACCATTGCGCTGCGCTCGGCAATCTCTTCCTGCTTACGGGCGAGAATATTTTTTAGTATTGTCGGGGTATTTGAACTCATTATGACTCTCTTCTATTTTTCTTAGGCGTCTTGCTGAACCTGCGTAAAGGTTGCTAAGTCGGTAATTTTGGCGCGGGCTAAACCGGCGCCGATTGCGTCCTGGGCCATGGCCACGCCCTCTTTTATATTCTTGGCACAGCCAGCAACGTAAAGTGCGGCTCCAGCATTTAGCGCAATTAGGTCAGCGGCTTTACTGGCATTGGCCCCTGCACGTTTTCCTAGGGCATCAATAATTAGCGCCAGTGATTGTTTGGCATTTTCCACTGCTAATCCGTCAAGACTCTGGCGCTCTGGTAAAAAATCTTCCGGCTTAATGATATATTCGGTGACAGCGTTATCTTTAAATTCGGCGACATGGGTCTCTGCCGCTATACTAATTTCGTCGAGCCCGTCAGCGGAGTGGACGACCATAATATGCTCGGCACCCAACCGGCCCAGTACTTCTGCCATCGGTTTACACAGCGCCTGATCATAGACGCCGATAAGCTGCCTCGTGACGCCAGCAGGGTTTGTCATAGGTCCTAGGATATTAAAGATTGTCCGTAGGCCTAACTCTCGTCTTGGGCCGATGGCATGCTTCATGGCGCTGTGATGGGCTGGCGCAAACATAAAGCCTACGCCTAGCTCCTGCACACAGAGCGCTACCTGATCTGGTGTTAAATTTAAATTCACTCCAGCGGCTTCCAATAAATCAGCTGCGCCACTGTTGCTGCTAACGGAACGATTGCCATGTTTGGCGACCTGACCACCGGCTGCGGCGACAACAAAGGTGGCTGCAGTGGAGACATTAAACAAATTGGATTCGTCACCGCCTGTGCCAACAATGTCTACAAGGCCGTCACCTGAAACTTTGACACCGGTTGCCAGTTCGCGCATGACTTCTACTGCACCGGTGATCTCGTCGATGTTTTCACCTTTCATACGCAGTGCAATTAGGAATGCGCCTATTTGCGCTTCACTGGCATTGCCGGTCATTATTTGACGCATCACATCACGCATTTCTGTGCGACTCAGATGTGTGCCATTAACCACTATTTCTAATGCTTGCTTAATATCCACCGGCTGTTCCTTTTTAGCACTCGCTATTAAAGTACCTGCTATTTTTTCCCAAAAGTAGAGTACCTGCTATTTTTCTTGAAGAAAATTATCTAACAGATCATGACCATGCTGAGTGAGTATTGATTCGGGGTGGAATTGAACACCCTCTATCGCTAACTCTTTATGTCGAATACCCATAATTTCGTCGAGGCTGCCGTCTTCATTTTCAGTCCATGCCGTGATTTCCAAGCAGTCTGGTAGCGTAGCCTGTTCAATGACTAATGAGTGATAGCGAGTGGCTTCAAACGGATTACTCAGGTCTTTAAAAACACCCGTATTGGTATGGTGCATCATCGAGGTTTTGCCATGCATCACCTGTTTGGCGCGCACGATTTTTCCGCCAAAGGCTTGGCCGATGCTCTGATGCCCAAGACAGATCCCAAGAATTGGAATTCTACCCTTAAAGGTTTTTATAACACCGACTGACACGCCAGCTTCATTAGGTGTGCAGGGACCTGGAGAAATTACAATTTTTTCTGGGGCCATTTTTTCTATATCGGCAATAGTAATTTCATCGTTACGACAAACTTTTACATCGGCTTTTAACTCGGCCAGATACTGGACAATGTTGTAGGTAAATGAGTCGTAGTTATCGATCATTAGTATCATTTTGATACTCCACATACCATTGCCGCTGCACGCATTAATGCACGGGCTTTATTGTTAGTTTCTTTCCATTCTAACTCGGGTACCGAATCGGCGACCACACCTGCACCAGCCTGTACGTGGAGCATGCCGTCTTTGATCACTGCGGTGCGAATAGCAATGGCTGTATCCATGGTTCCATTCCAGCCAATGTAACCAACCGCCCCGCCATAGATGCCGCGTTTTACAGGCTCTAATTCATCGATGATTTCCATGGCGCGAATTTTTGGTGCGCCACTCAATGTACCAGCGGGTAATGTTGCCTTAAGAACTTCTAGGGCTCCCATGCCGTCAACGACTTCGCCCACCACGTTGGATGTTATATGCATCACATGAGAGTAACGTTCTACGCGCATTTTTTCGGTCAATTTAACTGTGCCGGTTTTACTGATACGGCCAACATCGTTGCGCCCTAAATCGATGAGCATTAGATGCTCGGCAATTTCTTTTGGATCGGCGAGCATCTCGTCTTCCATCGCCTGATCTTCTTCTGGCGTTTCTCCACGCTTGCGAGTTCCGGCTATAGGTCGCACCGTGACTAGGCCATCTTCTAAACGTGCCAGCACTTCTGGTGACGAGCCTACGATATGAAAGTCGGCGAGATCTAGGAAGTACATATAGGGCGATGGATTAAGGCGGCGCAATGCACGGTAGAGATTAATTGGTGAGGCATCAAAGGGGGCTGACAGTCGCTGGGAGGGCACTACCTGCATTACATCGCCAGCCATCACATAATCTTTAATTTTATTCACTGCGGCTTTGAAGTCCTGCTCTCCAAAGCTAGACACAAAGTCTTTCTCTGAAATGCCGTCGGCCTGCATGTTCATGGGCGGCAGTTCTGGTGTTGGCTGGGCGAGCTTATGCTCTAACTCATCGAGTCTGGCTTCGGCTTTTTCTAATGCGCCCACTTCTTTGGCGTCCACATGGACCACTAACATAATGGTGCCAGACAAATTATCGAAAACGGCCACTTCATCGGAGGCCATCAATAATATATCGGGAGTACCCAGCTCATCGGCCGGCGCACTGTCGGCTAATCGTGACTCTACAAAGCGCACGGTGTCGTATCCAAAGTAGCCTACAAGGCCACCGGTAAATCTTGGCAGATCAGGGATATCGGGCATGCTGAATAATTTTCGAAAGCGGTCAACTTCCCCTAATGGGTCGCTGGTAGTGCGATTGACCATGGGTTTGCCGTCACGAACTATTTCCAGGCGGTTGCCAAAGACTTTTAATACGGTGGAGGTCTGCAGACCAATCAGCGAGTAACGACCCCACTTTTCTCCGCCCTGAACTGATTCGAACAGGTAGGAATTGGGTCCGTAAGCTAGTTTTAGATAGACGCTGAGGGGGGTTTCAAGATCGGCCAGTACTTCACGCGTAACGGGAATGCGGTTAAAGCTTTGGCTTGCCAATGTGGCAAATTTTTCCGGGGTCATAGCAGTTTCCTTGTTCGATAACAGTTTGATTTATACAGGCGTTCGCAACGCCCAAGTAGCACTAGTTGCGCCATCGCCACCACTGGCAGCTAAAATCAAACTGTATAGAACTGTTACTGTTCACAACCCATCTCCTGTTGAGTGTCGCTATTATAATCAATAACGCTCAGACAAGGAACCGCGAGACTTTTATGTTTTCTAGCCTGCGTTTGCCAATTCTGTGCGTAACTTACCGATAACCTCAGCATAGTCTGGCTGACTAAAAATTGCCGAGCCTGCAACAAAGGTATCTGCTCCTGCGGCGGCTATCTCTCCGATATTATTAACCCCAACACCGCCATCAACTTCTAGGCGAATATCATAACCGCTGGCATCGATCAGTTTGCGTGCTTCGCGGAGCTTATCGAGCGTTGCGGGGATAAATTTCTGCCCGCCAAATCCTGGGTTAACTGACATCAGCAGCAGCATATCCATTTTATCCATTACCCAGCGCGTCGTTTCCAAGCTAGTGCCCGGATTTAAAACCAGACCGGCTTTACAGCCCAGTTCGCGTACTAACTGCAGCGAGCGGTCTATATGACCTGAGGCCTCTGGATGAAAAGTAATATAAGTCGCGCCGGCATCGGCAAACATACGAATCAGATCGTCGACTGGCTGCACCATTAGATGTACATCGATGGGAGCGGTAACGCCATGATCGCGAAGGGCTTTACACACCATGGGCCCGATGGTCAGATTGGGAACATAATGATTGTCCATAACGTCGAAATGCACAATGTCGGCACCCGCTTCGAGCACGTTATCTACCTCTTCTCCCAGTCGGGCGAAGTTAGCAGCAAGTATGGAGGGAGCAATCAGAAAATCAGTCATAAAACACCATGGATTAGTTCAGGCGCAATGATGCGCGACTTCCATTGTGGGTGCAAATTATTTGCCCTTTTTATAGGATCAAAAAAGGGTACACAAAAAAGGCCACTAACTGGAAGCTAGTGGCCCTTTAATTGGCGGCTCTGTGTGTTGGGCCTATTCATCCGACTCTTTGTGCATATGTTTGCTATGCATTTCTTTGCGTTGGGCTTTAGCCTCTTCCATTGTTACTGCGCCGTCGCCATCAGCATCCATTTTATTAAATTTCTGGCGCCTTTTATCAGCCATTTTCTGTATTGCCGCTTCATGTTCCTCTAGGGAAATACTGCCGTTCTTATCGAGATCGGCGTGCTTGAACATGCCGCCTTTGTCGTGACCTCCGCCATGATGGCCCGCTAGACTCCAAACTGACACTAGGGCCAACGCTGTAAATATAATCCAATGTCTCATAATCTATTGCTCCTGTTTCTGTGTCAGCTTAAAAACGTCACGGGCTCGCTTTCGTTGACCTGGGTTAGTAGGAGTAATCTTTAAAGGTATCCCGTAGATCCTTCTTGCTAATTTTGCCTGTGGCTGTATGAGGTATCTCTTCAACAAACACGCAGTCACCTGGAATCCACCACTTGGCAATCTTGCCTTCCAGGGAGGCCAAGATGGCATCTTTATCGGGAGTAGTTCCCTCAACAGGAATAACAATTAGCAGTGGGCGCTCGGTCCACTTGGGGTCTGAAACACCAATCACTGCAGCTTCCTGAACATCAGGGTGGCCCATGGCAGCATTTTCCACGTCAATGGAGCTAATCCACTCACCCCCAGACTTAATCACGTCTTTCACGCGATCGGTGATGGTGACATAACCATACTCATCAATAGACGCCATGTCGCCCGTATCAAACCAGCCATCGGCATCTAGGGCCGGTTTTTCATCTAGGCGGTAGTAGCCGCTGATTACCCAGGGGCCCTTAACCAGCAGTAAACCTGAGGCTAGCCCGTCCCAGGGGAGTTCGTTATGATTTTCATCGACGATTCTCATCTCTACGCCATACACCATACGACCAGCACGAACACGGTAACCGTCCTGCTCTTCCTGAGTACTGTCTTTCATCCAATCCATAGGTCGATTGTAAGAACCCAGTGGACTCATCTCGGTCATACCCCAGCCCATATGGACCATAATGCCATGTCTTTCCATTTCTTGAATTAGGGACAGTGGGCAGGCAGAACCACCACAGACAACCGACTTGAGAGTTTCTATTGTTTTACCTGTGGCATTGAGGTAGCCAACAAGTGCCAACCAAACCGTGGGCACACCCAGAGAATAGTTAACGTTTTCTTCATTAATAAGCTTGGTCAGTGTCTCACCGTCAGCCATTTTTGGCCCGGGGAATACTAGCTTGGCGCCAGTCATGGGGGCATTGTAAGCAGTCCCCCAGGCATTGACATGAAACATAGGCACGATAGGCATAACCACGTCGTTTGATGAAAGGTTCATCAAATCAGGCATAGAACCAACAATGGAGTGCAATACGGTGCTGCGGTGACTGTAGAGCACACCTTTTGGGTTGCCAGTAGTGCCGGAGGTATAGCACATTGAACTGGCGGTATTTTCCTCAAGATCGGGCCAGTTAAAACTGTCCGACTGATCGCCAATAAATGTTTCATAGCAATGGGTGTTGGCCAGGCTAGTCTCTGGCATATGGACTTCGTCGGTCATAATAACGTAGCCGCGCACTGTGGGCAGCTTGTCTTTGAGCGATTCAAGAAGGGGCACAAACATGGGGTCAGTGAAGACCCACTGATCTTCCGCATGATTGATAATAAAGTCTATTTGTTCGGGAAATAGGCGCGGGTTAACCGTGTGGCAAACTTGGCCTGAGCAAGAAATGGCATAGTAGAGCTCAAAGTGGCGATAGTCATTCCAAGCCAGTGTCGCTATGCGGTCGCCCGGTTCGAAACCCACGCCCTGCAGGGCATTTGCGAGCTTGCGAACCCGTTGAAATGCATCTTTATAGGTGTACTTATGGTGTGGATTATCACCTGTTACTGAAACAATCTCACTCTTGCCATTAATTCGATCTGCATGCTTCATTATTGATGTAATAGTGAGCTGCGAATCCATCATCAAACCGTTCATACCTACCCCTTTTATTTCTTATTAAAATTATAGGTTAAGACTACCACCTGCCGCAGACTGTTCAACACTTAAATCTGCGGACAGGCAGTCATAGGTTCTAGCCTGAGATGTCAGTAGTAGAGCGGGATCTCTTTCAGGTAGGTCTCGATTTGACTGAAGTCTGGCAACAGCAGCTTCTCACTGTCTACCTGCAAATCAATTTTAATACAGTTGCCATTCTCAGTAGCGCTCTGGGTTGTCATTTCACAGTCTGCCTCGACACGCAATGTGTGGGGGAATCCTCTGGTCATGATGGCGTAGTAATGATGACTGTGGCCTGAAAGCCATTTAGACCTGGCATCACAATATCCATTAGCACCACATCAGGCTGCTCTGTCTTTGCTAGATCTACACCCTACTCACCCGTTTCAGCAGATAACACCGAATGGTCGTTTCTCTCCAGGATATTGGTTAACTTTTAAGTTTCTGTGGGAGAGTCATCTACTATCAATATCTTTGCCATTTACTCCAACCTCTTGTCAGATTCGCTTTATGCCAGACCAAAAATACGCGGCCTAGACTCCATAGTTACAACCAGTAAATAGTTATAACGGGCAACGGTTAAATATACTTTTCCAGTGCATTGAGCAGTTCTGCGCGACCAAAGGGCTTGGTCAGATAATCATCGGCACCAACAATGCGACCCTTGGCTTTATCGAATAGGCCGTCTTTACTCGACAGCATAATCACCGGGGTGACTTTGAAATCGTCGTTGTTTTTAATTAATGCACAGGTTTGATAGCCATCGAGACGTGGCATCATGATGTCAACGAATATGACATCGGGTTTTAGATCGACAATTTTAGCGAGGGAGTCGAATCCATCCGAGGCGGTCGACACGTCACAACCCGCTTTTGAAAGCAGTGTTTCTGCCGTGCGCCTAATTGTATTGCTGTCGTCAATAACGAGCACTTTGAGGCCCTGAACATCCATTTTTTAATCACCCTTAAAACCACTTAACGTCTTAAGTACTGCCAACATCACTTAAGTTATGGAATTTTATACACAGTTGTAATATATAATCTACAACGCTCACTTTTTATTAAATTTTTTGTCGGCTGGCTCACAGATTTCTATCCAGTTTCGCGTCCTATTAGTTATAGTGCATAAATAACCACAAGGCAGTCATTTATGAGTAAAACTCTCGGGGTCGTAATGGACCCAATTCAATCGATCAAATATAACAAAGACACCACGTTGGCACTGTTACTTGCCGCCCAACGTCAGGGGTTCAAACTCTACTATATGGAACAGCAACATCTGTTTATGGAAAATGGTAATCCGCGAGCTGAAGTACGCCCGCTTAAGGTGTTTGAAAATCCTTTTAAATGGTTCGAATTAGAGGAGAGTAGTTCTATCCCACTTGAGGAGCTGGATGTTGTGCTGATGCGCAAAGACCCTCCATTTGATAGCGAATTTATCTACTCTACCTACATACTAGAAGCCGCAGAAAAACGTGGCACTCTCGTCGTCAACAAGCCTCAGAGTCTCCGCGACTGCAATGAGAAAGTGTTTGCTACGGAATTCCCTCAGTGCACGCCACCACTGATTATCAGCCGTGATCAAAAACGTCTCAAGGGCTTTTTGGAAGAGCAGGGAGATGCGGTATTTAAACCGTTGGACGGTATGGGTGGAGACTCGATATTCCGGGTTACCCAGGGAGACCAGAATCTCAATGTGATTCTAGAGACCCTAACAAACAATGGTCAGCGCACAATTATGGGCCAGAAATACCTGCCAGAAATCCTTGAGGGCGATAAGCGCATTTTAGTGATTGATGGGGAAGTGGTGCCCTTCTGTCTGGCACGCATCCCTGCCAGTGGGGAATTTCGCGGCAACCTAGCTGCAGGCGGTCATGGCCGTGTGCAGCCACTCAGTGATCGCGATCGTTGGATTGCGGAGCAAATTGCGCCGACATTGATTAAGCGCGGGCTGATGTTTGTCGGCTTAGATGTTATTGGTGACTACCTTACCGAGATCAATGTCACCAGCCCTACCTGTGCTCGTGAGATCGATGATGCCGAGGGCACTGCAATTGGCGACAAATTGATCGATGCTATTCAAGATCGTTTAAACAGTTAGCCTAAAGGTTTGTTATGGACAGCTTTATTGATAGCCCATGGAATCAAACCGATGAAAGACTGAAAGGTACGTTCTCCGCGGCCCTAATACTGCACCTAGTGCTGCTATTAGGGCTGAGTTTTACCCTGTCTTCGCCCTCTAGGCCTATGACGTCTATGGAGGTCACATTGGCTCGGTACGCCAATGAAGAAGCACCAGATAGGGCAGATTTTCTCGCCCAGGCTAATCAGCGAGGCAGTGGCGATGGAAGAGATATAGTTGCCGAGGTCACCATCAACACGTTGTCAGAGTTTCAGAGCGATCAACAGTCAGTCAGTCCACAGCAACGGCAGGATGCTAGCCAGCAAACCAACAACCCCATATTGACCAATAGAAATTCAGGGTATACGCCTCAGGCGATCAATGAGCGGCAACCCAATGAGGCAGTGGTGCCTGCGCAGCAATCCGTTCAAGAAATAGCCGCGCAACGTTCGATAGGGGCCATCCGCGCCAAACTCGACGAACTCAATCAGACCTATAGCAATATGCCCAAGGTGGCCCGACTGACATCGGTGTCGACCAAAACGGTCCAGGAAGCGGCCTACATGAATTATTTTGAAGAGCGCATTGAACGGGTCGGTAATATTAATTACCCCCGCGAGGCGCGTGCTCAGCGTCTGGTCGGCAGTGTGCAGCTGATTGTTGTGATCCTCCCCGATGGATCGGTTAAGCGGGTGCAAATTTCGACGAGTTCGGGGTCAAAAATTCTCGACCAGGCAGCGGTACGCTCCGTCAAACTGGCATCACCCTTTAACGCCTTTCCACGAGAGCTGCGTGACCGGGATGAAGTACATGTGATTCGCACCTGGCAATATCAGGCTGACAACCGGCTTACAACTAAGTAATCGCGCTTGATCACTTGAGTTTAGGCCCCTAAACCCTCATATTGTTTACCATGACAAAAGTTACCAAAAAAACTATTTCCAGCCTTAAAGACTACTTCTTGTTGGCCATGCCGGGCCTAAATGACCCTAACTTTTCCCAGTCTGTGGTGTATATCTGCGAGCACAATGCTGACGGCGCCATGGGGCTTATTATTAATCAACAGCTGGATATTCCGGTTAAGGCTATTTTTGATCAGCTCGATCTTAAGTATCTCGACGACTGCGGCAGCTCGTTAATATTTGACGGCGGCCCTGTGCAACGAGATCGCGGTTTTATCCTCCACCCCAGTGTCGAGCAGCAGTGGGAATCTACTGTGGCCATTGGTGAAGATATTAGCCTGACTGCCTCAAAGGATATTCTGACGGATATAGCCATGGGCAAAGGCCCTGAAAATGCCCTGATTACCTTGGGTTATTCAAGCTGGGAAGCTGGCCAGCTCGAGCAGGAGCTCGCAGAAAATACCTGGCTGACCATTCCCGCCGATTCTGAGATTATCTTTCATACCGATTGCGACAAACGTGCCGGTGCTGCCGCCTCTACCATTGGCCTCGATCTGGCCATGCTGTCCCACGATGTTGGCCATGCCTGAAGCCAGCCCGAAAACCTTATTGGCTTTTGATTTTGGTCTTAAACAGATTGGTGTCGCCTATGGTCAGACATTAACGAACTCCGCCTCTGGGCTGACCATAATCAAGGCCTCAGACGGGGTGCCTAACTGGACTGATGTGGAAGTTGTCTTAAATGAGTGGAAACCCAACCTAGTATTGGTGGGGCTACCCTTGCATATGGACGGCCGTGAAAGCGAGCTGAGCGGACGGGCTCGGAAGTTTGCCCGCAGGCTCCATGGCCGTTTTGCTGTTGAGGTACTTATGATTGACGAGCGCCTCACCAGCCGTGAGGCAAAGTCGATACTTCGCGAACAGCAGGAAGTGTCACCGCGAGGGGCAAAGGGTAAGATCCATGATCTCACCAAAATCGATCACATTGCCGCCTCTTTGATTCTGCAAGGCTGGCTGGAAAATCCTGAGCTCGGTAGCATCCCCTAATCGGAGGCGCCCCTTAATCGGAAGCGTCCCTTAAATAACAGCCATTACCACCGCAACTTATCTGCAGGATCATCCTCAATCGACAAGTTATCTGCCGCATGCCCCAACTCATTAATGCGATTATCTGACTGCATCTTGATCATCAGCCGCAGGTCATTTTTCGAGTCGGCATGGGCAATGGCATTTTCATAGCTAATCTCACCATCGGCATAGAGCGCATACAGCGCCTGATCAAAGGTCTGCATGCCATGCTCTGTTGAGCTGGTCATAATCTCTTTTATTTTATGCACACTGCCTTTGCGAATAGTGTCTGCCACTAGGGGCGTATTGAGCATGATTTCGATAGCCGCTCTGCGGCTCTTGCCGTCGCGAGTTGGTACTAGCTGCTGGGCTACGATGCCGCGCAAATTCAGAGATAGGTCCATCCACAACTGGCTGTGACGGTCGGCTTCAAAAAAGTGATTGATGCGGTCCAACGCCTGGTTGGCATTGTTAGCATGTAATGTGGCTAGCACCAGATGGCCAGTTTCAGCAAAGGTAATGGCATGTTGCATGGTCTCGCGGGTACGAATCTCGCCGATTAAAATAACATCGGGCGCCTGCCTCAATGTGTTTTTCAGCGCCACATCAAATGACTCAGTATCCACCCCCACTTCCCGCTGGGTAATAATGCAGCCCTAATGTTCATGAACAAATTCGATGGGATCTTCAATAAACACAATATGACCGCGGCTACTTTTGTTACGGTGGCCAATCAGCGCCGCCAGTGACGTAGACTTACCGGTACCCGTGGCGCCAACAAAGATCACAATGCCACGTTTATTCATCACCAACTCTTTGAGAATTGGCGGCAGTAAAAGCGCCTCGGGGGTGGGTATTTCGGTTTCAATGCGCCGCAGCACAATGCCAATTTCGCCGCGCTGATAAAAAGCGCTGGCTCTAAAGCGCCCAGACTCCTCACTGATAACGGCGTAATTAAGTTCTTTGCTGGCTTTAAACTCAACCTGCTGCTCTGCAGACATGGTACTTAATACCAAGTCTTCGCAGCGTTCCTGAGTTAGCTTCTCTTTACTAATGGGCACCACAGAGCCATTAACTTTTATACAGGGGGGCAAGCCAACGGTTAGGAATAGATCAGAGGCCTTTTTTTCGGCCATATACTTGACCAGCTTTTCAAATGTTTGATCAACCATGATCTGTCCTCGGGATAAAACGATTTAAAGCCATTAGAAACTATCCGGTATCTTGGCTTTTTCTTTGGCAATCTCATTACTAATCACCCGCTGCTCGACCAAATTGTGCAGGCATTGATCTAGGGTTTGCATCCCTAGCGCCCCACCGGTTTGAATAGCGGAATACATCTGAGCCACCTTGTCTTCGCGAATCAAATTGCGAATGGCTGGAGTGCCAATCATGATTTCATGGGCAGCCACACGGCCTCCACCGACTTTCTTTAACAAGGTCTGAGAGATTACTGCCTGCAATGACTCTGAAAGCATGGAGCGAATCATCGGCTTCTCGCTGCCAGAAAAAACGTCCACCACCCGATCGATGGTCTTGGCCGCCGAGGTGGTATGCAAGGTACCAAACACTAGGTGGCCGGTTTCTGCGGCAGTAAGGGCTAGACGAATGGTCTCCAAATCTCTTAGCTCGCCTACCAGTATTACATCTGGATCTTCACGGAGGGCTGAACGCAGCGCCTGATCAAAACCCATGGTGTCGCGGTGGACTTCACGCTGGTTAATCAGGCATTTCTTGCTCTGGTGAACAAATTCAATGGGGTCTTCGATGGTTAAAATGTGGTCATAGCGGCTTTCATTAACATAGTCGATCATGGCGGCCAGGGTGGTGGACTTACCTGAGCCCGTGGGCCCTGTGACCAGCACCAATCCTCGAGGCAGCAGCGATACCTTTCTAAAGATATCCCCCATCCCCAGCTGCTCCAAGGTTAAGACTTTTGAAGGAATGGTTCTAAAAACGGCGGCCGCGCCACGATTTTGATTAAACACATTGACTCGGAATCGAGCAACACCAGGAACATCAAAAGAAAAATCTGTTTCCAGATACTCCTCATAGTCCCTTCTTTGCTTGTCATTCATTATTTCGTAGATCAAACTGTGGACCTGCCGATGCTCCATAGGTGGCAGGTTAATCCGGCGGACATCGCCATCAATTCTTATTATGGGGGGAAGACCAGCGGAAATATGAAGATCCGAGGCCCCCTCTTTTGCACTAAACGCTAATAATTCGGTGATATCCATTTTGT
>Ga0115003_10002432_pt1 | contig 15436 bp, 16 predicted proteins | sample ArcticOcean_MG_C_7_FD_88736 | JGI IMG/M metagenome (GOLD analysis project Ga0115003, IMG submission 88736) | Marine microbial communities from western Arctic Ocean - ArcticOcean_MG_CB11_88 | ecosystem: Environmental > Aquatic > Marine > Oceanic | place: Arctic Ocean: Canada Basin | collected... | reverse complement strand
TTTTTTAAAAGGTAAATTATAATAATCTGAAAACTTAATTAACTTTTTAATTTTCTTTGAAGAGCAGCCTATAGGGTATCTTGAATTTTCAACTCCATATACAATTGATTTAGGATAAAGCTCTTTTATAGACTCTATAAGGTAACCCTTATCACAGCCAATATGTAAAATTTTAGAATTATATTTTAATTTATAATGATTAAATATATTTTGGGCCACTTTATTCCATCGTCCGTCATTAATGTATCCACCATAACCATTGTTCCTTGAACCATCATAAAATCTTTTATCTTTATATGTCGCAATAATTCTATTTTTTATTGTTCTAAAATTATTTGAAACTTTTCTTAAAGATTTGTTAGGATAACTCTTCAATAAATTAAATTCTTTCATGAGTGTATAATGATTATACAGCTTTACCAGTATGTCTAACTTTTACTTCATCACTTTGATTGCTATATAATCCTAAAAACCATCTTCCATCATTCTTATCATCAAAATTAGACGCTTTATCTAAATTAACTGGAGCAACACCGTGAGCAACAGTAGCATATCCAATTCCAAGATCTCCTATATCAATAGAATCTTCTACGTTTAAATTTTGGTCATTTTTATCTAAAAAATAAAATCCACCACCATTATAATCTTCACCTCTTTTGCTCATATATCCACTTATAAAAAATCTTTGAAATTTATATGGATCTGTATGAGTTTCTAAAAAACCATCTCTAGAAGGATATTGAACAACTTGTATTCTATCCACAATTCCATCTTTTGGTGTATTTTTTTCAAATTCATCAAACTTTAAACCCATAAGTTTTTTTATTGTTCTCCATTTTTCATTAATCGGTTTAAAAATTTTTAATTCATCCTTGTTCCATGGGAAAAAATAAAAAGCATGTTTGATAACTTCAAAACTATATTTTTTACCAATTTCTTTATCAATTTTTCTATGAAAATTTGGACATTTTTCTATCATTTTATGAAACGTTGAAGGTTTATTTTTAAAGTATGAAAAAGTATTATCTCTCAAATCCTTCATAAATTTTTTTGAAAAAGCATTTTTTATTATATAACAGTCGCCACTAAAAATAGAATTTGTAATCTCTTCTACAAAAGAACTTTCTTCTTTAAAAACTTTTTCTTCGAATTCCTTTGACTCAATTGTAATTAAATTTCTTATTCTGGATGGTAACTTTTTTGTATTTTCAAGTTTTTGCCATGCTGATTTAAATGTAGTTTTTTCAGATTGACTATTATTCATCTTTACTGCTCTCCTAACTTTTTAACAACTTCTTTCATCCAGGGACCCATATCTTTGTAGTGAGCTGTAGTAATTATATTATCATCTATAACTGCTGGCAAATCTGTATAATTTGCGCCAGCATTAATTAGGTCATCTTTCATACTATAATATCCAGCAATTTTTCTTCCCTTAACTACTTTTGCAGATATCAATAATTGTGCACCACTACATATACATGCAATAATTTTTTTCTCTTTATCAAAATCAGATATAAATTTTATTATATCCTTGTTCTGTCTAACTTTTTCCATTGCTTTTACCCCACCTGGAAGCACTAGAACGTCATAATCTGCTACTTTGATATCTTCTATCTTTTTAATTATTTGTTCTTTGTTTGGTGGCAATGCAGTTCCCAATATTCCAACTACTGGCTTTCCTTCTAGTAGACAAACATCAATCTTAACATCTTCCTCTAACAACCTATAATAAGGATAAATGAACTCGTGATCTTGAGCTAAACTTCCAGAAATAATAATACCTTTTTTCATTAATCTAAATTATTACTACTTAGTTCCTCTCTTGGCAAGAATGGGTACATATCTTCAAAATCTGTTGGAATACTTTTGCCCATATCATTTCTTCTGTTTATAGCTTTTGGAATTTGCTCTTCATTTGGATTCATAATTAGCTCACATATAGTCGCTTTTTTACTATCAAGAATATTATTTATTTTTTTTCCTAGTTCTTTATGGTTCTTAATTTTTTGGTAAGACATTTTATGAGATTTAGCAATGTTCATGTAACTGGGAAATGATAGGCCACTATTATTGTCGGCTCCCATTATTCTTCCATTAAATCCTAAGATCTGTGTTTGTTTAATTGTTAGGTAACCTCCATTATTAAAAATAAAAATTTTTATTGGGATTTTATTATGCATTGCAGTTGCAAGTTCTTGGATGTTCATTTGAAATCCACCCTCTCCAGTCAAACAAATTAGATTAGATTTTGGTTTTTTTTTAGAATAATATACTCCAATAGCAGCTGGTAAGCCCCATCCCATAGGAGCATGGCCAGAATTAGTAAAAAAAGTCTGAGTATCTTTTGTATCAAGAGCTTGGTGGGTTGTAGTGAAAGAAAAACCCATATCTGTAATTATAGAATCATTTTTTTTTGTATATTTGGACAATGTTTTTACAAAATAATACGAGTTAACATACTTTTTTTCATCAATCATTTGCTTCAATAGTATTGGATATTTTTTTCTAATCTTTTGACAATAATCTAACCATTCATTTGAGGGATGATATTTTTTCAATCGATCAAAGAGTTTTTTTAGGAAAAACTTAGCGTCAGATTTAATTGTTAAATTTATCTTTAAATCAATTTTATTTAATTCTTTAGAATCAATATCGACCATTGCTTTAAATTTAGCTTTTGCAGCAAATTTTTTAGCATTATACCCTGTAACCATATATGGCAGTCTGGTACCTAGCGATAAATAAAAATCACAATTTTGTATAATAAAATTTGATCCTCTTTCTCCAAATGCACCTGGTCTTCCGCAGTACATTTTATGGTTTGAGCTAATTATGTCATCAGCATTCCATGTAACAACGAAAGGAATCTTAAATTTATTAAAAAAAGTTTTAACTAGTTTTTGAGCTTGAGATAGTTTTACCCCATGTCCTAAATGAATTAACGGGCGCTTTGAATTTTTTAATTTTTTAATAACTAAATTCAATTTTTTATCAATATTAAAATCTTCTTTTATGCTTTTGTATCTATTTTTTAAAATTTTTTTTTCATCGATCATTGTACTTTGAATGTTAGCTGGAATATCTATAAACACAGGACCTGGTCTTCCGGAGCATGCAATAGAGTATGCTTTTTCAAGGTAAAAATTTATAGAGTTAGCATCTGTAATCATTTTTGAAAATTTTGTTATAGGTTTAACAATGTCAATAATGTTAATCTCCTGAACACCAATTTGTCTCTTTTGGGTTTTTTGTATTGTCTGGTTAAAAAAGACTTGTCCGGAAATAAAAATGACTGGAACTGAATCTATCCATGCTGAACTAACGCCTGTGAGTGTGTTTGTGCCACCTGGTCCAGTTGTCACCAAACAACAACCAACTCCATTTTTTGCTCTAGCATAACTTTCAGCTGCAAAAGATGCTGCTTGTTCATGATGATGGCTTATATATTTAATTTTTTTAGAATTATATAGTGCATCACATAAAAAAATTGATCCACCTCCGCTTACAGTAAAAACTGTATCAATTTTTTTTTGCTCTAGGAACTTAACAACGTAATCAGCTAATCTTATCATTTCAATTTTAGAAAACTCTTACTACACTTAATTTTTTTTTAATTTTGAATACTTTTGACAATATTCTTAAATCGTCTGTTTTTACAATATCTCCAAATGATAGTACGTCTCGACCTCTGTCATCAGATATAGACCCATCTAGAATTGCAAAAATAGTAGTATTTTTATATTTTAATAATCTTGTAAAATTCTTATGAACCTCTAAAGCGATATTTGCTTTTCCTATCTTATAGATTTGTTTTTTAACTAATTTTGGATTTTTAAATTTAACAAATTTAGATTCTATAGATTTCGTAAATTTTTTTCCTTCATAAGATTTTTTTTCTCTTCCATAACTATCTTTAAATCTTACAAGATCATTCTTATCTACTGGTGTTTCAAACTCAAGAGCTAAAAGTCCATTTTTAGATATTGATTTTATAGAATGGAATAGACCTCTTGCCATCATTCTTTTAGAAGGTGAGGAGTGTAATTCTGTATTTTTTTTTCTTAGACCAAGTTGAAATAAAGCTTTACCTTCTAATAAAATAAAGCCACTTTTTTTTAAAGGATGACAATGAAGAGAGGTGCTTTTATTGTAATTAATTTTTAATAAAGTTACTGAAAGATTATTTGCATTTCTGTAGACGACGTATTCATGCCCCCAAGGTTTGAACACTATCTTATTATCATAAAAACTACTTTTATTTTTTGTTTTCAAAGGTTTATTTTTAAATATTATTTTTATTAATTTTTCTCATAGAATTTTTTGATTTTATGAGCAACATAACTTATTTGTTTTTTACTTAAATATTGATGAATTGGCAATGTTATTATTTTTTTTGCCTGTTTATTTGTGGTATTAAAATTTTTTTGATTTAATTTTAAATTTTTTGCCGCTCTCTGTTTGTTAAGAGGTATTGGGTAGTGAATTTTTGCCTCTATTTTATTTTTAATTAAATATTTTAAAAGTCTATCTCTACTTTTTACTAAACACATATATAAAGCAAAAGTTTCTCTAAAACCTTTGGGCCGATCTGGTATCACTAAATTAGGAGACAGACTTGATAATAAGCCATCCATTTTCTTCGCATTTTTATTTCTTTTTTTTATCACATCATCAATTTTTTTTAATCCTTCTATTGCAACAATTGCCTGTAAAGGCTGTAGTCGCATGTTAACACCCCAAAATTCAATACGATCTCTATCTATCATTCCATGATTTCTAAATTTTTTTATCCAATTAAAAATTTTTTTATTATTTGTTGCAACCATTCCACCGTCACCCATAACATTTAATGACTTTAACGGATGCATACTAAAAGCACTTATTATTCCAAAAGTACCCGGTGATCTTCCGTTAATTTTTGCCCCTATACCCATGCAAGCATCTTCTACGACATGAATTTTATATTTTTCTGCCAGTTTCATAATTGAAAACATGTCAGGTGAAGCTCCGCCCCAGTGAACTGGCATTATTGCTTTTGTCTTTTTATTAATCTTTTTTTTTATTTCATTAATATCAATTTGATATCTATCATCGCAATCAACTAAAATAGGTTTTGCTCCACACGCAACTATTGCACCGGCACTAGCATAAAAAGTGTTGCTTACAGTTATAACTTCATCACCTTTTTTAATTCCAATTGATTTTAGCGAAAGAATTAAAGCATCTGTACCATTATTTGTAGAAACTACATATTTTGCGCCAATATATTTTGAAAATTTTTCTTCAAATTCTGCTACGTATTTTCCAAGTGTAAAATCTGTGGTTTTAGTTAATTTTTTCCATTTTTTAAAAATGTTTTTTACATTTTTAAACTCGTATGGAAGATAGTTGTAAGGAACAAGCATTATGAGTTTTTATAAAATTTATTAACTTCTCGACAAACAAGTTTTATCTGATTGGTTGTAAGGTTTTGATGATGAGGTAATGCCAACACTTTTTTAGCTAAATTCTCTGACACAGGTAGTTTAGTTTTATGAAGTCCTCTATTTTTTGATGCATAATGTTTGTGAAGTGGCGTCCCATAATAAACTAATGATTGAATACTTTTTGAGTTTAAATATTTTTGAAGTTCATCTCTTCTTTCGCATAAACATAAAAAAATTACACATGAGCTAAATTGATCTTTGGTGTCATGAGGTATTTTGATAAATTTTTGATTAATTAATTTTCGGTAGATCGCAATATTTCTTCTTCTTTTTAAAATTACTGACTTTAATTTTTTTAATCTAAAATTTAATACCTCAGCATTCAAAACATCTAACCTTGAATTTACACCGAATACATGAACGTTGTCCCGGCTTTTAATTCCATGATTTCTATAAAGTTTAATTTTTTCATACAATTGTTTATTATTTGTAGTTATAAAACCACCATCACCCAAACCATTTAAGTTTTTTAATGGATGTGTTGAAAATGCAGCAATATCACTATATGTGCCTGCATGTTTTTTTTTATAATATGAGCCCATTCCTTGAGCTGCATCTTCAATTATTTTTAATTTGTGCTTTTTTGCTATTTTAGCAATTGTGTCCATTGAACACATTTTTCCTGTCCAATGAATAGGCATGATAGCTTTGGTTCTTTTTGTAATTTTTAACTCAATTTTACTGGCATCAATATTTAAATCCTCAGCAATATCTACAAAAACAGGCTTTGCACCCACATGAATAATAGCCCCAATTGTTGCGACAAAAGAAATTGGCGATGTAATGACCTCATCTCCCTTTCCAATTCCTAGTGCCCACAATGACATCATTAATGCATCTGTTCCAGAGTTTAATCCTAAACAATACTTTGACCCCGTATACTTGCATATGTTATTTTCAAATTTATTTAATTCTTCTGTCAAAACCAAGTGACCTTTAGAAAGAACTTTTTTTATAGAGGTTAAAATTTGAGCACTCTCCTCTTTATACCTTTGCTTTAAATCGATTAATTCAATTTTCATTTAAATTATGTCCTTATATTTATCTTTTTTTTTAATCCAATCGGATAACTTGATTAGAGATAATTTAGGGAAGTATTTTTTTAATAATTTATTATCAAATGCACGGTATCCATTATGTGGCATGGGGCCTTTTCTTTTTAAAGTTTTAATAACTAGGTTTGGATAAATTTTTTTTAGATTTTTTGCTATATTGTTAAATGAAATGACATTACCTGAAACAGCATTAATAACTCCACCTATTTTTTTAATAGCAGTATATAAAACAACTTCTGCTACATTATCCACGTGAATATGATCTCTTTTTTCTTCTCCTTTTCCAAATAAAATTATCTCTTTAGTATTTTGAGCGCATCTAATAAATTTATTTGGCCCGTATCCATTATGAGGATCGATATTACCAAAAACTAATGTTGGTCTTATAAAGCTTTTCAAACAATCAAGCTCACTTAACATTGTCTCTCTTATAAGGTGCATGAAGCCATGTAACGAACCTGGCGTAGTTTCAGATTTTTCATTAATTTTACCTTTACTGTCACTATATACCGCATCAGAACTGATATAAATTAAATGATTAGGCCTCCTTATCTTTAAAGATTTAATGATATTTTTACATATTAGTAAATTTTGATTTAACATTTCAATATTTTTTACTGGCGCAACAGCTGCAATAAAAATGACAATATCATTTTTTTTTAATACTTTTTTTAATTTATCAATTGAATTTTTTTTTTCTAAATTAATATTTTTTCTAGTTATCAGCACTGCTTTTATATTTTGATCATGAAATTTTTTAGTAATAGCTTTTCCAATAAAACTATTAGAACCTAAAATAACTATTCTTTTTAATTTATTTTTTTTAAATATCATACTTATTGCCCATGGAAATATGATTAATGCCTATTTTAAGTAATTTTTTTTTATCAAGTATATTATAAGGATCAATTAATATTTTATTTTTTATATTTTTTTTGAGAAAAATCGAGTTAATTTTTTTGAATTCTCTCCAGGGAGTGGTAATAATCAATATATCACACCCTTGTATTGCTTCTAAAATATTTTTGCAGATTTTAACGTTTTTTAAATTATTAATTTTTTTAACTATTGGATCAAATGCTTTAATTTTATAACCTTTCAATTTTTGAATTAGCTGAACTCCTGGTGAGTTTTTTGTAGAATGAGTGCCTGTTTTATAGGCCAGTCCAAGTATTGATATATTTTTAAATTTATATTTTTTTTTAAGTTCTTTTACCATGTTAAATACCCACAATTTTCTACTTGCGGACCTTCTGTCAAGTTCTAAAATAAATTTACTATTTAAACTATTAGATTGTTGTAAGCTTTTTAGAGTATATAGATCCCTTTCAAGGTTTCCGCCTGATATACCTAGGCCAGGTTCTAAATAAGCATATTTTCCAATTCTTTTATCTAACTTTAATGCATTTGAAATGTCATTCCAATCTGCACTTATTTTTTCACATACTTCCGAAATCATATTTGTTGTTGTAACAGTTGAAATTAAAAATATATTAATACTTATCTTGGCTAATTCAGCACTTTCATAGTTCATAAAAATTAAAGGACAATTAAATGTCTTTAATAATTTCAAATAATTAGTGTTTATTTTTTTTCCTTTAAATTCTGTGCCAACTATTAATCTTTCTGGACGTAAAGCTCGCTCTACTGCCTCCCCGAATATTAAAGTCTCCACTTGGTAAAATAATTGATTTTTTTTCCAATTGATTGATCTAGAAAAACCGGGAGGTACTTGACATAAGATAATTAAATTACAATTTCTGTTAAGATACTTGATTGTTTTATTTATTAAATTTTTAATACTTAATAAATCACTTTTACCTGACTTTTTTGTGCTAACGTCTTCAGAGATATAAACATTATCACAATATTTAAGTTCAGATATATCGTTAGTAAATATTAGATTGGAAAAATTCGATTTAATTTTTTTTTCTAGATCTTTTTCAAAAATAGGACTTTTTTTTTTCTTTAGTAAGCTAATTGTAGTAGTATTTTCATCATAACAAATAACTTTAAATTTTTTACTAGCAGTAGCTACCGCATAATTTAAGCCTAGGTGGGACATACCTACAAATCCAATAACCGGTAGTTTCATATTTTTTTTTCTATTTGTTTTAATGTCTTAAATATCCAAATATCGTTTTCAAAATTTGTTTTTGTTTTATTTCTTATGAGTTTAAAAAAATGATTATGTTCTAACTTCCAGGTAGGATCTTTCATAACTAAAATTTTATTTTTTTCTGATGGTACGCCGGATGGTAGTTTTCTTTTTCTCAAAGTAAAATTGGTGGGACCCCATTTACATAATGATGAGATGTGAGCAGACCCCTTGCTACCTAGTAAATCAGATGTATGATGATTTCTCCACATACACATTGTCATTTCAATTTCAATTCTAAAAGTTTTTGAGCTAAATAAAATAACAACATGGTCTAGTGATTTATTTTCAAATTTATTTGATGAAATAATTTTAAAATTAAATTTTTTACCACCGAACCATATCCTAACAATGTCCATTAAATGTGGAGCTAAATCTTGCAGTACTCCTGAGCCACTATCTCTCCAAATACTATTTTTAACTAATCTTGCAGTACCATTTCCATAAAAAATTCTGCATGAATATACTTTCCCTAAAACTCCAGATTTTATAACTTGTTGCATTTTAACAAAATGAGGCTCAAATCTGTGATTGTAAGCCGTATAGCACAATACTTTATTTTTATTTGCTAATTTTTGTAATAAGTAAAATTGCTTGAGATTTTGAAACCATAATGGTTTTTCAACTAAAATATGTTTTCTGTTTTCTATAAAATATTTTATTATAGAAAATTTCTCTCCATCAGGTGTGCATATAAAAACTAAATCATAACTATAAATAGGTACATCTTTTATATTTTTATAGTCAGCAGATTTATTTTTTATATCAACAGTTAAAACTTTGTGTTTTTTCAAAATGCGTTTTCTTTTCACACCCTGCACTCCAAGACCTACAATAAGTATTCTCATTAATATTAATTTTTAATTATACCGAGTATTTTTTTCAATTTTATCAATTTTTTGCAAAACTAAATCTATTGTAATCGGCTTATTACCATCTATTTCACACTCACAAGCTGCGGCTATCGATCCTATAATGCCTGCTGTTGCTATTGAATTAGTTATTTTTAAAATTAAGGAAGAATAGGCTAGTAATGCGTCACCAGACCCAACTGGATCTAATACGTTATCTGCGAATGTACCAATTGAAACCAATTTTTCTCCCTTTCGATTAGAAGTGCAAACTATTCCTCTTGAACTTAGTTTTAAAATTATATTCTTAGGTTTAGTTTTTTTCTTCAACAATCCAACCAAACCACCCACTGTGGAATCCTGGTCAGCTAGTGCGAATCTAGCTTCTTTCTCATTTGGCGTTATCAGGTCAAAGTTTTTAAATTCTGTAATATTACCCCAACGGCTAGCTACCTGACTATCTGCAATTTTGTATGTTTTTTTTGGAATAAAATTACAAAACTTTTCTACACTATTTTTATGAAAAATCCCGTGTCTAAAATCACTAAAAATTAAAATGTCTGAATTATTTTTCTTAATTTGTTCGCTTATTTTTTCAACAGTACCTTCTGATATCGGTGTATTGTCTAGTGTGTCAACTTTTAAAAGTCTATACCCTGATGAAATAAATGTATTTTTATTAGTTGTCGGTCTACTATTGTCATAGTAAGTATTTACTATAATTTTATTTTTTTTTAATTCTTTTAAAACTTTTTTTCCCAACACATCTTTTCCAATAACAGTAGAAAATGTAACTTTTGCCCCAGCAGCTCTTAAATGAAGAGCTACGATTGCAGCGCCACCTGTATAATCCTCTTTTTTATTATATAAGACACTAAAAGTTGGAGTTTTAGTTTGCCCGCCTATAAAACTAGTTCTTGTATAAGAGTCGACTATGGTATCACCAACTACATGAACAGATAATTTATTTATTTTTTTTAAATAATTTTTTAAATCTAAAAACGTTAGATTATTAGTTTTCATTAATAAAATTAGTTTTTCATAGTTCAAATCTGGTAAAGTTAAATTTAAAAATTTTGTGGATGAATAAATAACATCTCCAGGGGTAAATATTGATTTACCTCCATAAGAAGATAATATTTTATTTTCTGCTTCCGTAGCTTTTGATAATACTTTTTCTGAATATTCAAAACCTTTTGCAAAATAATCGGGTTTAAGTTTTAGTAAAAGATTGTGTGGAATTTCATTTTCATCAATTATTACATAATCCACCATTTCAAATGCTGCTAAATTTAATGCTCTTAATTTTTGTGGAATGTGAGGCCTGTATATTCCTTTTGTGATAAATCTATCAGCAGTGATACTTACGACTAAAATATCTGCTTTTGTTTTAGCGTAAGCAAGGTGTCTTACATGACCAGGATGTACAACATCAAAAACACCATGACATAAAATTACTTTTTTTTTTCTTGGAAATTTTTTTAAAACAAGCCCTAAACTCTTAACAGTTTTAATTTTAAAGGTATATTTTGAAAAAAAATCTTTTGACATAATTTTTATGATAGATATTTAAACCAGGTTTTTGTAGCTTTTTTAATATTCTTTTTGTTCCATAATGGAGCATTTTTCCATTTGTCTATACTGAGAAGCATTTCATTCACTCCATTTTTAAAAGAAATATTAGGCTTCCAGTTAATTTGGCGTTTAATTTTTTTAGTATCTGCCCAAGTACAGTCTGGCTCACCTGGTCTTTTTGGTAGTTTTACAACTTTGTTTGTTCCTAGCAATTTAATTAGGTCAAGTATTTTTTTTGGACTTCCAGAACCTAAATTATACACTTCATTCTTTCTCTTGCTTATTGCTGACATATAGAAAGCATTAGCAACATCTTTTACGTTTAAAAAATCTCTTTTTTGCAAACCATTTCCAACTAATGTTAAAGGTTTATTTTCTAATTTTTGTTTAAAGAATACTCCAAAAACTGCGCCGTAAACGCCTGAGGTCTTTACTCTAGGCCCATATGCATTAAATATTCTAATTGATATTGTGGGTATTTTATAAACTTTAGACCAATGGAAGCATGCCTGCTCTCCCATTAACTTGCTAAGCGCATATGGATATTCTGGAGAAATTTTATGATCTTCATTTGTTGGTGTTTTAGCTAATCCATAACAAGATGAAGATGCTGCATAAACAAATTTCTTAATTTTTTGATTTCTGCAATTTTCTAATACTTTTGTTGTTCCGATTACATTCGTCATCATATAATTAAGCGGATTTTCGATTGATGGAATTATATCGCCTTTTCCCGCGAGGTGAAAAATATAAGACGTATCTTTAAATATTTTTTCATTTATAGACATTTCATTAATATCTAATTTTTTAAACAAGAAATTCTTATTGTTCCTATGTTGATTAATATTTTCAAGTCTTCCACCAGACAAATTATCAACGACTCTTACTTTAAAATTCTTTTTTAACAAAAGGTCAACTAGATGGCTTCCAATAAATCCTGCCCCACCTGTAACCAAAGCTATTTTTTTATTTAGCATTTAAAGATTTTATTTTTTTGACATTAAAATATTTTATGTCCTCAAAACTATTTTGTATTTTATTTTTTTTAAATGCTTTACATAAATCTTTTACAGCATCTTCCACTGCTAGTTTAGGAACAAATCCAAGTTCACGAGAAATCTTGTCTGAATTTATATGATACGATCTGTTATCATCTGATGTAGTTGTTTCAATATCTATAGAGCCAATTTCAGGAAAATAATCTTCAACTACTTTTTTAACTTTGTCTGCTATTTCGGCAATAGATAAATTTTGATACCCTACGTTAAATATCTGATCTTTAATTTTGTTGCTTGGCGCATTTATAAGACATTCTATAGCGCCACAATAATCATCAATATGTAAATTTGGCCTCAACTGTTTTCCACCAAATACCAATATTTTGTGCTTATTTACTGCAAAGTTAGTAAGGATATTAACTGAAAGATCTAATCTAAGTCTTGGTGCATAACCACAAACAGTTGCAGGTCTAAAAGTTACACCCTCAAAATTATTATCAGTATTATTTTTTAGAACAGGTTCGCATAATCCTTTATATTTATTATACAGTGTTAGCGGAACTAAAGGATGATCCTCTGTTACATCTTTTTTATCTGAAATACCGTAAACCGAACTTGATGATGCGTAAATAAATCTTTTAATTCCAGAAGCTTTTGCCGCTTTTACCATTGGATCAAATGCATCCATATTTACCGAGGTCGAAAGAGCCTCATCTAAATCAAAGCTAGTATCATTAGAAATGCATGCTAAACTTACAAAAACATCCTGACCTTTACATGCCTCTTGAATTTTTTTTGCATCTCTAATATCGCCAATAATTATCTTTAAGTTTGGATGCTCTTTTGGAAGAAAATCATATCCGAAATACATAATATCATAAACAGTGACTATATAACCACTTTCTAGTAATCTTGGCACAAGATTACTTCCGCAATACCCAGCACCGCCAGTTATAAAAATTTTTTTAAATTCCATTTAATTTTAGCCTCTTTGCTCCACATTATTATGAATATTTTAGAAGTTTGTAATAAAATAGTTTTAGTAAACTTTAAATAATTTTTCATAAATTATGATTTTCTTAATATTACTTCTACTGCTTCTTTGAAAGAATTAACTTGGGTAATTTGTTCTTTTGGTTTTTGTTCAGCATATTTTCTATTAATAAATATTGACTTACATCTAATTTTATTTGCTGCATCAATATCAGACTTTCTATCTCCGACCATAAAACATTTTGATATATCAAGTTTATACTTTTTTATAGCAAGCTTGAGTAATCCAGGATTAGGTTTTCGAAAATAAGAATTTGAAGAATGTGATTTTGAAACATAGATTTTATCATAAAATATTTTATTTTTAATAATTTCGTTCATTTTGTTGAACACTTTTGTTTTTATCAATTTTTCTCCAATATCTGGCTGATTGGTAATTATAATTATTAAAAATTTTTTCTTCTTTAGTTTAAGGCAAGGGCTAGAGATATCTCTGTACAAAGAGAATTCTTTCATATTTTTTGGTGCATAACCTTTTTTATCTCTAATAATACATTTAACTAAAACTCCATCTCTGTCTAAAAATACAGCTTTGTTTTTTGCTACCACTTAGTTTTGTTTTTTTGAAGAATAGGTTGTGAAACTAAACAATGCCATACAACTGCTTGCATCGCTTCACTTATAGGAGTTAGGTATTTAGATTCTTTCACGTTTACACTTAAAACTGCATCACCATTTTGGTAGGCATATCCATCTTTTTTACCTACAATTCCAAGAATCTTTGATTTTGTTTTTTTAGCTAATTTAATTGATTCAATAAGATTTACGCTAATTTTTTTTTTTAAATTTCCACCCCCTACTGAAAAAATAAATATTGCATCTTTAGAATTTAAATTGCTAGTAATTAACCAATTCTTAAAAGAAGTATCCCAGCCCTCGTCGTTTATTCTAGCTGTTAATTCAGATACATTATCAGTTGGTGTGTAGCACTCTATATTGCAAATTTTTCTAAAATCATTAACTGCATGTGTTGCGTTACCCGCACTACCACCAACGCCTAAAAAAAAAATTCGTCCTTTTTTTCTTCTAACTTGATTTAATATTTTTGAAATTTTTTCAATTTTAAAATAGTCAATTGAGATCAGTGAATCTGCAAAATTGGTAAAATAATTTTTAATATTTTTCATATGTAATTTTTTAAAAAAATAAATTTTTTTAATTGTTATAACCCAAATAGTGAGATTAGTTAATAGTTGTTTTATTTTAGAATTAGACTGTAAAAAGCAGGAAGAACTAATAACAGTATCCCTATCATGTATACTGTGGGTATTAACTGATCTGATATTTTTATATTTTATAATGATTTTTAATTATAGTAATTAGTTAAAATTCAATTTTAAATAGTATAAATTTTAAAATAAAGGTAACTAGCAACAGAACACCCCCATAGATTTAGTTGTGGTGACAAAAAGCAAGTTGGTATATAAATATTTTTATGACAGGCTATCTAGCTTATTCAATTTATTCATATATTGCTTCATTAACCAGTTGGAGAATTGAAAAATTGTATAGGAATAAAAATGACCTTAAACAAATAAGAATCTGGACTGTATTAAAGAATATTTTCAGGGTTACTGGTACAGCTCTTTTAATTGCTCATTTGCTTTCGTAGATAAAAAAGGCAGGGGTGTTAACACAACACTCCTTAAGTTATTTTAAAAATTTATTTAAATCTGGCTTAAAATAGTTGGGTCCTTTCATCACTTTTCCATTTTCGTTGTAAATAGGTTTACCATTCATTCCGATTTTGCTCATATTGGATTGCTGCACTTCTTCGAAACATTTATCAAGATCAATACCAAAAGCGTGACCAGCACCGTACGTTACATATAAAATGTCTGTAAGTGCATCAGCCACTTCTTTTATATCTTTATCTTTAATTGCTTGACCCAACTCATCAAGTTCTTCTTTGATAAGATCGACTCTTAACTTAACCACCTTTTCATTGGGAAATTCAGCTTTATTTTTAACTTCCTGATCAAAAGTTTGCATAAATTTTTTTACACTTTGAAAATTACTCATATTTACTCCATATCAAGTTTGATTTGTTTTATACGATTCTATATTATAACTGTAAATCATTAATGAAATACAGAATTGAATTTGACAGTATTGGAAAAGTGAAAGTAGATGGTGATAAGTATTGGGGTGCGTCTACCGAAAGATCAAAAAAATATTTCAATATCGGAGATTTTCTAGTCAAACCTATTGTTATTCATTCAATAGCTATTATAAAAAAAGCAGCTGCAATTGTTAA
>Ga0115003_10002427_pt1 | contig 15456 bp, 13 predicted proteins | sample ArcticOcean_MG_C_7_FD_88736 | JGI IMG/M metagenome (GOLD analysis project Ga0115003, IMG submission 88736) | Marine microbial communities from western Arctic Ocean - ArcticOcean_MG_CB11_88 | ecosystem: Environmental > Aquatic > Marine > Oceanic | place: Arctic Ocean: Canada Basin | collected... | reverse complement strand
TTTACCAAAATATATATTTTCTCATTTTTTTATCCTTTAAAAGTTCTTTAATAAAATACCAATTTGTTAATCTATTTGTTACCATTTCTTCGTTTTCAATTAAATTTTCAAAATCTATTATTATATCAATAAGATATTTTTTTTTTAATGATTTTATATTATATTGGTTATTCAATCCATAATATATACATATTTTTAATAATTCTTTTACCTTATATTTTTCATATATAATATTTCTATTATCCAAAGAATCATGGTTCAAAAAATCTTGTGGAATAAATTCATTTTCTGATTCTTTTTCTATTTCATTTATAATATACTCCATAATTATATTATAAATACTAATTTTAATATATATTCATACAAATTTATATAATAATAAACTTACATTTCTAGTAAATCCATACATTTAAAAATTGTCTTATTAGTTAGTGATTTATAATCTTTTACCTTAGATTGCGAAATTAATTCTATAGTATCGTAAATTTCATTTTCGTTTTCAGAAAATTTATCTTTAACTAATAATATATTTATATTTTCCATTAACTCATCAACGTGAGCTTTTTTATTTTCAATTTCAATTGCATTTCTTAATCGAGATATTAATTCTATTAGATTTCTTTTAATATAATCAATATCTACTACATCTAAATCTACTAAATTAACAAAAAACGAAGAGACTGCTTTCCTTTTCTCATTTTCATTATTACAGTTACAAAATTTTGAATAATCTACTGATGAATCAACAAATTCCATATTATCAAACTGTGTCAAGTATTCACTTTTCTTCAATAAAAATATAGGCATCATCCAATTATATAAATTAATTAATTCTTTATAAATAGATGCATATAATTTTGAATAAAAACGGTTTGATGAAACTAAATCATATATCATAAGAGAAATTTTTTCCCTATCTTCATTTGATAACTCATCCATATTTTTGTTTAAAATATCAACAATTTCTTGTAATATAATATTATAATTTTTATCACTTAATTTATTTAAATGCGATCTAATTAAATCAAACTGTTTGTCTAATCCTTCTTTTTCGGTTATAGTAGTTGTTTGAAAAGTACGCAAGGATTCCCAATCATCATCAGTTAACACTTCTGGATTTTTTTTTTTCTTTTTAAAAGATAAATTATCTTTCTTCTTAAATATCGGTGTCTTAACATAACTTGGTGATCCTACCTCTAATGATAATTCAGAAATACAACTTAAAATGCTTTCTGATAATTTATAATCAAATCCATCATTTTTAATATTGTCAAAATCATTTATTGTATATCTTTTAATTGCCATAGCCATCTATTAATTATTTAATTAATTTTATATCTATTTTTTAATATATATATTATTAAATTAAAATAGTAACTTAAATAGATAACTAATAATAATTATATGAGTTCCTTTCCAACTGCAAACGATAGTAATATAGAAAATCACGATATTTGTGAACAAACTACTTATCCTGAAATAAAAAATTGGGATGACCTTGAGATCCATCATAATTTATTAAGAGGTATATATGCATATGGTTTTGAAAAACCTAGTCCTATTCAAGAAAAAGCTATATTACCTTTACTTGATGGTAAAGATGTTATAGCACAAGCGCAATCTGGAACTGGAAAAACAGCTGCATTTAGCATAGCTGCTCTAAATGCAATTGACTTATCTATGCAAAAGACCCAGGTTTTAATTTTGTCTCCTACACGTGAATTGTGCGTTCAAACTTCAAAAGTTGTTGATGGTATTGGTTGTATGATGGAAAATTTAACTGTACATACAGTATTTGGAGGAAATTTTTATGATGATTTTAATAAAAAAGTACCTCATATTATATGTGGTTGTACAGGTAGATTATATGATTGTATTCAACGAAATAAACTTGATACCTCCAGTATAAAATTAGTAATATTGGATGAAGCCGATGAAATGTTGTCATCTGGATTTAAAGAACAAGTATATAATATATTCCAAAATTTAAATAATAATGTTCAAATTGCATTATTTAGTGCAACACTACCCGATCATATTAATTCAATTGTATCAAAGATTATGCGCAATCCTGTTAAAATTACAATTCAAAATGATATGCTAACCCTAGAAGGTATTTCACAATATTATGTTGCATTACAAGATGATCAACAAAAATATTTAACATTAAAACATCTATTTGGATTTATTTCAGTTTCACAGTGTATTATTTATTGTAATAGTATAAAGAGAGTAACAGATTTGTATGAAGCTATGTTAGCGGATGATTTCCCAGTAGCATGCATGCACAGTAGTATGGATAAGAAAGCAAGAGATGACGCATTTTTAAACTTTAAATCTGGTAAATCAAGAGTTCTTATTTCTTCCAATCTTACAGCACGAGGTATTGATATACAACAGGTAAGTATTGTTATCAATTTTGATGTACCAAAATGTGTCGCAACATATTTACATAGAATTGGTCGTAGTGGACGTTGGGGTAGAAAAGGAGTTGGAATTAATTTTGTGTGTCGTAGAGATACATCTAAAATGAAAGAAATCGAATCTTATTATAGTTGTCAAATAAAGGAATTGCCAGCTGAAGTACAATTTCTTCAATCATTTTAATTCGTCTAATAATTTTATTATAATTCTATCAATTATTATAAAATGGATTCTGAAAATAACTCAAATGTTGAAATAAAAATAAATGATTATTTTAAATTACCTATTCACTATATTGAAAATAAATCTATAAACAAAAATACTATAAATGATCTTGAACTAATTGAAACAAAAGACAATTCTATGCGGTCATTATATCATTATTACTTTAATTTAGAAGATAATAATTATTTTTCAAATACAATTAGTAAACAATTTTCTGAAAAATATACTACTAATAAAAGATATTTATATGACTCGCAAAAACTTGTAAAAGAATACGAGTTTAATAATTCTTATAAAAATAATATTTGTTGTCATTATAATTTAATAAATATATGGAATGAAATAAAAAATGATAATGGATTTAAAGAAAAATATCAATATATTGATTGGAAATTCTTTGAATATTTAAATCATTCTGAACAATTCTTGCAATTAATGTCTATTTATAATTTAATCGGACCTATTTTAACATTTATTACTCCAATTATAATATTAATAATTCCATTTCTTGTATTAAAAATTAAAAAATTAGATATAAATTTTAATGAATATATTAGTGTTTTAAAGCAAATTGCATCTGATCATGCAATTGGTAAATTATTTACAACTAACTTTAAAGACATTAAACCACAAGAATGTGCCACTCTTATTATTTCAGCTGGATTTTATATATTTACTATGTATCAACATGCTTTAACATTTATAAGATTTAATGAAAATATGAAAATAATACATGATTATTTAATTACTTTGAATGACTATCTAACATATAGTATTGATCAAATAGATAATTTTACAAATTTTTCTAATGAATTAGAAACATATCAACAGTTTAATACAATTTGTAGGAGTAAATATAATATATTATTAGAAATTAAAAATCAATTAGCCAATATAAGTGAATATAAATTATGTAATTATAAAAAAATAATGGAAATTGGTAAAGTATTAAAAATATTTTATCAAATTTATGAAAATAGTTCTTATAATGATGCCATTATTTACTCATTTGGATTTCATGGATATATAGATTGCATAAATGGATTACAACAAAATATTATTGATAATAAAATTAATTTATGTGAATTTTCTAAAATCAATTGTGAAATCAAAAATTGCTATTATGGTATCTTAAAAGATGAATCACCTGTTAAAAATGATATAAATTTTAAGAAGAATATAATAATTACTGGACCAAATGCATCTGGTAAAACTACTATAATGAAATCAACTATCATTAATTTAATTTGTAGCCAACAATTAGGATGTGGGTTTTACGAGAGAGCAACAATTAAATTATTTCATCATATACACTGTTATTTAAATATTCCAGATACTTCTGGACGTGATAGTCTTTTTCAAGCTGAAGCTCGCAGATGCAAAGATATAATTAATTGTGTCGAGCAGTATCCAGATGAATCACATTTTTGTATATTTGATGAATTATTTTCAGGTACAAATCCTGAAGAAGCTATTTTAAGTGCACAATCATTTTTATCCTATTTAACAAAAAATAAACAAATAAACTTTGTATTATCTACTCATTTTGTAAAATTATGTAAAAAACTTAAGTCTAATAAATATATCAATAATTATTGTATGCAAATTAAAAAAGATACTAAAAATAACATTATTTATAATTATAAATTTAAAAAAGGTATTTCATCTGTAAAAGGGGGAATTAACATACTTAACGCATTAAATTATCCAAAAGAAATACTAAATAAATGTACAAAGGACTAAAATTCGTTTTATACTCAAATAATTAATATTTTAAATTATTAATAATGGCATTTAATGATATATTTACAACTTCGTTTTTTATGACTTTAGGCATTACTATATTATTAATTGCAGCTTGTATAGCATATTTTGAAAACAAAATGAGAGAACAAAATCATAAAGTTATTTCCATGTTGAGTCTAGTATCTTCAGTAGCTGAGGAACTTAATTTTGCAAAAATGAGTATTAATAACTTGACATTATTAGTCGGTGGTAAACCTTCAAAAATTAATGAACAAAATAATGAATATAATTCTACAACGCAAATACCTTTTAATGATTCGGGTGATTTAATTTATGTGTCAGACGGAGAACCAATAAATGAAGAAAATGATGATGATGATGATGACGATGATGATAATAGCGATGAAGATGACGATGATGATGATGATGATGATGATGATGATGCTGATAATAGCGATGATGATGATGATGAAGATGGTGACGATGATGATGACGATGATGATGAAAATGAGGTAGATGAGAAAAATCTATTAGATAAAACAATAACAATTTTAAAAATAAATGATGAAACATTAAAATTAGATAATAATACTTATTTAGATTTAAATGATATAGATATAGAACCACTTTCTAACATAGAGGATTTAGAAATAGAAAATCAAAGTGATAATAATGAATCAAAAATAATTCAAATTTCTGAAAATGATTCACATTTGGAAGAGGTGGATTTTGATTTAAAAAAATTATCAATTACAAAGCTTAAACAATTAGCTTCTAATAAGGGAATAAAAGATTCTGGAAAGATGAAAAAACCCGAACTAATACAATTACTCGAGGAAGTTTAATATATTATCTAATATTATAATATGAGTTGGGCAACATGTTATTCTGGATCTAATAATATAAACTTTAATTTTCCACCAATAATGACTGATGGACGTAATTATTCTTCATGGCAACCTTCTGCTATAGTTAATAAAAAAATACAAAAAAGCGAAAATATTAAGTCAAATTGGGAATATAGACAATTTTTGCAACATAATGCAAGTGCTATAATGGATTATAATAATAAAGAGACCTGTACTTATTTAGGATTATCTTCACATATTTCTAGTAGTGATACCCCATCTAATAACGTACCTCATAAATTTAAATCAATATTTGATAGTTCCAAACCAGGGTTTGGTTATTGCAATAGCGATTTAAAAAATCCTTATTTGTCACGAGAACAACTTAATTCGAAAATGATATCTCCATCAATAAAATTGACAAATTATCAAGAATTTGAATCAGCAAAAATAAATAAATTAAGCAGAAATCAAATTTATTAATATTTAAAATAGTATAATAATATAGTATTTTAAATAACTATATAATAATGAAAATATTAAGTATTGATGTAGGAATTAAAAATTTAGCCTTTTGTTTGTTTGAAGTAAAAGATAAACAATCGCAAATATTAAAATGGGATGTAATTGATTTATCAGAAGAAGAAACACTTAATTGTACCTGTATAGAAAAAGGGCAAAAATGTGCAAAACCTGCAAAATATAAAAAAAACTTCAATTTATATTGCTTAAAACATGCAAAAAAAGAGAATTTTCAGATTCCAAATTTTAATTTTGACATCAAAAAACTTAATCAAAAAAAGTTAACTTATTTATATGAAATTGCAAATGATCTTCTAATTAATTATCCTCAGCATGTTAAAAAAGTTGAATTAATAGAAATAATTAAAAACTTTATTTATAATAACTATTTTCAGCTAATTGAGAGAAAAAACGGAAATAAAATTAATTTAATAAATATAGGAACTAATATACAATTTCATTTTGATAATATATTATCTGATATTACATCTATAGAATATGTTATTATTGAAAATCAAATTAGTCCAATAGCTAATAGAATGAAAAATATACAAGGGATGTTAGTACAGTATTTTATAATGAATAAAGTATATATTGATCAAATAGAATTTGTATCAGCGTGTAATAAACTAAAAGAATGTGATATAAAAGTTAAAACAAAATATAGTGAGAGAAAAAAAATTGCTATAAGCAAATGTTTAGAAATAATAGAATCAGATAATTCATCTTTTTTTGAATTCTATATTAATCACAAAAAAAAAGATGATTTAGCAGATTGTTTTTTACAAGGTAGATGGTTTATTAAAGAAAAAATTAATAATATATGATTCGTAATACTTAAAATTTAATGTTCTATTTAAACAATAATAAAATGTCAACATCAGAGATGATTGAATTAAGTGAACTAGATTTAGATTCCTCTTTTGATAAAACAACAAATAATTTAAAATCAACTAACTTTGGAAGTGGAATTGAATTGTTAATGAATGATAAGATAAAAGAAGGTGAAAAAAAAAACACAGATATAAGTGTTGATGATTTAAATAAATTAGAAAACGAATTAAATGATTTAACTGATTTAGATTTAAATATTGCACCACAATCGGACCTATTCTTTCCAGAACCAGAAATCCAATCTGTAAAATTTGCTGATAGCGAACCAAATTTAGGAAAATCTACAGCAAATGTTTCTGGTGAAACTAAAACATGGGATGGTTTTGACAAATTTAATAATATACCCATCGATCCAGATAAAAATATAAATCCACAGCCACAATTAACAAAAGAAGAATTTTTAAGAGAAAAATTTAAGTATTTAAGAAAATTGGAACTTCTTGAGAAAAAAGGGGTTGAACTATCTAAAAAATATGATATGGATTCTTCATTACAAGAAATGCAAGGTGAATATGAAACAATAATGGACGAAAAAGCAAAATCTAATTCAATTAAATTTCAAGGTAATATGCTTATGGCGTGTATAAATGGAATTGAATTTTTAAATGGCAAATTTGACCCATTTGATATTAAATTAGATGGATGGGGTGAACAATTAAACGAAAATGTTTCGGATTATGACGATATATTTGCTGAATTATATGATAAATATAAGTCTAAAGCAAAAATGGCTCCTGAACTTAAATTATTATTTCAATTAGGTGGAAGTGCTATAATGGTTCATATGACTAATACTTTATTTAAGAGTTCTATGCCTGGTATGGATGATATATTCAGAGAAAATCCTGATTTAATGAAATCTTTTCAAAGTGCAGCCGTAAATACCATGGGGCAAAATAATCCAGGATTTTCAGGATTTATGTCTAATATGATGAATTCTAATGGACCACCTCCTGCTGTACCTACACAGGGGCCTAATTCTATTCCTGTTCCACAAAATAGACCTGGAAATAATAACTTAAATGCATTTGCTCCCAGACCTTATGTAGATGATGGGATTAATTTAAGAGAGAATAAAGAAAGTGTAGAATTAAACGAGAGAACACAACGACCTGAAATGAGAGGACCCTCAGATATATCAAATATTCTCTCTGGTTTAAAAACAAAAAATATAAATATACAAGCAAATGAACCCTCTCCTACACAGTTAGAAAGTAAAACAGATACAAGTACTATGAGTATAAGCGATTTAAAATCATTACAAAGTGAGACAGTTAATTTGCCAAAAAAAAGTAAGAGAAAACAGAAATCAGCTAGTAATACAGTAAGTCTTGATATATAAATATTTTGATAATTTATTCATCATTAAATTGTATTTTTTCTTGCTTTAAAAAAGAGTATTTTGTATCAACAAGTTCATTTAAATAATTTGCTGTTATTAATTTTTCATTTATTAGTAATCTGATGTTTCTTTAATAAGTGGTTTGGCTTTTTGTAGTATAGATGATGCATATGTATGGGCTCTATTTATTAGTTCAATTACATCATTATCAATTAATTCTTTATATTTATCACTTGAACTAGGATATATAATATTTGTACCCATACCATAATATACTATCATTTTTTCTGACAATTTTAATGCTTCTTCAAAATCATTTATAGCTCCTGTTGTTACTGATCCACCATAAAATATTTCTTCAGCTATTCTTCCTCCTAATAATATCATTAAATGCTCAAATAAAGATTCACGAGTATAAATATTTGATGTTGAAGTCTCAAATACTGTATATCCAGGACTTCTTGGGGAAGATAAATTTATTACTACTTTTGACATTTTTGAATGATGCTTTGATAATAATCCTAAAATGGCATGCCCCATTTCATGAATAGCTATATGCTCTACAATTTCTTTTGTAAAAATATGATCATTTGGTTGCCATCCTACCATCATTTTATTTAATACTAAATCATAATCATTAAATGTAAACTCTACTCTATTTTCTCTTAATGCATTTAACATCGCTTCATTTAATAAATTTTCAATTTGAGCTCCTGTTAACCCTTCACTTGACTCTATTAATTCCTCTATTTTTATACTTTTATCATATGGTTTTCCTTTTATATGTATATTAAATATAGAGCGCCTAGTTATTGCATCAGGTGTACCTATGAAAATTTTTTTATCAATTCTACCTGGTCTTATTAAAGCATTATCTAATAAATCAATACGATTTGTTGCGCAAACTACAAATACACTTGATGAATTTTTAAACCCATCTAGTTCTACTAATAATGCATTTAAGGTAGAATCCCTCTCATTTGAGGATGATTCACCATCAGATGATCTTTTTCTACCTAAAGCATCAATTTCATCTATAAAAATTATACAAGGTTTATTTTTGTTTGCTAGTTCAAATAATTCTTTTATACGTGTAGATCCTACGCCTACATATTTATCTTGAAAGTCTGAACCTGAAACTGCTATAAATCCACATTTCGCTTCACCAGCTAATGCTTTTGCCATAAGAGTTTTTCCAGTACCTGGAGGTCCTTCTAATATTAGACCTTTCGGAATTCTAACATTAAACTTTTCATATTTATTATTATTTCTTAATAATTCAATACACTGATACAGTTCTTTTTTTACCTTATCATATCCTCCAACATCCTTAAAAGAAATTGGGTAATTTTTTATAACTTCAAAGTTTTTTGATTTGCTATCTTTTGAAGTTCCATAATTTTTTTCTTCATTATAATTTTCATTATCTAAAGGAATAACATTAATTCCTAATGCTTCAAAAAAATTATCTTTGCTTAAAACTATCTTTAAATTTGGTTTTGAATTATTTACATTTGTAAATTTTTTGTCATTATAATTTTCATATTCATATTCATATTCATCTTCATATTCATATTCATATTCATCTTCTATTCCTAACATAGTTTTATCACGTTTATATAAATCTTTTGAATTTAATCGCTTTAATTGTTCTTCATAATATTTACGTGATACAGGATATTTTTTATTTGATAAATCTTTATTATTTAATAAATCTTTATTATTTTTTAAATCTTCATAATATTTATTACCATATGGGTTTACTTGTTTTTTTTGATAATATACCTTATTTGATATTACATCTTTAAATTTGTTATGTAGATTAATATAAAGTGATTTAACACAAATTAAATTTAAAAAGAGAAATAAATTACTAAAATTCATTTTTTATTAAATAATATAAAAATTCAAAGATTAAAACATAAATTATTTAAAAAAAAATTATTAATAATTTATATATGAATAAACAATTTACTAAAACACCTCGATGTAATAAGAGTGGTATTAAAATACATAATACTCCCTCCTCTGATGATCAAGAACAATTTTTTAACAAGATAAAAAGTGAAAAAAAACACACAGGCGTTCGAATTCAAAAAACTGATAATAATTATAAATCAGATCCATTTGGTGGTATAGATCCTTTCAAAAATCCTGATGGAGATAATAAAGTTCAAATTCAAAAAACAGACTCTATTGACACAATTGATTTAAATATAAATAATTATTCTAAAAATGAATTATATAAGTTATTTGGAATAGATAATAACACATCCCTAACTATTGATATTATGAAAATATGCAAAAAAACAGTTCTTAAAACACATCCTGATAAATCAGGTATGGATGGTAAATATTTTATATTTTTTTCAAAAGCTTATAAAAGATTACATAGCATATATCAATTTCAAAATAAAGGCGAAGGCGAAATTCAATTTCAAAATAATAATTTTAGCGATAATCAAAACAAAGCTAATTTTGAAGTTTTAAATAATATGTTTGATAAAAATAAATCTTTGCGAAAAACTAATAATTTTAATGAGTGGTTTAACGATCTATTTGAAAAAAATAAATTAGACGAAAATAACAGCGGATATGGTGATTGGTTAAAATCAAATGAAGATGTAGAAGAAATCAGCGAAATATCACCCAAAAATTTAGATTCTGAAATTGAATAAAAAAAAAAACATTAACAATCAATAACTGAATATAAAGGCATATCACAACAATATTTTTCATCATTTGGAGGATCTACACTTCTTGATCAAAATTCTAATTTTACATCGGGTGATTTATTTAGCAAAGACAGTATGGGATTTACTGATCTTAAACAAGCCTATGTAGAATCAGTTATTCCAGTAACTCAAGAAGATTATAATAAAATACCTAAGTTTGCTACAATTGATGAATACAATAGATATAGAAGTTCTGTTAATATGTCAATTCCTACTAAAGAAGAGTCTATGAAACAATTATATCAGCAAAATAAAATCGATGAAGATGAAAATACAGCTCTCGCATATCATCTTGCTAAACAATCAGAAGAGGTAAGTGCTAAAAATAAACAATTTTGGTCCTCAATAAAACAATTGAAAAATTAAAGTAAAAAACATATAATATAATATTAAATCACAAATATTAATTTTCATACCCCCATGGCCAAACTAATATATTTTCATTACCCAAACTAATATAATTTTTTTTATCTAATAATTTTTTATTATTAAATGAATTATTACTTGTTTTTAAAACAACTGTATTTATGGTATCAACATTTAATTCATTTTTTAAATAATTAATAGCTTCTATAATTGTTTTTCCTGAACTTATTTGCTCATCTACCAAGAGTATTCGTTTATTTGTTAAATCATCACTAATTCCTTCACAAATTATATAATTTTCTTTTCCAATATTACCAAAACTGTGAACCAATATATCATTTAAACAATCTTTTGTTGTTTTAACACAATTATATCTTCTATTTGAAAGTTTTATATTATAATATGGAATATTGAGTTTGTTAGCTATATAAGAAGACATTATAGCTCCCCCAGTTTTTATTCCAACGACACAATCAAATTTTTTGTCAGACACTTTTTCAATTAATTTATCCATTTCCTCTTCTAATTCATTCCAACTCAAATAAACTTGACAACTATTTATTAAAGGAGCACTTAAAATACAAAAAAATTTACTAACTAAGCTAACATTTTTTTTTTTATAAATTGTTGGAACCATATTTTTATCAACCCAATTTGGAATAAGAGATCTATTTATTTTGAATTCCACTTGATATAATAATAATAAAGTAATTATAATCCAAATTAAAATTGGAATAATTAATGTTATTGGCGCATATTTTAACCATATAACTATAATTGCTATAATCAAACCAAATATTATACCAGCTAATACTTGAATTAAAGTATGATATTTATAAACAATTCTTTGCAATCCAATTATTAGTATTAAAATTGATACTATTGGAAGTGAAATTATATCTAATCCATATAATAATAAAGTAAAAACAGTAATTGTTTGAGAATGACCTGATGGAAATCCTAAACACCTTAATTTTGGTAAGCTATCTGAACATTTTACATTTGGTCTTTTACATAAATTATATCCAAAATATTCATTAAATAAAAATTTTAAAGAAGGATTTATAATTAAATATACAAAAACTGAAATGTATATAAGTAATAAAATTAAATATGTATAAGTATATTTCATATAATTATATATATAAATATATATTTTTACCTATAAAAATATTATTTATTTATAATTACTTCTTTTGCTATATTTTTAATTATTTTATCATCTTTTGAAGATTCGTCTTCACCATTTCCACCTAATGATTCGATTATTATCTTTGTATATTCATCTGATTTATTAGATTCGCTTTTTATACAATCTGGATATTTAGCCTTAAATTGTGGAATCAATCTTGAATTTTTATGAGCAATATATTTAATAGCTTTCTTTAATTTTTTATGCTCTTCATTTTCTTTTTCCCATTTATCTTCATCTTTTATATACATTACCTCCCTTTTTGCATCACTGCAATGAACAGGTCTTTTATGTACATCTAAAGCTTGTAAATTTTTTATAATTAAACTTGATAATCCATTAATATATCCTAATTTACCCATATTTTCTAAGTCAGATAATTCTAATTGTAAAGAGTTTACAAAATCCATAATATTCATCGCATCTTTACAATGTTCGTTTAAAAACACATTTAAATTAAATGTTTTAGTTGAATGAATAGTATTATGTATAATATTTGTCGGTTTTATTTTTTGACAAACTTCCATAACTAAATGTTTCATTTCATTATTTTCTGTCAATAAATAATCTAATATCTCATTATTAGTTTTTACATCATTATGTTTTTTTTCACATTTCTTCATATGATACCAAAGACTATTTCTTACCTTATATTCCTTATTACAATACTTACATACGAAATCTTTTACGATTAATGGTACGGCATTTTTTGGCATTTTTTCGTTCGAAATTGTCATCTTTTTATGTTTTGCTGTCATTAAATGAGTATCATAGTTACTTTTTTTACTGCATTCAAAGTTGCATAATTCACATTTATATTTTACGGCATTTTTTGGCATTTTTTTGTTCTAAAATGTTCTATATTTATAGAACAGAAAAAATGCCTAAATTTATTTAATATATATATAATAAAAATTTATGCTAACAATTTTTATTATAAGTTATTCATCTCCTGACCATAAAATTAAATTATGGTCTTATAAAAGTTTTTTTCTATAAACTATTTTCTATAATGAATTTTGGACATTTTTTTGTCCAATTTTTGAAAGTAAAAAAAACTTTGGGAAGATTTTTTTGCATTTTTTTAAAAAAATGGTTAGCTCTAATAAAAAACTATAAATATTTTATAATTATTACCCTTATAAAGACACTTTTATTTAAAAATTGAAAGTATTTAACATGATAATTTAAAGTTATTAATTATTAATATGTCGACTGTAATTATACTAATTGATGCAAGTTATTTTTGCTTTCATAGATACTTTTCATTAATAAAATGGTGGAAAAGTGCTCATTCAAATGACAAAATTGATTTAAATGAAAATCCAATTTTGAATCAAGAATTTGTAGATAAATATAAAAAAACATTTATTGAAAAGATTAATGAAATACCTAAAAAACTTAAATTGAATAAAGATATTGATATAATATTTATTGCTGCTAAAGACTGTAAAAGAAATTCCATTTGGAGAAATAATATTAAAAATCAATATATTCTTAATGAGAAATTAATTAGTTTTGAGCATATACCTTCTGACTTTATCCTTCAATTTAAATCTAAATATTCAGCTTTTCTTAAATCTTTTTAATCTTATTATCGCTTTGATTTATTATGTCTTTTATTTTTTTTATTTTTTCTTGTTTTCTTTTGGTAATTTCTTCTTTTTGTTTTCTTCTTTATAGTTTTTTTGTTTCTTTTTCCTTTACATTTTTTTTTTTTAGTATATCCATATCTATTTTTCAATTTTTTTTTTCCTCCTATTGCTGCTATACTCGATCTATTATTCATATGAGTGAAGAGTCTCTTTTCACGTATATCATTACTGTAAGGAATTTGTCTGCGAAGTTTAGACGTAGGAGGCATATTTTCTTTATTAGATGCCATTCTCTTTTTATCTAGAGGGATTATCTCATTCTCATCTGTAGGTCTAGCTATAAATTTTTTTGCAGCAGGCTTGTCATTTTTTGCATCTTCACGTTTCCTTTTAGTTGGAGTTGTCATTATATCTGATTGATCTGATTTATTGTCATCTTCTATAGGTAAAAGATCGTTATCTGCACCTCTTCCTTTATTATCACCTTTATTATCTCCTTCATCATCGTTATTGCTTGTATTAGATGATGCTCGTGTTAAAAAACTATCATCCGCATCATCTGCATCTTCCTCCTCTTTATTGTCATTTAAATTATCTGAAGATGATGTAGAGGTAGATGCATTTTCTAGCAATGGATTATTATCTATTGGAATTTGAATTTGTGTATTAATATTTATTAGTAATTGATGTAAATTATTATTTAGATTTTCTACTTGATTTTCCATAATGCTTTCTTGATTAGATATAGTCATAATAATTTGTTCTGGAGTAGAAGATGGAGGGGAAGTATTATTCCATGTTTTAGTTATAAAATCTAAAAATAAATCATTATTTATTAATTTAATTGAAACCTCATCTGTTATTTTAGAAGTATCATTATAACCACAGAAAGATTCAGATAAATTATCTATACATAGTTGATAACCTATATAATTATCTATTTTACTTGATAAGAACTTTGTAATTTCTATATTATTTGTTGACGAAAAAAACATAGTATTTATTCCTAATCCAATTAGATATGCAGCTAATAAGTTACTATTTCTGGATTCATCTTTTGTATTCAGAAGTTTAAATATATACAAATACATAGAATTAATTTTTTTAAATAAATTAATATAATTATCTATAAAGCAGAAATTTTCATATTTGGGACTAACTTGAAAATAAAAAGAATATGTTAAAATATATAATGGACATAATGGATGAAAAAATAAATTTTTTAATATAGATAGTAATTCTTCTATATTTAGAGTTTTATTTTCTATTGTATTGCTATTATCTTCATTTAAATTTCCACCTAATAAATTATAAGTATTGTTATTTAAAAAATTATTAATAACATCTTCATAACTAGGCTCAGTATTAGACGAAACCACTTGATTTTGATTATATTCTTCTAAGAAATCAATCAATATCTTTATTTTTTCTTCACCAGTGTCAAGTAATACGGTGGCTAATTTTGATAATATATGTATCCTACTATATTGATCTAATACAACTATGTTTTGTCCTGATTCTTGTTGCTCTGATTCTTGTTGCTCTGATTCTTGTTGCTCTGATTCTT
>Ga0115003_10002426_pt1 | contig 15464 bp, 15 predicted proteins | sample ArcticOcean_MG_C_7_FD_88736 | JGI IMG/M metagenome (GOLD analysis project Ga0115003, IMG submission 88736) | Marine microbial communities from western Arctic Ocean - ArcticOcean_MG_CB11_88 | ecosystem: Environmental > Aquatic > Marine > Oceanic | place: Arctic Ocean: Canada Basin | collected... | reverse complement strand
GGCGAAGCCTGGTCGCAGTTGTGCTCACGCTTACCTATGCCGTTAGCGATAAGACAGCGCACTGTGCCGCGTTATCCCTAATCCCTAATTCTTAGTTCTAATCCGGTTCTGTTCGAGCTAATCGCGTCGCAGCCCTTAGTGCTAAGCAATTCTCTCGATAGAGGCGCCTTCGCGGACAATAAGCTGTTTTGTAACGAATATCGATAGATGGCCTTTTCTATACCCCCCCTGCAGGACGGCGCGTGGCAGCGAATGGGCAGCTAACTAACTATCCTCACCGGTATTCTTGCTAATCGTATTGCTAAGAATCATCACAGTTTTAGTTTTCTCGCGACTGCTTTTCACTCTTAGCTGAAAATATCAACGTGCTACGGTTTCGTATCGCTAGGGTATTGCCTATACTGATCGAATCTGCAAACTGGTCTTGTTGTCGAGGGCTTGGTTTGATTAAAGGAAATGGTCCGAACTGGCGGTCTGAACTGGGGTTTTGAGCGAATGATTCTAAACTATGTATGAAGCAAATTGGATGTCTATCCTTCCTCCGCTGCTGGCGATTGCGCTGGCGATCATCACGCGGCAGGTAATACTCTCATTGAGTGTAGGCATCTGGATCGGCTTCTGTTTGCTCGAGTCTGTGAATCCCTTGGCCGGCATTGGACTAGCGTTAGACGGCATAGTGAATGTCTTCTCAGATGCCGGCGACACGCGCGTACTGATGTTCACCCTCATCATCGGCGGGTTGATTGCGACTATCGAGAAGCTTGGTGGCGTGCGTGGCTTCATTCATTTGTTAGAACATCGTAACTGGGTAACGAATGGGAAGCGTGCGCAGTGGCTGGCCTACTCAACAGGTATCGTTGTTTTTATAGAATCGAATATCACATTACTCATTGCTGGGGCGATATCGCGACCGCTTTTTGATCGCTATAAAATTTCACGAGAGAAGCTCGCTTATATTATCGATTCTACCTCCGCACCTATCTGCGTCCTTATTCCTCTGAATGCTTGGGGCGCTGTGATAATTAGCCTCTTAGGCTCTGCCGAGATTGATAATCCAATCGACGTTTTTATTTATGCTATACCTTTTAATCTCTATCCTATTGTCGTAATACTTTTTTGTGCCTTCGTCATTGGTAAAAACATAGAGATCGGCCCAATGAAGAAGGCACAGGAGCGTACCGAGGCTGGCGAACTTCTCTGGGCGAACGCGACGCCGATGGTCGATCCATCAATACTCTCCCAACAAGTTGAGCGCACTGATGCCGACAAGGCACGGTTCATGATCGTGCCTATTGCTGTCATGGTTATTGCCATGCCGTTGGGCTTATTTGTGACAGGTGACGGAGATCTTAGTGCAGGCTCTGGCTCTACATCCGTTCTATGGGCTGTATTGGCGGCGCTAGTTACATCTTGGGGGCTGGCTCTGCAGCAGAGCCGATTGAACTTAGAAGAGTTGATGCAGATATTCTTGAAGGGAGCAGGGGGGTTACTGCCCGTCACTATGATCTTACTGTTCGCGCTCGCGCTGGGTGACGTTGCGAATCTACTGGGAACTGGCGTCTATGTTGCGCAGCTGGTGCAGCAGAGTATTCCGTTAGCTTTGCTACTGCCCTTGTTGTTTGTTATTTCCGGTTTTATCGCTTTCGCGATCGGTTCGAGCTGGGGTACGTTTGCGATTATGATACCGCTGGCTATGCAAATCGCTGTTCCCCTGGATTTGAATAGTTCGCTATTTCTAGCTGCAGTTTTGTCGGGGTCGGTGTTTGGAGATCATGCATCACCGATTAGCGATACAACGGTCGTAGCTTCAATGGCATCCGCTACAGATCATATAGACCATGTGAGAACACAGTTACCTTATGCCCTGATAAGTGGTGGTATCGCGGCGTTTGGTTTTCTCTTGATTAGCGCCTTCATGCTCTAGTCATTTCAGTAATATCAATGAGCTGCTTACCATTGAGCATGGTATGGAAGGCGTGAGTTGCAGAAACTGCTATCATCTCCTTTTCAGCAGATGTCATGAGGCCCTCTAAAAATGGTATTTAAGCGAATTGATATACAGGAGGCTCGGACATTGTTCGACGCAGCACCAGAGAATGGTTTGCAGATTATCGACATTCGGGACGAGCAGTCCTACGCGAATAGCCACATTAGCTCCGCACTACATCTGGATAATAGCAGCTTGCGGGTCTTCGTTGAGAATGCCGATATCAGCAAGCCCTTACTCGTGTATTGCTACCACGGCAATACGAGCCAGTCAGCGGCGGCCTATTTTGGCGAGCAAGGCTTCGAAGAGACCTATAGTATGGATGGTGGTTTCAGTGACTGGGAAGTTAATTTTACCGATAAAATTGAAGCCGGATAGAGGTTTTCCGGATAAGCGGATAAATAGACACTTGCTATAGACGCTAACTAATTGCTCGGGCCTTAGTTCTAGAGCTTAGGAATTAGCAGGTTCCTCACCATCGCGCTTAGCAAACATGCGTTTCGCCGTCATCGCCGTCACCATATAGATCAGGTTAATCATCGCCCAGGCGAATATCTCCAGTGCCCACAGTTCGTGAGTACTAGCGTCCAATTGCTTGGCAACGAAGATAAGCGTGCCCCAAAGCAGCAAGCCGAGTAGAGGCAACCCCGAGACCAGACCCCAATTCCTATCCCAGTTCCGAATGGCAGCAATATTCAGCACGGCACTTCCTGCGGTGGCGGTGAATACCACAAGCCAAATTATCAAATCCCAAGAGCCAGCAGAACCTGCACTATTCACAGAGGCGGCGATTGTGGGACTGCTACCCAGTGCGAGCAGCGTAAGTGGTAGGGCGCGGAGGCGCGTATTCGTTTTTCGGTTTTGCTGAGTAATCACAGATGTATCTCTCGAGTTTCGACTTTTGATGATGTCGTGGATAGGGGATTAGAGCAAAGCACTTCGAATTGGGGAAGCACTCTTTTATTTATTACAATCACAGATGAGGCTCACAACTTGTTACTATTGAATTCTATTAGCGTTTGCCGAGTTGGGGCAAGAGTTTAGTATAATGACCACCACTATCTGTGCACTGTCTGCGTCAATTGGGCGTGGACAGCTAATCATACTTCGGGAGTAAAAAATGAATACGCGAGTCACAGCAGGCCTAGCTCTGCTAGTTACGTTAACAGGCTGTGCCAACGGATTATCCTCAGGCTTGGTCCCGGACAGAATTGTAGCTGAGCGTGGGGGGTTTGTTCCCGAAGGCATCGAGTATGACAATAACCGTAACCGTTTTCTCACCGGCTCGATCTCCGATGGAACAATCTATGAAGTGACGTCTAGTGGCAGCGTTATTCCTGCGATAACCTCGCCAGACCTTAATGCCTCTGTAGGCATCGAAGTCGATGAAACGCGCGACATCTTGTTCGTCGCCAACTCCAATACGGGAATCCCCAGTGGAGCGGCCGAGCTTGGCATCTATAACCTGACTACAGGGGAACAGCTAGCCATGGTTGACCTCGCGGCAAGTATTCCAAATAAGCCAGCCGACGCTGCACATTTCGCTAACGACGTTGCAGTGAGTAAGGCCGGAGTTGCCTATGTCACCGATAGCAGAATGAAGATCGTCTATAAGGTAGACAAATATTATCGCGCGAGTGTGCTTATCGATTTTGGCGTCGATGCTGAATTTGGATTAAATGGCATTGAGTATCATCCTGCGGGCTACCTAATATTGGCATCACCGGGGAGCGGGCAGCTCATTAGAGTGCCAGTCGATAACCCCTCGCGCTGGGCGCTGATAGATTTGGATGTTCCTGCGACGGGCGTTGATGGCATAGTTTGGGCATCTGATGGAAGTTTAGCTGGTGTATCGAATAATAGAAGTAGGGCAGTGAAGTATCGCAGCGACGACAATTGGCGATCAGCGCGACTCACTGGCATGGCGAGTTATTCAGGGCAGTCCACCACAGGCGCCGTCGTTGGGGATGAGATATACGTTGTGCAGCCACATTTTTCTGATGACGAGCCGCCAGAAATAGTGCGCGCCAAATTCTAGACACGCAGCAATTCGGCTTAAGAAATGGATGCTTAGTACTTCGTATTAAGCATCCAGATGTCGGCATAACTCAGGGCTTCAAAAAGATCCTTATCGATAACAGGATCAGACTCTCCTATCATAGCCAGCGCCTGCTGTATTCCAAATAAAGACCAAATGTTATGAGGGTGCTCGCTTAGATCCCGGCGGTAGACTTCTAGCGCATTGTCATATGCTTGCAGTTCCATATAAGCGGCGCCTAACCAGTGCCGCGGAGAAAAAGGCAGTGGCTCTGGCTCATCGTAATTAAGCTTATCGTAGTAGTCAGTAGCCAGACGGAAAGCGTCGGCGGCTGCTTCTATATTGCCCTCGGTCCAGGCGATCTCGCCTTCTAAAATTCCAGCAAGCGCACCGACGATATCTTTGCCGTCGTGGAAACGGAATCGCGCGGTAGTCGTCTCGGTCAGCTCTTTAAGGGACTGCATGGCATCTCTTGCCTTGTCGGTGTCACCTGATTTCAGCGCGGCGTAGCCTTGCGAGAAATCATACATACTCAGATTAATCTCGCCCGTTGGCGGTTCGGTTATATCCAAGACCTCATCGAAACGGCCGAAGCGAATCAGCGCCATGCTATGCATTGAGGTATTGTTGTTTAGCTTGGCAAGATCCTTCGCCGCTTGAACAGCCGCGGCGCTTTCGCCGCCCATACTGGCTGCATAGTAGAGCATCGTTAGATTGTGAGTTGGGTAAATAGCGAAGCCTTCACCGATAGCTGCCTTCTGATCGGAATGCCAGGCGAGTGTATTTGCGCGCACCGCATCATGCCACAGGCCCATCTCGTTCCAGGTATGGCTGGGCATGTGGTTGATGTGACTTGCACCTGGAATAGAGCCGCCTAAGAATCGGGCGCAGGGTGCAGCAAGCTCTGGGGTAGATGTAGACTCCGTCGCATGAACGAGCAGATGACAGGCTCCAGGGTGCCTGATGTCCTTTTCGAGCACGGCCAGGAGTACGCCGTGCAGTCGAGTCACGTTTGGATCATCTAGTTGACGATAGCCGCGACGTTCTTCGAGCAAGAACAGCGACTCGCCGTATAGCGTTGCTATATCGAGATCATTTGGATACTTCGCAGAAAGTTCTCCCATCGCGTCGGCGTAGGCTTGGTCTTGAATGCGTCGAGTCTCTGGGTCGAAATCCTCAACGTAGCGAATGGCGAGTGCTCGAATCATGTCGGCTTCTTTCGCGGTAGCGCCCTGGATCCTAGCCAAGGCTTGTTGCAGTGCATAATAAGCACGCGGCGACTGGGCGGTGGTCATTGCGCCGTTTAAGTAAGAGCCCCAACTCCATGCCTCTCCCCAATAGCAGATCGCGCAATCTGGATCTGCCGTGTGTGAGGCTTTAAATGATCGTGCCGAGTCTTCCTTTGCGAACGAATACATTAATTGAAACCCCTGATCAAAATAGGTCTGAGCCATTTCGCTGTCAGAAGAGATAGGGAAGTGAAAGTCACCCATCGCACTATCAAACAGTTTTATCGGTTCGTTAAAGGAATCGGGATAGTCGACCTGCTGAGCGACGGTATTGATGCTGATGCCGCAGCAGCATAAGGCGGCTAACGCGATAGAGAATCGGTTCATAGTCTGTTCCTACGATTTAAGTTCTATAAGTTCGGTTGTCAGTTACTAGATAGTACCCGTAATTTGTTCGCTAAAACTGATCTACTGCAAAATGAATTCAACGGGTGCATTAGGCCCTAGTGGCCAACCTAAGATTACCCAGATGACAGTTAATGTCAGGCCCGAAACTAGAAGCACCGCAGAATAGGGGAGCATCGTTGCGGCCAGCGACCCAAGTCCGAACTCTTTTTGCCAGCGCTGGCAGAATATAAGTATCAACGGGAAGTAAGGCATGAGGGGCGTAATGATGTTTGTTGCTCCATCACCCACACGGTAGGCAGCAGTGCTCATTTCAGGGCTGATGCCAATCAACATTAGCATCGGTACGAGCACGGGTGCGAGCAGAGCCCACTTCGCGCTAGCAGAACCTATAAACAGATTGATGGTTGCACCGAATAAAATTATCAGTGCCATCAAGGCGGAATCCGGGAGGCTAGAGCCTTCTAATACGGCGGCTCCTTTGATAGCAAAAATAAGACCAAGATTTGACCAGTTGAACATTGCTACAAAGTGAGCGGCGGTGAACGCGAGCACCAGATAATAGGAGAGGTCTGCCATAGCGCCACTCATCATCTTCACGATATCGCGATGATTCGATACGGTGCCGGTAGCTGACCCATACGCCCAACCTGCGGCGAGGAATAAAAAGAAGAAGCCGGCGACCAAAGATTGAAACATTGGCGTGAGTCTGGCCTCAGGATTTGCCGCTTCATTTATAAGCGGAGTGCCAGGGCCCACTGTTAGGAAGATCCAAAGCGCGATAATTCCTAGGCAAGCATAACCGGCACGAGCCAGGCCTTTGCGTTCGCTATCGCTCAATGTGGTGCTCGGGTCTTTGATGACGCCAGCGGCAGTGCTCTGGGCATCACCGGGTTTAATCGGCGCCAATCGAGGCTCGATGATCCTGTCGGTGACATACCAGATCGACGGCAGAAACACGAAGGTCATGGCGATGATAAAGTAGGCGTTACCAGCGATGTTCGCATCCCACGAGGGCTGGATAGTTTCGGCTGCTGCCTCGGTGATACCGAATAGGAGGGCGTCTAGCTGGCCAGGCAAAAGGTTTGCTGAGAATCCACCGGACACACCGGCAAAGGCCGTGGCTATGCCGGCGATTGGGTGGCGACCGGCGGCGGCGAAGATAACGCCAGCCAACGGGATTAGAACAACATAGGCAGCGTCGGCCGCTAGGTTACCCACCATGCCAATAAGAGCCACAGCTGGGGTAAGCAGAAATAAAGGAGCCTTCGATACGGCGCCGCTCATCGCGGACGCAAAAAGACCAGAACGCTCTGCAACGCCTGCACCGAGCATTACCACAAGGACATAACCAAGAGGATGGAAGCTGGTAAAAGTTTCCGGCATATCTACAAGTAAGCGCTGGATATTTCCCGCCGACAGCAAGCTCTCGGCACTAATCATAATAGCATTACCTGCCGCATCGATCTGTGTAGGGTGGGCTGCAGACACGCCAAATACGGCCGCGACGACACTTATGGCTATGACAACAGCAATACAGTAAAGAAAGATGAATACCGGATCTGGCAGCTTGTTTCCAGACTTCTCTATCCAGGCGAGAATACCTTTCATTTCATTGGTTTGTTTTTGTGCGTTCTCATTCATTGTTATTATCCTAGGCGGCTGATACACGACGATCGCTTGTTAGTAACACTCTGCATTTACTGTATGGCAGGGCCTTAACGGAGTAACCGAAAAAAAGTATTTAGCTCGTTTAAATAGCTCGCGGGCTGTTCCAGCGCTGCGAAGTGGCCGCCTTGTTCCATTAGGGAGTAGTGACGCAAATCATACGCTGCCGCCACCCAGGATCTTGGCGTTATAAAAATCTCAGCAGGGTAGAGAGCGACCCCAGTAGGCACATCGATATACTCGATCGGCTTGGCGACTGGGGTCTTACTGTTTTCGTAATAGATACGCGCAGAAGAGGTAATGGTCTGGGTAAACCAATAGATGGAGATATTGGTCAGCAGCTCATCTTTGGTGAAATAATTGTCGAGATCGCCGTCTGCGTCCTGCGGCAGGTCGGACCAGCCGTGAAACTTCTCTACGATCCATGCGGCCAGTCCCGCCGGTGAATCATTTAATCCATAACCTAAGCTTTGTGGCTTAGTCCCCTGAATTCGTTGATAGCCAACTTCATTAAGCATGTAAGCAATTCGCGCGGTGCGTAAGCTGCTTACTGCCTCTGAGACATCGTCTCGCTGCGTTTCGTCTGCTGGCGGGCCCGCTAAAACCATATTTGAGTGCAGGCCTATTAATCGTTCTGGGTAGTTGTTAGCAAGATAGCGATTGATGATTGCGCCCCAATCGCCGCCTGCGATTGCATATTGCTCATAACCGAGGCGCTGCATGAGACCGGCAAGAATATGCGCAATCTTCTCCGGGCTATAACCTGGCTCATTCGGTCTTTCTGAAAAGCCGAAGCCGGGAAGTGAGGGCGCTATGACGTGATACGAATCGGCAATATCTCCCCCATGAGCGACGGGGTCGGTGAGAGGGCCTACGATCTTCGAGAATTCGGCTACCGACCCAGGCCAGCCGTGAACAATCATTAATGGAATTGCATCGGGGTTCTCGGAACGCTGATGAATGAAGTGCATATCTAAGCCATCGATTTCAGTTTTGAACTGGTCGAATTGATTTAATTCAGATTCTTGTTTCTTCCAGTCGAAGTCGTCCTGCCAATAGGCAATTAGTTCGCTCAGGTAGCTGGAGTCGGTGCCATACTCCCAAGTGGTATCTGCTATCTGATCAGGCATGCGGGTAGCTGCAAGCCTGCGTTTGAGATCCGCTATCGCAGCGTCTGCGATATCGATCTCAAAGGGTATGATGGGTGCGTTGTTTGCAAACCTGAACTCAGGCATGGGCTTCTCCTTTTCAGAGGGTGTGACTTTATTCAGATCCGCTAGATTTGATCTGAGTAGGTCAGGCTTAGCAATAGCGACTGATGCAATCGCAATGGTTAGAATTGCTGCTAATACAAGGGTGAGCCTTGTTCGTTTAATAGATAGTACTGATAGTCTTAAGTGCATAACGTACCTCGCAGCGCAAGCTGGTAGTTGATTCTTGGTTTATACCTAGTTATTTTCTATATCTGATAGTGCCTTACGGAAAATTTCAACAGCAGAGTCTATTTCTTTCTTGCTAACATTGAGAGCGGGCAATAGGCGCACGCTATTCCCCCCTGCCTTAACAACCAATAATTTCTGCTCTTGCAGGCGCGTAATTAATTGTCCCGCATCGGTCAGGCAGTAGAGACCTACCATAAGGCCAAGGCCCTTTACTTCGGAAAGTAACAGCGGGTAGCGCTGGACGAGAGTTGAAAGCTCAGCCTTTAAATAGTCTCCTAACTCACTCACATTTCGCAGAAAGCCGGCATCATTAAGCGTATCCATAACGGCGTTGCCAACGGCCGTCGCCAGAGGATTGCCTCCAAAAGTACTGCCGTGAGTTCCCGCCACCAAGGAGCAAGCGACTTCTTCCGTGGCGAGACACGCGCCAATTGGAAATCCACCGCCAAGCCCCTTCGCTGTGGCGAGTATATCGGGATTAACGCCCAATTGTTGATAGGCGTAGAGGCTGCCGGTGCGTGCGATACCGCATTGCACTTCATCAAACATAAGTAGAATGTTATGTGAGTCGCATAACTCTCTGATAGCCTTAAGATATTCGATTCCAGCAACGCTAATACCACCTTCACCTTGGACCGGTTCGATGATGATTCCAGCGGTATTCTCGTTGACCGCACACAGCAGTGATTCGAAGTTTCCGAACTCAGCTTGATCGAAGCCTGGGTCTCCGACGAGGAAGCCTTCGCAATGAACAGGGTTAGCAGCAGATGCGATAGCGGCAAGGCTACGCCCATGAAATGCACCGCTCATCGACACAATACGATTCTTATGACCCAGGTCCTTAGAATGGAAGTAGCGACGAATAGCTTTGAAGCCACATTCAATCGCCTCGGTGCCGGAGTTGCAGAAGAAGACGCGATCGGCGAATGTACTGGCGACTAGTTTATTGGCCAGCTGTTCGCTAGGCTCGGTGTTATAGAGATTGGAGGTATGCCACAGGCGGTTCGCTTGACCCGTCAGTACGTCGATCAATTTAGGGTTGCAGTGGCCGAGGCTATTGACTGCTATCCCCATTCCAAAATCGAGATAACGCTCGCCATCTTTCGTGAACAAATAGGAACCCTGGCCACGTTCAAAATTCAGTTCCCGAGTTCCATAGTTCTGCATGAGTGCAGAGCTCATATTTTTATCCTAATTCATTAAATTGATTGCTTTACTGCTGGCGTTGACGCTAAAAAAGTCGCGGCAGTTTTCCACAGTAGAGTGTATCATTCAATCTAGAAATGTCAGATGGGAAACAGACTTTGTTCCAACTCAAAAAAAAATCACTCGAGCTTCCTGATTCCGATTCAGCACTGCCGCATCGTGCCGAAGTTATTCAGCCTGCACCCGAACATTTTGTCTCGGGCAACCGATTCGCCGAGCCGGTGCCAATGAACTTGCAGAAGGCGGTTTTTGGGCTAGGTTGTTTCTGGGGTGCCGAACGCTTGTTTTGGCAGCTTGAGGGTGTGTACAGTACTGCTGCGGGTTATGCTGGTGGCATTACGCAAAACCCTACTTACCAAGATGTTTGTTCTGGAGGCAGTGGCCACACCGAAGTGGTACTGGTCTTTTTCGATCCAGAAATAACCTCCTTTCAGGCGTTGCTCACGGCGTTTTGGGAATCCCACGACCCGACCCAAGGAATGCGTCAGGGCAACGATAATGGCACGCAATATCGCTCAGCAATTTATACCAGCAATGCCGGGCAGTTACAGCAAGCCAAAGCTAGCGCTCAAGCATTTCAGAGTGCTCTCAGCGAGAAGAACTTTCCATCGATAACTACTGAAATCAGCCAGTTAACTGATTTTTATTATGCAGAGGATTGCCATCAGCAATATTTAGCAAAGAATCCAGCAGGCTATTGTGGTTTGGCTGGTACTGGCACTTGCTACACGCAGCAGATCGACGCGCAGGCCGCCGGCTAGTTCGGCGCAGTGATTTAACCGCGCCTAGCTTTTCTTTCGAAAAAACTCCTTGATCTCACTCTCCTTTGACAAGGCATCCTCATAACCCATTTTCCAGAGGGCGTTGCAAAGACCTTTCACGAATAGCACGAGGCTTAGCAGCGTGCCAGAGGTGTCGGATTTTATGTGCTTGGCCATTTGCTTTGGTAGCTCATCGTAGAATTCCTAGCAAGGATATTAATTTCCTTGCTAGGAGAAATCTCAAGTAATCCAGTTTTTGAGCGCTAATTTTCACAGCGGGAAATAAAACAGGCAGTGCCGAGGAAACCTTTAGGTGCAAGTGACTCAGCTGGCCGGTCTACCGATGCGATGCCGGCCCTCCCAATCCGGCAGTGCGTTCGTCCCTTGGTAAAACGAAACTGACTCTCCTGTGCTGTAGGTTGATGCTGTCATACTCAATGCATCGAGAAAGCCTTGGTCTCTATTTTTTTGAATTTTATTCAGTATTGGAACACGCGGAAGCAATTCAAGGAGCGGGGAGTTGTCTAAAAGCGAACGTGGGACATCGGCGCGCTTGTTAACGATGAAAGACAGCAGCAAGTCAATTCGGTCCGCGTTCTTTGTTTCTAGCGTCCGCCTCGTCTTTCTCTCAGGACCCAGTGGCCTGTCCTATCTTGTTCGATCTATTCGCTTCTAGTTTAGCCAGGCTTGCTAACACGCGCTTGTGTGTATTACTTCGCTTTTTATCTAAAACTCTGTAGCTTACTTTTATTCGGATTGGCTAATGGCTAATGGCTAATGGCGCGGTAGCGATCTATCATAGGCGTTATTGATAACTTAGTAGTAATTGGCAACTCGAGTCTGTAATGGTAACTCACGCAAAGATAGACCCTCTTGTTATTGCGATATCTTCTCGGGCTTTGTTCAACTTAGAAGACAGTCATCGCGTCTTCGAAGAAGAAGGCTTGGATGCCTATCAACAGTATCAAATCTCCAAGGAAGATCTGCCGCTCGAGCAGGGCGATGCGTTCCTGCTGGTACAGAAACTCCTGGGACTCAATAAGCTGCTGGACGAATCTCCGGTGCAAGTCATTCTACTCTCGCGCAATAGCGCAGATACCGGCCTGCGCGTTTTTAATTCGATTCAGCACTATGGTTTAGACATAAGCCGTGCAGCGTTTAGTGGCGGGGACAGTCCTTATCGTTATATTTCAGCCTTCAATAGCCATCTTTTCCTTTCTACGGACGGGGCGGATGTTAGGCGGGCTTTAGAGTCGGGCGTGGCTGCTGCAACGATCCTGCCTTCAGAGAAAAGCGTCACTCCCAATGAGAAGCTGAAGATCGCCTTCGATGGGGACGCGGTCTTGTTTTCCGACGATTCTGAGAAAATTTTTAAAAACGAAGGATTAGAAGCCTTTACTGAGAATGAAAAGGAAGCGGCCAACGAACCGCTCAGCGGTGGTCCGTTTAAACCTATTTTGGCTGCATTGCAGCAGATTCAAATGGCGTTCCCCCCGGGTGAGTCGCCGCTGAGAACCTGCTTAGTAACGGCCCGTGCCGCTCCAGCTCATGAGCGGGTGGTGCGCACGCTTCGTGCATGGAACATACGTATCGACGAGTCGCTTTTTCTTGGCGGGCTCGATAAGGGAGAGTTTCTGCGCGCCTTTGATGCAGATGTGTTTTTCGATGATCAGGAAGGGCATTGTGAATCAGCGCGAAATCACGTGGCAACAGGCCATGTACCACATGGCATATCGAATCAATAGCCTATTAATAGCAATCACATAATTACCTTAATTAATGCCAGCTATTAAATAATGCGTAGTACAGTCCTAAGCCGAGCAAGATTACCGTTAGTAGCCCCTGTAGTGTCTTTTCTGGAACCCGGTTACTGAGGCGCGAACCAAGCGCAATCGCTGGCAGTGATCCAATCAGCAGGCTCAACAGTAGCATCAGGTCTACGTAACCGTTAAACAGGTAGCCTAGACCGGCTATGAAGGTAAGCGGGACCGCATGAGCGATGTCACTGCCAATTATTTTCACAGCCCTGGTCTGAGAGTGAATCGTTAGAAGTATCGCCGCGGCGAATGCTCCCGCTCCCACGGAAGAGAGTGTCACACAGACGCCCAGTAGGATTCCCATTGCAAAGGTTAGGCCAGATCGTCTGCGTTGTATAAAGTTCATTAACAACGGTGGCTTATTTTCTACGGCTTTCTCTCTTAGTTTATTGCGAAATATCAATATTATCGCGGTGATTATTAACATCACGCCTAAGCTAAATGTGAGTAGTTCCCCGAATCTTGGCGAATCTTGGAAGGTGGCTTTGCTCATGGCGGCGTGGACTAAGATCGCCGTAGGCACGCTGCCTATAGCCAGTAGTCGCACAATGCTCCAGTCTACGTTGCCTGCATGATGGTGGGACAGGGCACCACCAGCCTTCGTTATAGCTGCGTAGAGAAGGTCTGTACCAATCGCTATCGGGACTGGATAGCCAAACAGTAGCAACACAGGAGTCATCAGCGAGCCGCCACCTACGCCGGTAATACCTATGGCAAATCCAACGAGGGCGCCTGCTGAAATATGTAGGATCAGTTCCATGTTGGTATCTGTGTGAACTCGTTCTATGTAGGTATTGAAAGCGCGAGGGTAGGCTGAAGATAGTTGTCAATAAAGGAATATTTAAGAATATTTTTATAACTAAATAGAATAAGCTTTGCCTTTCGCATAAAACTGAGGGGTGGACTATGAAGTTGCATCAACTTCGATATATCTGGGAGGTCGCGAAGCAGGGCCTAAACGTTTCTCAAGCGGCCGCTCACCTGTATAGCTCACAACCAGGTATTAGCAAGCAAATCAGATTGTTAGAAGAAGAGCTGGGCCTACAAATATTTACTCGTCGTGGGAAGCATCTTGTTGAAATTACGCCAGCCGGGCTAGAAATACTGGAGACAAGTGGGGAAATTTTGCAGCAGATAGAGAAGATACAGTCGCTAGCGCAGGAGCATAGTGATGCGCACCGAGGCAGCCTATCGCTAGCAACCACCCATACTCAGTACCGCTACGTATTGCCGCCCATTATCCGACGCTTCATAGATAAGTATCCTGATGTCGCATTGCATATGCATCAGGGCACTCCGACCCAGATATCAGCCGCAGCGGTGAACGCCGAAGCAGATTTTGCAATAGCGACAGAGGCGCTCGAGCTGTATACGGACCTGCACATGCTGCCTTGCTATCGCTGGAATCGATCGATTCTCGTACCAAAAGGTCACCCACTTCTTGAAGAAAGTAATATAAGCCTATATAAAATAGCAAGTTATCCTATAATCACCTACACGTTTGGCTTCACAGGCAGGTCCAAGCTTGATGAGGCGTTTGATGCACAAGGCTTGAAGCCCCGGGTTGTATTGACGGCAGCCGATGCAGATGTCATCAAAACCTATGTTCGGCTTGGTCTCGGCATTGGCATAGTGGCCAGTATGGCATTCGACGCAGAGATAGATAAGGATCTGGTGGTGCTGGATGCCAGCGGGCTGTTCGAGCCAAGTACCACCAAGATCGGCTTCCGTCGTAATAGTTACTTTCGTGGCTATATGTATGATTTTATTGAAATGTTTGCTCCACATCTCAACAGAGACTTGGTGCGCAGAAGCCTAAAAGCGAAGAGCATGGCTGAAGTGGATGAGTTAGTAGGGGATATAGAGCTACCCGTACTCTGAGGCTGCTGACTTAGCTTTGAAGCAGCTGCAGCCTAGTCCTCGATGTTGCCCCTGTGCAGGCCGCATTCCTTGATCGTGGCTTCTTCCCACCACCAGCGACCCTCTCGTTCATGCTGGTTCGGTCCTACTGCGCGGGTGCAGGGCTCACAGCCTATGCTGATAAAGCCCACATCGTGCAGTTTATTGTAGGGCACATCAAACAGGCGAATGTAATTCCAGACATCCTCAGAGCTCCAATTAGCCAGCGGGTTTATCTTAATAACAGGGTGCTCAGCGCTAGAGAAGCTGCTATCGAGCTGAACTACGGGCACATCGGCCCTGGTTGGGCTCTGATCGCGTCTCTGGCCGGTAATCCAGGCATCTACCGTTGCCAGCTTGTTCCTTAGTGGCTCTACCTTGCGGATGCGGCAGCATTCCTCGTGACCGTCCTCAAAGAAACTAAAGAGGCCCTTGTCTTGGATTAACTGACCTAGTCGATCGGGGTCCGGGTGAAGTGTCTCAATAGGCAGCTCGTAATGCCTGCGGACGCTCTCAATGAATTCGTAGGTCTGAGGGTGCAGTCGCCCTGTATCTAAAGTGAAGATTGCCGGCTTATCTATCAGCTTGGTCGCCATCTCTATTAAGGCTACGTCTTCAGCCCCGCTGAATGAAATGCACAGCTTAGGCCACAGCACGCTGACCTGCTGGATAATATCCTTAGGCTCGCTGTTGCTGAGTCGTATATTGAGTTCGTCTATTTCTTTTGCTGTGATCATTAGAGTGTTTGTGGCTGAGGGAGCTATTCCGAGTGTGGGCAGCGTGCACATTCTCGGCTATTTGGTGGTCTGGGTAAAGTGTGAGCGTGGACGATGCTTACCAGCGGAGGAGTAAACTAATTGGCAAATTCTCAGAGACGATGTTCCACGTGAAAAACCCTAAGTAAACGACTAGTTTAGACAGCCAAAATGAATTCTTATACCAAATATTGATGCTTCTCGCGCCATTAAATCAATATCTAGTAATACACAGCTACACAGTCGCTTGCGCGTCT
>Ga0115003_10002425_pt1 | contig 15470 bp, 17 predicted proteins | sample ArcticOcean_MG_C_7_FD_88736 | JGI IMG/M metagenome (GOLD analysis project Ga0115003, IMG submission 88736) | Marine microbial communities from western Arctic Ocean - ArcticOcean_MG_CB11_88 | ecosystem: Environmental > Aquatic > Marine > Oceanic | place: Arctic Ocean: Canada Basin | collected... | reverse complement strand
CACAATGTGATTCATTAGTATATGATGCAAATTCATATTCATGGGTGTTAATGAATATGGGTAATCCAACTTCAATAAATGAATTAGAATTTACTTGGGAAGATGATGGTATCATATATGATATGTTAGGTAGAGAATTAAAAGAAATACCTGTAGGACAGATGTATATTAGAAATAGAAAAATTTATATAATTAAATAAAAAGGAAAAAGTTATGGATATGTATTATTTAGCACGAGTAAAAGTTGCAACAGACACAGGTAACAAAGTCACATGGAAAAAAGAAGCTTATTTAGTTTCAGCAGTATCAGTTACAGATGCAGAAGCAATTGTGAATAAAGATTTTGCAAACGATTCAGTTGAGTTCGAGGTTGTCGAAGTTAAAAAATCTGATGTAATAAAGGTGTTGTAATATACACCTAGTTCTATTAAAAAGGCCACCTTCACGTGGTGTAGAATGTTAAGAGTTAAAAATCCTCACTATTGATTCGATTTATTTAACCAACCAAGAGCCTTTACTTATAAACAAATTAAAATTAAGATATATTATGAAAAGATTAACAGTCCACGTTTCAGGCCAGCCTAAGGTTGATACTAAGGAGCCAGCTAAAATAAATAAAAAAGCTACATCAAAGTCTTCTTACGAGACGGCTATAGATCAAGGAAAGGCTGACAAGGCCAGTGCAGGTAAAGAAAAATCACAAGGCCAAAAAGGTCGCTATAAAGTATACAACACGATAACTGTCAGAGATTTGAAAGATATGAAAGACGTTAACGAGGCTTTAGCAGAAGTTCGCAAGAATTATACAATCGCGATATGTGAAGATTCTAGAAGAAGCAATTGGAAATCAGGCGATGAAATGTATCATATAGCGAATCAGAAATAAGACTGAGTAGCTGTATATTTATATATGATTAACGTACTAAGTAGGCGCTAACCATTAAAATTATTTAAGGAGATTTATTATGACAAAACATTTACTAGGTGAGAGACTCTTCTCCACCGATTTATTATTCAAAAACTTTTTCGATACAAATGTAGGGTTTGGTTCAGTAATGGACACAAAGCCAGATTATCCAGTTGACGTTTTCATCAGTGATGAGAAACTATGCTTTGATATTGCATGTGTTGGTGTCGATAAAGAGCAGGTCCACGTTTCGATTGAAGGCAATACTTTAAAGGTTGTATACAACAAACAGTTAGCAGAATCAGACGAGGAAGAAATCAACAAAAATTATATTCACAGAGGCGTAGCTAGACGAAGCTTCGATATGGGATGGAAAGTTAGTCCCGATTATAATCTTACAAAATTAGACGCAACAATGAAAGATGGTTTACTTCAGATAACAGTTCCAAAAACTGAAGAAGCCAAATCAAAGTTGATAACAATAAAATAAAAACAAGCCTACTTAGTACGTTTTTTATTTTTTTATGTCGGAAAAATTAGTTATATTACATATATGAAACAACAATATTTAGACATTCTAAAAAATCTTAAAGAAGAAGATACTTTAAGTCAAAGTCCTAATGATAGGATCTTGCTGATTGATGGACTGAACACTTTTATACGAGCATTCGCTGTCAATCCAAGTACTAACGATAACGGCACACACATTGGAGGGATGGCGGGTTTTCTGCAATCTATTGGTTATGCAATTAAAAACATCAAACCAACTAGAGTGATTATTTGTTTTGATGGAAAAGGCGGTTCTAGTAAAAGGCGAAAACTCTTCCCGGAGTATAAAGCAAACAGAAAAGTTAGAAAGCGGTTAACTCGTCTAGCCTCCTTCCACAGTCAAGAAGACGAACGTGTGTCAATGACACAGCAGATAGATAGACTTACGCATTATCTAGATGTATTGCCAGTTACAGTTTTAGCACCAGAGAATATTGAAGCTGATGATGCTATGGCGTATATTTCTCAACAAGTATATCCTAAGAGTCAGTTTTATATAATGTCAACAGACAAGGATTTTATACAGCTAGTAGACGATAGAGTTCAGGTTTGGTCACCTACAAAAAAGAAGTACTATTTTAAAGATACAGTTAAAGAAGACTTCGACATACCAGCTCACAATTTCTTATTATATAGAACCATGAAAGGCGATACATCAGATAACATACCAGGCATAAGAGGAGTAGGTGTAAAGACACTCCAGAAAAAACTACCTATATTATTTGAAGATAAAAAACTAACACTAGAAGAATTACTTAAGCACGTAAAAGATTTAGATGACGACTCAAAGGTAATATCAGATATTAAAAATCACGAAGACACAATAAGATTGAACTATGATCTTATGCAACTTTCGGAAGTCGACATTAGTGGTAGTACAAAATCAAGTATTATAGATATAGTAAAAGAGCCAGTAAATAGATTGGTAAAATATAAATTTCAAACAATGATGTTAGAAGACAAACTGAATGCTGCAATTAGAAATCCAGATTTTTGGTTGAAAGCTTGTTTTTCACATCTAGACGTAATGGCAGACAAGACATATGAGCGATAGACTAAGTGAGTTTGGCTTTACATTCCAAATAAAAATTATAACATGTCTGCTTAAAAGTAAAGAATTTCTACAGCAAATAAATGACATTCTTGAAGATTCATATTTTGAAAACGAATCAAATCAATTTCTTGTTTCTACAATAAAAGATTATTTCCGTGAATATAAATCACAGCCAACTGCTGAAGTATTAAAAGTAAAAATATCTAAAATTACAGATGACGTATTAAAAGTAAGTGTTATTGAAAATGTAAAAGAAGCTTTGAAACATATAGATTCTCAAGATTTAGAATTTGTAATGGAGCAGACGTTAGATTTTTGTAAGAATAAAGTGCTTAAGCACGCAATTATGGATTCTGTAGAGTTGTTGGGTGCAGGTAAATATGACGCAATAAAAGCTAAGATCGATACGGCAATGACTGCAGGAGCTGAAAGAAATGTAGGGCACGATTATGTAGCAATGGTAGATGATAGATATAACCAAGCTACTCGACATGTACTGCCAACAGGCTGGGACGTAATTGACAATCTTATGGACGGTGGTTTAGGCAAAGGCGAGCTTGGAGTTGTGGTAGCACCAGCTGGTATTGGTAAATCATTCCTGCTTGTAAATTTAGGTGCAAATGTTATAAAGCAAGGTAAAAACGTTTTACACTATACACTAGAATTAAACGAAGCTTATGTAGGCCTAAGATATGATTCAGTTATTACAGGAATTGCAAATCAAGAATTGAAGTATAATATAGAAGCTGTTAAAGAAACAGTTGAAAAGATACAAGGAAATCTTATTGTGAAGTACTACCCTACAAAGACAGCTGCAATATCAACAATTGCATCTCATGTTGAAAGATATAGAATACTAGGTAAAGAACCTGATATGATTATTTTAGATTATGCTGATCTTTTAAGAGGCAACGGCGGCCAGAAGGATTACAGATTAGAGCTAGGTAATATATATGAAGAACTAAGAGGTTTAGCAGGTACTATAGATGTTCCAATTTGGACTGCATCACAAGCAAACAGATCCGCACTGCAAGAAGATGTAATTCAGGCAGATAAAATTGCAGAGTCATATTCAAAGATAATGACAGCTGATTTTGTAATGTCACTATCAAGAAAAATAGAAGACAAAGTTGGTGGTACGGGAAGAATACACGTTGTAAAAAACAGATTCGGCCCGGATGGAATCACTTTCCCTAGTCAGATAGATACAAACAACGGTAGCTTTCAAGTATATGATGAGTCATCAGTTAGAGGTGCAGAACTAAAGACTCAGATGGGTAATCATGAAGAACATTTAAGAAAAGAAATGAAGAAAAGATTTGAAGAATTAGATGACTAGTATATTTATACTAGCAAGCCAACTTAAAACCAGTTGGTTTATTTTTTTCAGAAACGTTACGAAATAAAGGAAGAGAAATATGGAAATATCAAATCAAATATTGTCAGAAATAACAGTTCACATGAAGTATGCAAAATACGTACCTGAATTGAATAGACGAGAGACTTGGGAAGAATTAGTTACAAGAAACAAGGAAATGCACCAAAAGACTTTTCCGCAGTTAACTGAAGAAATAGAAGAAAAATACAAATTTGTGTATGATAAAAAGGTATTACCATCAATGCGAAGTTTGCAATTCGGTGGTAAGCCAATTGAGATATCTCCAAACAGGATTTATAATTGTGCATATTTACCTATTGACCACATCGACGCATTTAGCGAAACTATGTTTTTATTGCTAGGCGGAACAGGTGTAGGTTTTTCAGTGCAAAAACATCACGTAGAAAAACTACCTTGTATACAAAAGCCTTATCCTAAAAGAAAGCGAAGATTTTTAATTGGAGATTCGATAGAAGGATGGGCAGACGCAATCAAAGTTTTAATGAAATCTTACATGAATGGTGGAGGTAGTAAAATAGAATTTGATTATTCTGACGTAAGACCTAAAGGTTCTCAGCTAGTAACTTCAGGTGGTAAAGCTCCAGGTCCGCAGCCGCTAAAAGAGTGTATAGTAAAAATAAAAGGTATGCTAGAAGCAAAAGATGCTGGTGAAAAATTAACTACATTAGAAGCACATGATATAATTTGCTATGTAGCCGATGCTGTATTGGCTGGTGGTATTAGACGAGCAGCTTTGATTAGCTTGTTTTCTGCAGATGATGATGAGATGATATCATGCAAATCAGGTAATTGGTGGGAGCTAAATCCTCAAAGAGGTAGAGCAAACAACTCAGCCTGTTTAATGAGGCATAAAATTACAAAAGAATTTTTCTTAGATTTATGGAAACGAGTAGAACTATCTGGTGCAGGTGAACCTGGTATATATCTAAACAACGACAAAGATTGGGGCACAAACCCATGTTGCGAAATTGCTTTAAGACCTTTTCAGTTTTGTAATCTATGTGAAGTAAATGTTTCTAACATAGAATCACAAGAAGACTTAAATGAAAGAGTTAAAGTTGCAACTTTTATTGGTACTATGCAAGCTGGGTATACTAACTTCCATTATCTTAGAGACGTGTGGAGAGAAACTACAGAAAAAGAAGCTTTAATAGGCGTAAGTATGACAGGCATTGGATCAGGTGTTGTGCTAGGATATGATATGAAACAAGCTGCTGATAAAGTTAAAAGAGAAAATTCAAGAGTTGCAAAAATAATTGGAATAAATAAAGCTGCAAGGACCACTACAGTAAAACCTGCAGGAACTACTTCATTGGTATTAGGAACATCATCAGGTATTCATGCATGGCACAATGATTATTATATTAGAAGAATTAGAGTAGGTAAAAACGAATCTATATACCAACACCTTCTTGCAAACCATCCTGAACTAGTAGAAGATGAATATTTTAGACCACATGATACTGCAGTAATACAAGTACCTCAAAAATCACCTAGCGGCTCACTGTTAAGAACTGAGTCTCCATTTTCATTGCTAGATAGAGTTAAGAAAATTGCAACTGAATGGGTCAAGCCAGGCCACAGAAAAGGTTCAAATACACATAATGTTTCTGCAACAATTTCATTGAAAAAAGAAGATTGGGAATTAGCAGGGGAATGGATGTGGTCAAATAGAGATTCATGTAACGGACTTTCAGTATTACCATATGATGGAGGTTCATAAACACAAGCTCCATTTGAAGATATTACAAAAACAAAATATAAAGAAATGATGAAATCATTAACAGAAGTAGATTTATCAACAGTCATAGAAATAGATGACAACACAAATCTATCTGGTGAGTTGGCATGTGCAGGAGGTAGCTGTGAGATTACTTAAGCCTGACTGGATAGAAAAGTTATATTTCGAACAATTTTTAGTTGACGCAGATAAAAATCAGGAGAAAGCTGATGGACAGATTCAAGTTAAACGAACAACTTCTAAAGATAGAGAAAGAAATAAAGAAAATACAAAACGAATGCAGTCATAAAAATCAAGAAATGAAATTTACAGATGGATTCATTATAAGATGGGTTTGTAAATATTGCCAAAAGCCAGTAGCTTGGCCTACTGAAGAAGAAAGCAAAAATTGGTTGAAATAAATTTCATTATATCAAAAAAAATTGTTATATTATATTAAATAAAAGGTTACACATGGAAAACAAATACATATTAGGAGCAGGGCCAGCTGGTTTAATTGCTGCATATTATCTAACTGACTATAAGATCATAGACAAAAAGCCACTAGGTCAATTGAACTTACCTTTTATACCTGGCCCAAGGTTGCTTCAAGCAACTGACAACATGAAAGAATTCGTAAAGAGTATATTACCAGAATCTGAAATTAAATTAGAGATTGCTGTAATAGGATTTAACGAGGACGGAAAAGTTACAGACTCACCTTCTAAAAATTTCAAGGCAAATTATGCTATGAAAACAAGAGGTATTAAGCAGTCAGAGTCTAGCTTTATGTCCGAAGGTATGACTGAAATTGAGCACATAGAAATTGATGAACACGGAGAAGATAGTTATAAGTTTTTATTTACAACATTGCTAAATATAATAAAAGACAGAGGTCAGCTTATAGATTCTGCAGTAGATAAAATAGAGCCATTTGATAAAAAAATATTTATCGACGGTAAAGAATTTATATATACTCAAATAGTATCTACATTGAATCTAAATATTCTAAAGAAAATAACTTCAAGTATGGAAGACATGCCTCATGATTTGTCAACAACAAAAAAGTGTTTTTATAAAGCTAAATATAAGAATGATTTAGATGTTATGTTAGAAGAAAAAACCCACCCGTCGTTATGGTTTGACTATGTATATTCTATTGGTACTAACTGGACTCGTCAAACATTTTTTAGAGATTATATAGTATATGAGTCAGTTGACCCTATTGAAGACACTCACATTCAAGGCAACGAAATTGATTTAAAGTTTGAGAATCTACCAATACAAATAAAAGAAAGTTTAAGAATAGAAAACATAGATGGGATACACATGCTAGGAAGATTTGCAGAATGGGACCATCAAATAAAAGCTAACGAGGTTTTAGATAAAGTAAAGACATGGATAAACTAAAAGAAATATTTAAGATACAAGAATCATTTACAGAAAAGTTTTTTGAAAAACAAGGTTTATCCGTAAGTGAAGTATGTAATAACAAGGAGCTTAAGATAAAGTGGAATAAGGAGTACGTTCTAGCACTGTCTAAAGAGGTGTATGAAGTACTAGACGAGATAGATTGGAAAATGCATACTTCAAAGAACACAGAAGATGTTAACGACAATGTATTAGAAGAATGCGTTGATGTACTTAAATATCTTTTTGGTATAATCCAGCTCAATGGTTTTTCAGTAGACGATTTATATGAAAAGTTTATTGATAAATCAAAAGTTGTTGAGGCTAAGTTTAATCAGGAAGAAGTTATGGAAAAGATAAAGGCTTCTAAAAAACAAATAGCTTTTATAGATATAGATGGAGTACTAGCAGAATGGCCTGGTGGTTTTTTGAAATGGGCAGGCTACAAATCTCTTAACGAATTCAAAAGCAAAGTAGGCAAGAAAGAGCAATACAAAATCAAATCAGAATACCGAACTTGCGGTATCAAATCTCAGCTTAAAGTGCTAGCAGGCGTAAAAATATTTATGGAAAAGACTTGCAAAGAATTTAATGTAGTATTGCTAACTGCAAGACCATACAAGAAATATTTTAGAATATACTCAGACACTTTGAAGTGGTTAAAAGATAACGATATATGTTATGATGCAATTGTATTTGACGAAGAAAAAGAAAAATATATTATAAATAATTTTGAACCTGAGCAGGTAGCATTCTGTATTGATGACGATATAACAAATGCTAATAAGCTTTCAGATAGTGGATTTAAAGTTTATCTTAAAAAGAACTTAGGAATATATTCAGAAGACACATTGAAGAGAAAGCTAAACGAAGGAATAAAAATAATAAACGGAAATATAATAGAGGCAATATACAATGAAAGTAAAGATTAAAAAACTACACAATGATGCTGTAATACCATCGTACGCAAAGCACGGCGATGCAGGTATGGATTTAACAACAATAACAGATCCAATCATATCAGAAACGTATGTAGAATACGACACGGGTTTGTCAATGGAGATACCTGAAGGCTTCGTAGGTCTTTTGTTTCCGAGAAGCTCTGTATCTAAAACAAATTTAATGCTTGCAAATTCAGTAGGAGTTGTAGATTCTGGATACAGAGGTCCTGTAAAGCTTAGATTTAAGCAGTTAAACTGGGCGCCACCTTTAAGTAGATATGCAAAAGGTGAAAGGGTAGGTCAGATAGTTATAATGCCAGTACCAAACTTTAAGTTTGAAGAGGTAGAAGAATTAACAGAAACAAGCAGAGGAGAAGGAGGCTTTGGTAGTACAGGAAATTAAGCTTACATTATGCTTCTATGAGAACCCTGCTGCAAAGCAAGAAATAAAATTTTGGGAATCTCTTGTAGAAGACACGATACAAACAAAGTCTTTTATTGGTGACAACTGGGGATATTCTCTAGTTAAGGAATCTGGAAATGAATTCGTTTGTTGTATACCATTGCAAGACTTAAATAGATCTTTAGACGTAATGGCAGTAGTGGAAGATGTCTTCGATTTGCATAGAAAAAGCGAATTTGATATCCTCATGTATAATAAAGTATTAGTATTCGGAAAGGTAGAAGTAGAACAGTTACAATTTATAACAACTAAAATGCAAATATGGCAAGAATAATACACATAGATGGTCCTGACAAAACAGGAAAGGATTCTATTAGAAGGGAAGTTGTAGCAAACTCAGAAGGCACTGCAATGGTTTATGTAAGGTCGTTCTTATCTCAGATAGTATATTCAAGATTATACAATAGAGAAATAGACGAGGATTGGTTTTTGGCAAAGTGGTATCGAGCATTTAATCTAGGTGAAGAGTTCTACTTTACAGACTGTTCATATGAAATGGTGAAGGAAAGATTTATACTACACAACGAAATGGATTTAGATATTAAAGATTGGGAAAATCATAGAAAAGTTTTTTATGATGTTCTTAAAGAAGCAGAAGAAGTAGGTATAGAAGTTAAACATATTGACACAACAAGCGATACAATAGCAATGTCTGCATTAAAAATACAAAGAGAACTATGAGAAAGTTATTTATTACAGGCGAAAGTGGCATGTTAGCAACTTCAATTATTAAAGGTTTGAACGAAGCAAATAAGATTACGGAAAGATTTGAAGTCATGGACAATTCTGATTTAGCAGAATATACTAACGACTTTAGTTATCTTAACGGCAAGTTAGTGAAGCCGAAAGAAGTAGACGTAACAGACGTAGAAGTGCTTGAAAAAATAGGCAAAAGATTATGTAAAGAAGACATCATAATACATACAGCAGCTTATGTAAACACAGATAAGTGCGATGACTTTTCATACGAAGCTGTAAATTCTAACATAATAAGCACTCAGTATTTAATAAACCTTGCTAATGATGTTGGTTGCAAGATTATATATTTTTCAACAACGGCAGTGTTTGATCCAGATAAATATATGGAATACAATGGAGAGTTTGATGAGACTGCAGACATAGACCCTAAGACTTTGTATGGACTTTCAAAATACTCAGGAGAGTTGGCTGTCAAGCAAGCAGTAAAATCTGATAGAATGATGATCATGAAGCCTGTGTTTATTTATGGTGACGCACCTTTTGATAATTCATCTATGATTAGAAAAATTTCAGAAAAAATATATTGCGATAAAAATAACATACCTTATACATTATCTCCACTTAATAAAAATGGAAAGCTCGATGTTCTGCTTGATCCTAAAATAGAAAAAGATTATATGAGGTACGAATACTTTGCAGATATGTTTTTACAATTATTACTTATGGATAACGGTTGGGGAAAAGATTTTATTATTAGCAGAGACGCTCCAATCCCATTTGAAAATTATTTATATTTTATTGAAGAAGTTACAGGCTGCAAAGATTTAAGAGAGCATATAAATTTAATGCCTGAAGGTGATTATTTAGCAAGACACAATGGCATATCTAAGAATTTTTATGATACGTTCCCTCAATTTTATCTACCAGCCGAAGCTCTTAATTCAAAAGCTGGCATACAAAAAACATACAATTCAATAGTAAAACATTATGAAAAATATAATACAGAAAATACAAAGCCTGTTAAGCAGACAAGAATGTTCCACATATAGAGAAGTATACAACTTCAACTATAATATTGAATTCGATACAGACTTTATGAGCAAAAAAATCCCTCCTGCATTGCAAGGTGATGAGGTGGAAAGAAACGAAATCATAGAAGACATACTTAAGATATGTGAAACAAGAGGCATAGAATCTAGACAGTGTGTGCTTCACAAAACATATCAAGACAATCCTTATTTGACAGCTTGCTTGTCCACGATGCAGGCAATAGCCAGAGATGGTAAGATAGATGTGCATGTATTTGTGAGAAGCCAGAACTTTGATAACAATTTCTGCTATGACAATCAGACTTATATGATGGTGATGAAAGCACTTATAACTTGCTGGCCTGAATATAAGTTTGGAAAAATACATGTGCACATAACTTCTCTGCATAGATTCTTGAAAGCGGGCAAGCATAGCCCTACATTTTGTTAATAACTTTATGTAAAAACACTGCTAAATCCTTTCATATCTCACAAAAAATAGTTATATTATAGTATATAATAAAAAAGATAAAATATGTGTATAAAGTGTGATCAAAAATTAAAGTACAAGCAAGGCAACAAATTCACCAGTTATGTTCCGTTGCATGGCCATTCAACTTATTCTCAAGGAGATGGTGTTACGAAAATAGAAGATATAATGACGCGTGCAAAGGAAGTTGGTGCTCCAGGTATATCACTAACTGAACATGGTAATATGTCGTCCTTCTATAAATTCTATAAACATGCAACGGAGGCTGGTATAAATCCAATTGTAGGATGCGAATTATATACAAATGATTTATATCATACCGATCATGAAAAATTCTTGGATCTTAAAAAAGGATCAGTTGATGTTATTGGAGATGCCGGTGAGCATTTAGATAAATCAGCTGCAGCAAACAATCATACCTTAGTTTACGCAAAAAATTATGAAGGTGTTAAAAATCTCCTTAATGTATCTAATAAAAGTTTTGATACGTTTTATAGAAAACCTTTATCAAGTATGGAGAACGTATACAATACGCTTGATAGTAACAACATAATAACAACAGGTTGCTTACAATCAAAGTGGAATCAATATATACTTGCAGGTAGAGAAGATGAGGCATTAAAACTTATTAAAAAGTATCACGATAAATTTGGTGATGATTTTTACCTAGAAATACAGCTTAATAATCTAGACATTCAGATGCAATGCAATAATTTCTATCACAAAGTATATGAAAAAACAGGCATAAAACCTGTATTCGCTTTGGACTATCACTACGCAAATAAAGATGATTGGTACATACAGTACTTGCTATATGTAATTAGACAGCGTGAAACTGTACAATCTTATACACCCGATGATTGGTTTTATACTGTACATTCGTTATATATAAAGCAGATAGACGAGATATATGCAGAAGCAGATAAGTATGGTTTAGATAAAAAATTCCTTGAAATGTCTATCGATTCTACCTTTGAAATAAATGATAAAGTTTCAATTGAAATGCCAAAATATCCAGACAACTTCCCTAAGTATCATGAAGACAAAAAGCAAAGTGAATCTGAGTTTATGCAAAAGCTTAAAGTTAAATGGGTAGAAAAAATACAAAATGGTTTACTACCAGATAACAATAAAGAATACACAGACAGACTTAAGTACGAATTAGATATTATAAAAGATAAAGGATTCATAGACTACTTCCTTATTCTAGATGATCTACTAAACAACTTTGTGTATAAAGTAGGCGGTGCAACAGGTGCAGGTAGAGGATCAGCAGGTGGTTCTCTTGTATTATTTGTGCTAGATATTACAAAGATCGATCCGATTAGACATAATCTAATTTTCGAAAGGTTCTTAAACCCTGCTAGAATCGACCCTGCAGATGTAGATTTAGACATAGATTCTGATACTCAAAAGTTATGTGAAGGTTATCTAAAGGAGAAGTTTGGTACTGAACGTGTATGTCACATTGCAAACTTTGGCAAGTTCGGTGCAAAGACAACAGTGAAAGATCTATGCAGAATACATGAGCTAGACTTTGTACTTTCAAATAAACTTACAGGATATTTTGGAGAAGATCCTAACTCACCTATTGAAATTGAGATAAAAAACGCATTTAAGATTGCTCAGAAAAAAGGTGAAAAAGATCTTATGCAATTCATAAAAGATAACAAAGAGTTATTCTTAAAAGTTGCACCTAAAATGGTAGGTATGGTAAGGCAAACTGGCCGCCATGCTTCTGGTATATTGGTAAGTAATAAAGATCTGGACTGTTCAGAAATACCACTGTTAAGATTGAAAGGTGAAACAGTTACAGGTGTACAGGAAGGTGGAGATGAACGTGAGGTAAGTGATCTTGGTTATTGCAAGTTAGATATTCTAGGATTGAAAGCAGCATCGGTTATCAACGATACTTTTAAGTTGATAGAAAAAGACCATAAGATTTTTGGACTTGAAGAAGAAATTCTAAAATCTGACTTCGATGACAAGGCAGTTTATGATGAGTTCGAAACAGGTAACTGCAAGGACATATTTCAATTTGGGTCAGATAATATGATAAATTTAATTAGGACAATTAAGCCAAAAAACATTATAGACCTTTCGTCTATCAATGCTATGTTTCGCCCTGCCATTATCCAGGCAGGAGGAATTGATGAATATCTCAAAAACAAGGAAAATCCGGAAGCGGCAAAATTGCTTCTAGACAAAAAATCTCCAATTCTTTGGGATATATTAGGTGAATCACTAGGTGTACCTATATTTCAGGAACAGATCATGTTTATATTACAGAAGATAGGTGGTTTTACACTTGCTGAAGCTGATGGTGGTAGAAAAATATTAAAACTACTCCATAAAGGTAATCAAGCTAAAAAAGGAAGTTTCTATGATATGCTTGACAGATTTAAAAAAGGTGCAAAACTTAAAGGAATGAAAGATAGAGATATCGATGAACTACTTGACGTATTAGGTAAGTATTCAGAATACTCATTTAATAAGTCTCACTCACTAGCATACGCTATGAATGCTTATATATCTATGTGGCAAAAAGTTCACTATCCTAAAGAATATTATGCGTCTCTTCTTAACCACTCAACAAACGATGAATTAAGCTGGTTCGTTAAGCAGATTAAAAGTAAAGGTATAAAGTTTAATGACTTTGTAATAGGCCAAACAGGTAACAAGTTTGAAATTGATAAGGAATTTGATTCTATTAAATTTGGACTTAATTTAGTTAAAGGCGTTCCTGATAAAGATGCTGCACTTATTAACTCTATAAAAAGAGATCAAATAAAATCTATACCTGATTTGGTTAACTTTATAATAGATAACAAGGTAACAAAGCGTACATATGAACCTCTCTGTAGGCTAGGCTATTTTAAGGATGTGTTTGATAATTCAAAAATCTTGGAAGAAATATTAACTGCATGTAAAAGCTTGAAAAAGAAAGAAAATGTTGATGACAAGGTAAAAGAAGTATTGGATTTGAATATAGGAGAAAAGGATTGGCAAAAATCAGAAAAGTTTGCATTTGAAAAGAAGTACTTTGACTTTTACTTCAGCCAGCATCCATTTGTAAAATATACAGAATTCTTTAATGAAAACGCACCTGATATTATACATCAGCTCACAAGCCCTAAGCAGATACCTGCAGATTTAGAAAAAGGACAGTTCCAACTGTACGGTATTATAAATAAAATTATAATTAAAAAATCTAAGAAAACTGGCCGTGAGTTCTATAAGATTGTTTTAGAGGACGATGCAAAGCAACTATATATAACAATATTTAATACAAGAGATATAGCAGGTTTGGCAGAAGGTGAATTTGTATTGATACCTTCTTCTAAAAACAAGTTCGGGTTCACTAAAAGCAAAAACTCTTCGATAAAAAAGTTGATATAATTTTATTATATCGGAAAGTTTTGTTATATTTATATATAATAAAAAGGTTATGAAATATGCAAGATAAATTAAGTTATGAGGTGGTTGAGAACCTGAGAATCGTAATGGGAACATTACCTGAGGAACAGCCACTATTAAAAACAGAATTCAAATTATTACAAGATGAGGTTGAGGTCACATTAGAAGACCATATGTCAAATCCGTATAAGTCGATGTTTGTTACAAGCACATCTACTTGGGGAGATAATGAGTTCGAAAGAAAATGGCCAATTACTTCACCGGAAGGTAAATTAGAAGTAGTCAAGGCAGTACTAACACACAACACTTTACCGCAAGCTAGAGAAATGGTTCAGTTTATATTTAGAGTAAGAGGTGTACCAAGATGGCTATTCGATTATCATACACAAACTCCTTTTACTAGCTTTATGAGTATAGGTTGTAGAGATAATAATAAATCTGATGTAGACATTGTTACGCTTGATGAGCTTAGCACAAAGCAGAAAAGAGTTATGAAAAGACTTAAAGGTTTATATGCAAAAGCATTAGATACCGATCAAGCATCTTGGCAATCAGCAAGATCTTTCTTACCTCAAAGCTACCAACATTCATATCACTTCGGCCAAAATCTATTATCACTTGTAAGTATGAGAGGTTTTAATGCATCAGGTAAATTTGACCAAATAGATAATAAAGAATGGGCAATGAGTGAATTATATTTAAAAGTTGTAGAATCTGTAGCAGATAAATTTCCTTTGATAGGAGAATACTTAAAAGTAATTCACAGCAATACAGAAGATGTACTAGAATATATTAAAAACATTAAATTCGAAGATTTAAGCGAATCAGATAAAAAATTGTTTATAGATGAATAAAATTAAAGTTAAAAAAGGCATTGAATGCCTAGACGTAGAAATCCTAAGTTGGAACGAGGATTCAGGAATGATATCATATAAGGTGACAGGAACACCTGTATGTCAATATGACCAGCATTCAAGAGCTAGAGTAGGTATAAAATTTAAGGACTACAAAGTTAGTGATGAGCCAAATTACGTTGTATATACACAAGTTTGGGATACTATGGAGAAAGATCCTGAATTTAAACAAGAAGTAATGGAGACTCTACAAGAGCTAGAAGAATTAAGAGATGACAATCAAGATATGGATGCTCAAGTAGAACCTTCGTCTTTAAATCTCATGTCAAGAGAGTGTAGTTATGTTGTAGAGCAAAACATAGGCTCATTAAGAGGTCAGATGGCACGAAGACTACAATTTTGTGAAGAAGAATTTATTGTAGGTTTACACTGGCTGTTAAGAAAGAAAATGATAGATATGGGAATAAGTCTTGCAGAAGGATTTAAACCTATGTGTGATGTAACAAAGAAATGTGAATATGCAAAGGCAGATTATTTGT